>JAAGKN010000939.1_pt1 | contig 76071 bp, 69 predicted proteins | sample 6206371 | NCBI WGS metagenome assembly JAAGKN01 (sample SAMN11533720, study PRJNA540317) | gut metagenome | isolation source: fecal pellets from male and female animal of same cohort | host: Peromyscus leucopus | place: USA:CA | collected 2017 | reverse complement strand
GCCTTGCCCACACCTTTTTTAAACGCATTGGGCGCAACAAAAAGCATTTCGATTTGGTTTTTTTCTATTCCAATAAAGCCCAAAAACTCGTCTTTATTTTTGGCAATGATAATCTTTTGAGAGCTTTGGAATGCCTTTTTAACTTCGGGGCGAATTTCTCTAATATCTTTTTTGCTCAAAAACAAATGGCTTGCACGTACAGAATCTTCCCATAAATCTACTAATATCTTTAAGTTTTGCGGCGATTTTTGGTGAGTATAAAGTTCAAAATTTATGGTTGGTGTGGATTCTAAAATCTCTAGCACCGCCTTGCCAAACTCTTGTGCATCCGCGCGTATCACCCGCCCGCCAAAAAAATCAGCGATATATTGCATACCATAGCAAATACCAAGAATGGGGATTCCAAGCGAAAAAATCGCACTATCGGGCTTATAGGCGTCTTTTTCATACACGCTTGCGGGTCCGCCGCTTAAAATAATGCCTTTGGGGTTTTTGGCTCGTATGGATTCTATGCTTTCAAAATACGGCACAATCTCGGTATAAACACCATATTCTCGCAATCTCCGCGCAATCAGCTGCGTGTATTGAGAGCCAAAGTCTAGCACTAAAATCTGTAAATTGTTCATTGTGTTTTCCTGCTTATTTTTTGTAATCATAACCTAAACAAGATTAAACATCACAACTAAATCGATACTCAAACGATTGCAAAATTCTTAACAATTGCAAATTTTTAGATTATTCAATCCTTATAATACATCTTAGAAAAAAGACTCTAAAAAAACCAACGCCAATAAAGCATTCCAAAGAAAATAATTAATGCAATTCCAGCAAGACTTAACAGAATCCCAAATCTAAACATATCCCAAATTTTTATTCCACCCTTGCTAAATACTATTGCATTGGGAGGTGTAGAGATAGGAAACATAAAAGAAAACCCCACACAAATTGTAGCAATCAACATCACTAAACTTTGCATTTGTGGATCTAGAAAATCTTTAGTAGAAGCAAAAATTGCGGAAAGTAGAATCGCAATCAAAGCCGTAGAGCTAATAAACATTGTCAAACATAAAACCAAGAAACAAACACAGAGCAAAAAGACTAAAATAGGCAAACTACCAAAATATTCAAAAATGGGCTTGAACGCGTCTCCTAGCTGCATTTTAGCAATCGCCATTGCGATACAGAATCCTGCGCCAAATAAGAACATTACCTCAAAAGGTATTGCCTTAGAATCCTCCCAACGCAAACAGCCAACCTTTGGGACAAACATCAATAATCCGAAGCTAAGCAGCAAAATATTTTCATTAAATCCCAAACCACTATAAATTGGCTTTATTGGAGAATTAAGCAAAAGCAATAACAGTAAAATAACAATCAAAAAGATAAGCTTTTTGTGCTCAAATGTTACTTGAGTATCTTCAAAGGCATCAATCTTTAATTCTTCATTACTAAGATTATAGGATAGGATTTTAATCATCACATACAACATACTCAAGGTTAAAGGCAACATCATAAAAATCCAAGCAGCAAAGCCAATACTCTCAAAATGTATAGTCTCCAAAAAACCTAAAAAGATAAGGTTTGGGGGTGTGCCTATGGGAGTAGTAATTCCACTAATGCTTGCTCCAAAGGCAACAGCAAGCAAAAATCTAGTCTTAAGAGATTCCTCTTGTGTAATGGAAAAAGCAATGGGTATTAGCAAAAGTGCCACAGTGGAATTAGACAACACGCTACCCAAAGCAACACTTGCCACTCCAAGCGCAGTAATGACACCCTTGGGCGTGGTCGGAAAATAACTTAAAAATTTTTTGGCAATGATTTTGTGCAAACCAATCTTTTCTACTCCAATGGCTAACATAAATCCACCCAAAAATAAGAAAATAATTGGATTCGCATAATTACTTGTTGCACTTTTGACATCTAAAATACCAAAAGCTGGAAATAAAATAATAGGAAGCAAAGAAACAATACCCAATGGCAAGGATTCATTAATCCACAGCACAATTAGCAAAAATAAGATTCCAATAAATGCTCCTACCTCAAAAGAAGCTGAAAAATAATAAATACTTAAAAAGCCTGCCAAAAAACCACAAAAAATAGCTAAGCTTAAACCAGACAAGATTTGAAAATGCGTTTTGAATCTTAGCTTTTTATGCAGTCTCGCTCTTAGCCTCATCTTAAACCTCTCCAAAATTTTTAATTGAATTAAAATTATATCATAAGTCTAAATTAAGATTCAGTTATTAAAAAACTTTTTGAAGTCCGCTAATTATCTTACACTTGTCTTTTATCTCATACAAAGTTATAAAGGTTGGCTTGGTTTTAATCTGAGAAAGCCAAGCCATCAAATATATCTCTCCTCTTCTAAAGACTTAACAAATAATAATATTTTGAAGTAAAAAATTTAGGGAACAATTAATCCTAAAATCGCACAAAAAAGCACAACCACACTCCAAATAAAAGCAAGCTTTAAGAATCTAAAAAGTGGAATCTTAAATTTTGCACCAAGCATTGCACAAATTGGCAACAAAAAGAGTAATAAAAAACAAAAGAAAATACTAAAGGGACTGATGGAATCCCCCCTAAAATTATTCGTCATTATCAGTGTTTTTGGTAATTTTCTACCCAAAACAACCCAAAATATCAGCAAAGAAGATAGAATCGCAAAAAGTTGTGGCAATGCCATAAAGCTTACAAATTCTATAAACGAAATAGTAAAAATCGATGCAGTTAGAATATTTGTAAGATTGGAAAATACAAAAAGATTTGAAGCAAAATCACTAATAAATCCCATAAAAAGCAAAAATAAAATCAAAGGAGCAAAGAAACTCTCACTTTTGTGTGGAAATAATGCAAATACAAGTGGAGTTAGAATTAAAATCGCTCCATCATTTGCTAGAAAAATTGCTAAAAATGCTCCAAAAAATACCAAAATTACAAAAAGATTTGCGCTTTTGCAGGAGATTCGTTGAGGGTATTGCTTATCTACACTCGCTTTTCCTGCAAAATAAACAATTCTATGTGCCAAATAGGAAAAAAATCCAATATGTTCCATTGCAAGAGTCAAAACAATTAATCCTACTAACACTAAAGTAGAATCCCAAACCATTCCACACACAAGCCACACATCACCCACACTTACAACCCCAAGAGCAAGAGCGAAACTTGCACCCAATGTGCTTGTTAGCCAAATTGGAATCCCAAAAGGTCGCCAATAAATCAAAATCATCACAATTAAAAATAAACAATATGCCATCGAGATTCCAAACAATCAAAATTCATTTGTCATACAATCCCAAAAGATTTGGATTTATCTTGATTTTGTGCGCAAGATTAACAGGAGTGATTTGCAAAATATTCTCCAATGCTAAATCTGGAATCTTTTGTGTCTTGGTTAGGATAATCGAATCTCGCACAAATTTTTGCCGCAATTTATAAGCATAAAATCCCGCAAGAAATGCAGAATACAACATGCCCGAATGATGACTATAAGTTGTCATCACGACATTTCTTGCACTCAAATCATACAGGATTTTAAAATATTCATAAGTCCATAAATGGTGATTCTTTGCAGGGCTAAAAGGATCTTGAAAAATAATATTGAAAGGAAACTCAATCCTATCATTAGTTAAAAAATTATTCAAAATCTGCCTTGCGTCCCCAAGATATAAAGTAATTTTTAGATTCTGTTCTTCATACAAATGTTGTCTGATGAGGGATTCCAAAATCACAAGTTCTGCTTCAAGTTCCTTTGGATAAGGATGCTTCAAAAGCTTAACTAAAAGGTTGGAATCTAGCTCTGGAGAATAAATCAAAATTTTTCCTCTAAAGCCTTGCGAACGCGCAATATGAAGCAGACAGAGCGTATTGAATCCAAGCCCAAAGCAAATATCTAGCACCGATAAGCAAGATTCTTTAAATTGTAAAGTGAGAGCGGGTAAAATATGCTTATCTAAGGTCTCTTGCAATGCTCCATCTTGCGCATTATGATAAGCTTCGCAAAAATGCGTATTATAAAGCGTTATACTAGAATCTTGTGTCAAAATCTGCATTTTTTGTTTCTTTATTGTAAATTAACACATAATTTTATACAATTTTAGACTTTATTTACAAAATTTATTATTTTAGGACACCACTCTGCTTCAAGGTATAGAATCGTGAAGCTATAAAGCTATTTAAGTTGAAGGAAGTCAAATGGGTTTTGCAGATTTTTTTAAAAATTTCAAAAAGGACGATAGAGCTGTGCCACAAGAAGCCCCAAGTCATTGGGTAAAATGCCCAAGCTGTAATGCGTTAATGTATTATAAAGAAATTATTGCACAACTTTATACTTGTCCTAAATGTAACTTTCATATGCGTATTGGCTTGGAAGATAGAATCGCATTAATGTGCGATGAGGGAAGTTTCATAGAATTTGACAAAGACTTAGCTCCTAATGATCCATTAGATTTCGTAGATAAAAAAAGTTATAAAAAACGCGTAGAAGAATATGCAAAAAAATGTGGTCGTCCAAGTGCCATTGTCAGTGGTGAATGCACAATTAATGGCATTGGTGTCCAAATTGCTTTCTTTGATTTTAATTTTATGGGGGGATCTTTTGCTTCCGTAGAAGGAGAAAAAATCGTTCGCGCAATCAAACGCGCCATAGAAAAGCAACATGGTTTGGTAATTGTCAGTGCAAGCGGTGGAGCTAGAATGCAAGAATCAACCTATTCATTAATGCAGATGGTAAAAACATCTGCTGCACTTAATACTTTAAGTGAAGCACATCTGCCTTTTATCTCCGTCTTAAGCGACCCTACAATGGGCGGTGTAAGTGCCTCATTTGCCTTTTTGGGTGATTTGATTATGGCAGAACCTGGAGCAATGATTGGGTTTGCTGGTGCTAGAGTTATCAAACAAACGATTGGGGCGGACTTACCACAAGGATTTCAGACAGCAGAATTTTTGCTTGAACATGGGCTTATAGATATGATTGTTCAGCGCAAAGAAATGAAACAAACCATTGCCCAAGCCTTAAAATACTTCCAAATAGAAGCTTGAAAATGTCAAGAATTAGACAACAACTCTCATTGTCTCACAAAATAATTATAAAAACACTATGATTAAGATTATTATCTATTATATTGCTAAGCATCAGAAAGACCCGAGCGACAAATTATGTGAAGAGTTCGCTACATTGTGTGGAAAATTTGGAGCAAAACTAGAGTTTGTCAATCTGTTTTGCAAAGCCATAGGATTAAGCCACAAACAAGAAACTAGCATTGCTCAAAAATCCTATACACAAGAATTTCTTAAAACCTTTAAAAGCAATCAATATAGAATTGCGCTAAGTCCAAATGCCAAAGAAGTAGATTCTTTTGACTTTGCAAAAATTTTACAAAATCAAGGAAATATTGCGTTTTTTATTGGAGGAGCGTATGGTCTAGAAGAAAGTTTCACCAAAGCCTGTCATATGCCAATCTCACTTTCAAAACTTACTTTTAGCCATAAAATTGCCAAAGTAATATTGAGTGAGCAGATTTATCGCGCTTTTTGTTTAATTCATAATCACCCATACCACAAGTAAATAGGAGCAAGGAATGTGTCAAAATGAATTAGAAAATTTTAAGTCTGTTTTACTTGCAAGGAAACAAGCAATTTTAGACAATAATTTAATTCACAAACAAACCATGGAATACACCAAAAACAGCAATATGAATGAGGCAGACTTTGCAGCAGCGCAAATAAGAAATACCTTGGATAGCTCCATCTCTCAAAGACATCTTTTAGAGCTAGAATATATTGAAAGGGCATTAGAAAAAATTGATGAGGGAATCTATGGAATCTGTGAAATGTGTGATGAGGCAATTGGAATCCAGCGTCTAAAAGCAAAACCACATGCAAAATATTGTATAGTATGCAGACAGATTATTGAAAAAGATTTAAAGGACCAAAAATGAAATTCAAATATTACATTGGCGCATTATTCGTCTTTATCGTTCTTTTAGGGCTTTATGTTTATAGTCTTAGTGGCGAAAGTTACTCATTTGCGATTCCATTCAGTATGCAGAGCATCACACTCCCAGTTGCCGTTTGGTTTATTGTGCCAGTGGTTATTTTTTTTATCATTGTAGCATTCCTAGAAATAGGTGGCTCTTATCGTATGTGGCGCAAACGCACAAAGTATAAACGTGATTACAAAATACTTTTAGAGCAAATAGAAAACCAACTACTTAGCAAAGATGTTCCTTTCAAACAACCTACAATGAATCGCTACAAAAGTCTCTCTATCCTTCTTAGCAATCTTACCTTGGATGTAAAAGATGGAATCGCACTAAAAAGTGGTGAAACAAGATTAGATGAAATGATTGAGATTCTAGGGGATTTAAAAAGAGGAGAATATGTAAATCTCAAAAAATTCAATCCAAGTGAGAAATCACCTTTTATGCACAAGAATATCCTTAATCAAATTCATAGTGATGAAAAATTTGCCCTAGAAGTGCTCAAAAAATCTAGTTTCAATGAAGAATATAAGCGTGAAGCTTTTAAGAAACTACTTAATCAAGGAGAGGCAAAAACTATCAAACATTTCATTGGCGAAATCAAATTTAATAAGGAATTAGCAAACGATGTGCTAGGAATGTGCTATGCCAAAAAAATGGATTTTAGCAATGATGAAATAGCACAACTTTGTGCGGAAGTCGGATACAGCAAAGAAGACTATTTGCTGTTGGCTCAAAAATTGAAAGAATGTTACGAACCTGCTGCTTGGGTTAGTTTGTTTGAAACACTCTCCAATAAAGATGAGCATGCAGAAATGGCATATTTCTATGTGCTTTTAGAGCTTGAAATGATTGATGAAGCAAAAGAACGCCTCAATACTTACCCTCAAAATGAGCTTTTAAAAGTGCGTGCTTATTTGGAATTAAAAGACTTGGGAAAGAAATATCCTTTAGAATTATTCTTGCTTGATTAAAAAATCTTCATAGAATCTAAATCTTCTAAGAGCTTGTTTTGAATTCTATCAAAACAAGCTTCCCGCCTCTCTAAAAGAAAATAATTCATAGGTTTTTTGTGTTGCAATTCTACCACGTGCTGTGCGCTCCAAATATCCATTAACTAGCAAATAGGGCTCAATCACATCTTCAATCGTTCCTTCGTCCTCGCTCATTGCAGCTGCAAGAGTGCTAAGCCCAATCGGACGCCCACGATTTTCACAAATGATTTTTAAAAATCGTAAATCTAGTTCATCAAATCCATATTCATTCACACCAAGTTCATTTAACGCATATTGGGTGCGTTCCTTGCTGATTATTGCTTCTTCTGCTACTTCAGCAAAATCCCTTACCCTCTTTAACAACCTTAATGCGATTCTTGGTGTGCCACGTGAGCGTTTGGCAATCTCTAATGCTCCCTCAATAGAGCATTCCTTTTGCAACTTCATTGATGCGATTCTAACAATCTTAGCCAGCTCTTCTTGCTCATAAAACTGCATACGAAACTGCATTCCAAATCTATCCCTCAAAGGATTACTAATCATTCCTGCACGTGTTGTTGCACCTATAAGGGTGAATCGTGGCAAATCAATTTTGACCGTCTGCGCAGCTGGTCCGCTACCAATAATAATATCTAATCTAAAATCTTCCATTGCAGGATACAAAATCTCTTCAATTGCCGGGCTTAAACGATGAATCTCATCAATAAAGAGAATCTCACCCTCACCCAAATTGGTCAAAATCGCAGCTAAATCTCCCGCCTTTTCAATCATTGGGGCAGCAGTTACTTTGATAGAAGTTTGCATTTCACCACTAATAATATGTGCCAAAGTCGTTTTGCCAAGACCAGGCGGACCAAAAAGTAGAATATGGTCCAACACATCTTTACGTTTTTTCGCCGCTTTAATAAACACTTGCAAATTTCTCTTCAATTTCTCTTGACCAATATAATCATCCCAGCAAGAAGGGCGAATCTTGACTTCTTCTTCATTCTCTAAAGTTAATTTTTCAATTTCTACAATCCGTTCCAAATCCACCCCTAATAACTTTCGTGTTGATTAGGAAAATCACCATTTTTGACTTCTTGGACATATTGACGCACACCTTGACGCAACAGCTCAGCTCCTTTTAAATATTGACGCACAAATTTTGGTTTAAACTCTTCAAAAAATCCAAAGGCATCACTCCAAACCAACACTTGTCCATCCACCTCTGCTCCTGCTCCAATACCAATCACTGGAATCTTAACACTCCGTGCAATTTGCTCCGCAACTTCTGCTTTCACACCTTCTAGCAAAATACTAAATGCGCCATTTTGTTCAATCTTTTGCGCAAGGGCAATAAGGGATTCCATGCTCTCTTGCGTCTTTCCTTGCACTTTATAACCACCCTCACTACGGACAAATTGAGGTTTTAGCCCAATATGAGCCATTACAGCAATTCCATTTTGAACCAATATTTCAATGCTTTTTAATCCCTCAAATCCAACTTCCAACTTGATTGCTTGAGCTTTTGTTTCCCGATAAACACGAATTGCAGAATCTAGCGCAAGTTGAGGAGTAATCGTGCTACCAAAGGGCATATCACAGATAATCAAACTTCTTTTTGCCCCATTACATACTGCTTTAGTGTGATAAATCATAGAATCCAAAGTGCTACCTAATGTATCTTGTTCTCCAAAAAAACTCATCTGCAAACTATCACCGACCAAAATTATATCTACTTCACCATCAAAGATTCTTGCCATTAGGGCATCATAAGCGGTAAGCATTGTGATTTTTTCCACACCTTTTTTCTTTAAAATCTGCGTAATAGTAGTAGATTTTATCACACTTCGCATACTCATTCTTTATCCTTTACAAGAAATTGCATTCTATTTTGGAAATTCTACAATAAAATCAGTTTTTTTATTCAAAAAACATTGCAAAATTAATCATTCAAGAAACAGAGCAAAAAGAATCCGAAAGGGAGTTAATACAAATTTTATACAATTTGCGATAGAATCACAACCTTATTTGGGGCTGATTTGAATTTCGACAAGAATGAGATGGCTCTAGTTGCATGCCGACTTGTGTTATGTCGTAAAACTAGCATATAAATATAAACGCAAACAACGCAAATTACGCTCCTGCTTACGCTAAAGTTGCGTAAGTTTAACGAACTCTTTTGGAGCTGTTTTTGGATAAGAATTCTAGCGGCTTTTCAAAAACATCATTTTAGCTAGATGCACTTTGCACTACCGAATGTAAAGTTAAGATTCTGGTTGCCTTGAAGTGCTATTTTTGGAAGTTTGGTGCTTTTCAAGAAAGACTTAAAATCCAAGTAAGCATGTATATCAGCTGTTGTTGGTCTGATTTTTGGACTGGGGTTTGATTCCCCACAGCTCCACCATTCAAATTCATCTTAAAATATTCTTTATTTTGCGACTTTTTAAAATAATTACTCAATTCTTTTCAATCAATAGCCCTTTGGAAGCTTAAAATATCCTCATAACTAGACTCAAAATCAAAACTAAAAATCTTTAACAAAGATGCAATTCAAACAAAATTTGCTTTTGTTTCTTTGCACCATTTTTTATAAACCTTAGAAATTTGATGCAATTTTAACCCAATGATTTCTGGAATCTCATAGGAATGGTGTTGCAAAATAAGCTTATGTAAAGCTTTAAAATCGTGCTTAAAAACCTTAAAACTTAGCAAAATCTCTTCTTCATTACAAACCTTTAAATCTTGCTCTTGTTGAACGCGCCAAAAATAATGACTTTGGATACTAATCTGTTGCACACAAACACTCAATCCAGAATGTAAAGCCTCATTAATTAAGACTCCAGCATTTTGCTTTGTCGTTGTTGTTTGCAGTAGCATCAAATAGTTTTTACTTTTACTCATCTTTGACACCTAATCTTTTTTTCTTTTCTTCCATAGACTTTTTCTTTTCATCTCTGCGCATTCTTTCTAAATTCATTTGACGCTCCTTAGAACGTTTGAATTTTTCCAAATACTCCTGACGCTCCGTTGGACTTTGGTAAGCAATAGGACGAATAAAAAAAATCACAAGCATTAATACAAAGAAAAAAATAGCTGTTTCCTGATTTGAAGTCAGCTGATACCAAATCATCGCAACAACCAGTGAAACAACAACCTTTAAAGCAATGATCATTTTTACCCTTAAAGCATTTTGGGAGAAAGGATATGTTGCCTAAAACACAAAATCTCACGCGTTGTATCTTCAAAAAGAGCCAAAATAACTTGAGGGAGAAATAATAATGGAATCTCCAAATCATCACGACCACTTGCATCTTTTAGTTTCATCGCATTCCTATCCATTAACTCAAAATTGCCGATATTTAGAGTAAGAATAAAATCTACACCACTATCTACCATTTCATAATAGTCAGTCGCACCCATTTTGTAAGCTAATTGTGGATTAACTTGCAGCAGATATGCGTAACTTTCCTTAAAAAATGGCAAAATCTTTAAACCTGTAATATCTTCTAAAGAAGCAAGTATCTTAGATTCTATGAACCATTTTTCAAGCTCTCTATCCATAATCAAGGCACATTGAAACCCTTGCCAGCGTTTAGGTTTAAAATGACAAGATTTAAGCGCATTTAATGCAATTTCTGGAGCAAAAACGAAGCTGTTTTCCAACCCCAAAATATCAATGTCTTGGTTGCACTCTTTAATAAGGGCTTCTCTTAGTTCCGTTTCTTCATAAAGAACACGCAAAAATCTTGTTATCTCCAATAAACTTTGAGAATCACAGAGGAGTATTTTATGATTTTCCGCTTGAGCTTCCAAAAGCAGAATTAGCAGTTTTTTATAATACTTCAATCTTTCCATAAAAGGCAGAAATTTTTGTTCTAAAATAATTGCTTGAGACTTTTCCACTGGAATTTGCAATTTCTCCAAAACATTTTTGAAGTTTTGCATTAAAATCTGTGAGGATTTTGGATATAAATCATTGCGCAATAAAATAAAAGATTCCATTTCCTATCCTTAATAATTAACTTTTTTGAGTAGCTTAGACTTAAAGGATTGAATCCTAGAATCTTCACTGCGTTCAAAAACAATCATTTTTAGCTCATCAATGCAAGCGTCAAACTTTTTATTTTGAGGGAAAAGATAAGTTTGCAAACTTTGTGCATTCAAGATTCCATCTTCTAAGCCACAAATCATTTCTAAAATCTTTGGAGTTTTGTGTTTGGCATATAGAGAAGCAACTAAAATAAAATATGCCTCACCTAAATATTCTGGATTCTCAACGCTTAATGGAGTTGCATAAGCAAAAGGCAAGAAAGAAAGCAAAAAAGCGTCTTTAATACTTTCTGTCTCAACTTCTAGTGCCTCTAATCCTCTAAACTCAACATCTCTCAATACACTTTGCACTTCATCTTGTGCTAATTCATCAAGTCCGACTCTCCTAAGGGATTCTACCTTCTGCAAAAATGGCTTGACATCAATAATTAAATCTTTGAGCGCAAAATGTGGGTTGAGCGGCTCAATTTTCCAATCTAACCCAAATTTTCCAATCAAGCTTTCTATTGTAAGACTAAAATCAAAAACTACAACCCCATTAATCTTGAATCCATACGCATTATATCCATATTCCCATACATTTTCTTGAATGATTGCAAACAAATCTAATAAGGTTTTTTGCAAATCAATTTTTATTGCTAGCTTTGCAAAATAAGGCAAATAATCCGTTTTTATATCAAACCGAAATAATTCTAAATTAATTTTTTTCTCCATCTTTTTTCCCTTGCCAAAACACTAAAAGTTGAAGTATAGCAAATTATTTTTTAAATCTTTTGTTTTTTGGATTTGCCAAAAGTGCTTTCATAGAACTATTAATCCCCTCTTCTTCCCCATTTTTATCCTGCCCTATTCCCAAAAAAGTTGCAAAAAGATTTATATACACACAAAAATCTGCACGCAAATCTTCGTCATTTGGCAATAAAATCTGCACAATGGAATCTATGGGCGTTGTTACAAAACTGCCCAAATTCTCTTCACCGAAGCCCGCTTCAAAATAAAGATTATTAGAATCCAGCTCTAAACTCTCAAAAGTATAACCCGCCAAAATAAACACGGTTAAATCACTAAAGGAGCTTCTAATACTCTCTGGTAACTCAGGCTCAAACTTGACACGGCGAACATTGCAAACAATAGAAAAATTGATATTTTTACGAATCAAATACTCCAAAATCGTATGGGAATGCCCCTTAAGTAATTCTCTAAATTTTTTATCTTTCAGCAAAACTTCCATATATATTTCCTTATAAAATTGCCTTTAAACCCTCTAATAATTGTCTCACTTCATTAATACCAATTTGCCAAAAGTCATCATCTTCAATATCCAGACCAAAAATTTCCACTAGTTCCTTGGGAGATTTGCTTCCACCAAGACTTAAAAATTCTTCATATTTTGCAATAAAGTCTAAAGGGTTCGAGCGATAAACTCCAAAAAGCGCAAAGACCAAAAGTTGTCCATAACTATATGCGTAGCAATAAAAAGGTGTATGAATAAAATGCGGAATATAAGACCACCAAAGACGATAATTTGGTGTCAAAACCACACTTTTTCCAAACATTTTTTGATTTTCCTCTTGCCAAATATCACTAATTTCTTGGATTGATAACTCACCCTCTTGGTGATGCACCCTGCGTTCAAAATTCGTAAAAACATTTTGCCTAAAAAGTGTAGCAAAAATATCTTCCAACTTTCCAGCATAAAGGGAAATTTTTTGCTTCTTATCCAAAGAATCTTTCATTTTTTCAAACAATAACATTTCAGCAAAAACTGAAGCTGTTTCTGCTGTCGTTAGCGGTGTGTCTGCGTTAAGATAGCCCACGCGATAGGAGAGCTTCTGATGAATCGTATGACCCAATTCATGAGCCATTGTAAAAACATCTCTTCTACGATTAGTATGATTCAACATCAAAAAGGGATGTGCGCTAGGCACAGAACCATGGCTAAAAGCTCCCCCTCGCTTGTTTTCTCTTGGGTGAGAATCTACCCATCCTTCTTCAAAAGCTTTCTTGGCAATTTCAAAAAAACGAGGAGAAAACCCCTTGAAAGTCTCCAATACAATTGCTTTGGAATCCTGATAGGTAAATTCCTCTTCTTCTCCACAAGGAATTGGTGCGTATCTGTCATAATCATAAAGCATATCAAGCCCTAAAAGCTTAGCTTTGAGAGTATAATATTCTTCTACGATTCCTATATTTTCATTGATTGTTTTTACCATAGAATCCACACTTCTTTGTGTGGTTTGATTACTCAAATGGCGCGATTCTTCCAAGCTTGTATAATTTCTCAATTCTGTTGTGATTCTCAAATCTTTACGCACAACATTATAAATAAACCCAAGTATTTCAAGATTCTGTTCTAATGTCGCACTTAAAGATTCTTGAGCCATTTTACGCACATCTCTTTCTTTGTCATACAACAAACTTAGCACCTCTTCTTCGCCAACATCTTTTTTCTGTCCTTCTAGCGTAATTTCAAAACGCAAACGACTTAAATGTTCATCAAACAATCTTTTAAAACTATCTACTCCTACAGGTTGTGTCTTAAGCAATACCCTTTCTTCAGGCAAAGTCAGCTGATGTTTCGCTCCTTTTGCCAAAAGCTCCAAGAAGTAACGATACCTTCCTGCTTGTGCAATCAGATGTTCTTGGGTTGCTTTGGGAAGTGCATTAAATTCTACCTCAAAAAACAACAAATGCTCTTGAGCTAAATTGACTTGCATTTCACATTCTGCATAAAATGCTCCCTCTTTAGTATTAGCTGCAAAACGCAAAAATGCATAAGTCATAATGCGTGAGAGATTTTCACAGAGATTTTCATAAGATTCTATCATTTGGTAAAATGCTTGAGGGGTCAGAGTAGAAAATTTATCCTTATAAGACTGCTCAAACTCCTTTGCCTTTTTTATGCTTGTTTCAATAGTGCCTCGCAAAGATTTCTCATCTGCAAAAAGTGATTTAAGATTCCATCTATCTTGTAAGCTATTTTGGGGATTCATTGATTTCCTTAAACTTTAATCAAAATGATATTCTACACCATTTGCACTTAAGACACAAGGAAAAATCCACGCTATCTTTTCAAAAAACATCTCTTAATTTTTCTTACCAAAATCAACAAACCAAAAAGTGCTATTACAATACTTTTTTGCGGATACATTCGCAACAAAAAATCCAAAACAGAGCACAAACACCAACTGACAATAAATGCCAAATGCCGTAAAAAGTATCTTCAAAGCAAAACCAATAATTTCAAAAATAGTAAGAAAATCCTGAAATAATCCTTCATTCAATAATTGAGTAGAACGAAGCCAATTAACAGCAAGAGACCATAGAAAAGGTGCTATGGCAAAAACTACTAATTCTTTAAAGTTTCTTCTCGCCTTAGTTGCTAAAACTGCATCCAACAAAACATCTAGATTCAGAATCAGGAAAATTTTGATGTGTCCATATATACATAAACAAAAGTAGATTCATGATAAAACGGTGATTCAATAAGGTTTTAGAAGCTTATAGCAAAAAGTGAGTGAGTTGTCCCACAATGACGATACAAATATCTTCATACATCATTGTGAGAACTACTTGGGTTGGAACGAGAATTACATCATTCCACCCATGCCGCCCATTCCACCCATGCCGCCCATATCTGGCATTGCAGGCTTATCCTCTTTGATTTCATGCACTGTGGCTTCTGTGGTTAGCAACAAGCTAGAAACAGAAACTGCATTTTGTAATGCGATTCTAGCAACTTTCAATGGGTCAATAATACCTGCTTCAAACATATCCACATAAGTGCCATTAGAAGCATCAAATCCGTGATTGATATTAGAATCTTTTTCTACATTATTTACGACTACACCATCATCAAATCCTGCATTGGTCGCAATTTGCTTAATAGGGGCAGAGATTGCACGCTTGATGATTTCATAGCCAATCTTTTCATCGCCTTCTAATTTAAGGCTTACTTTTGCCGCTGCACGCACAAGTGCCGCACCTCCACCGATGATGATTCCCTCTTCTACTGCTGCTTTAGTTGCACTTAAAGCGTCATCTACACGATCTTTTTTCTCTTTCATTTCTACTTCACTAGCTGCGCCTACCTTAATCACTGCAACGCCACCGCTAAGCTTTGCAAGTCTTTCTTGTAGTTTCTCTTTATCATAATCACTTGTGGTACTTTCAATTTGCGTTTTAATTTGTGCAATTCTAGCATTCACGGCTTCTTTTTTGCCTGCACCATCAACAATTGTTGTATTGTCTTTGTCAATTACGATTCTAGCTGCTTGTCCCAAATCAGCAATTGTTGCAGCTTCAAGTGTTTTACCTAACTCTTCGCTAATGACTTCACCGCCTGTTAAAGTTGCAATATCTTTCAACATTTCTTTTCTTCTATCGCCAAATCCTGGTGCTTTAACAGCAGCAACATTCAAAACACCCCTCAACTTATTTACTACCAAAGTTGTTAAAGCTTCACCCTCAATATCTTCAGCAATAATCAATAAAGGTTTGCCACTTTTCATTGTAGATTCTAAAAGCGGTAGAATATCTTTCATAGAAGTGATTTTCTTATCTGTCAAAAGAATATAAGGTTGTTCTAATTCTGCTTCCATTTTATCACTATTTGTTACAAAATAAGGACTAAGATAACCTCTATCAAATTGCATTCCCTCAACAACGCTCAATTCATCATTGATTCCTTTTGCTTCTTCAACAGTGATAACGCCGTCTTTGCCAACTTTCTCCATCGCTTCTGCAATCAGCTCACCTACTTTAGAATCAGAATTTGCAGAAATTGTAGCAACTTGAGCAATTTCTTTTTTGCCTGCAACAGGTTTAGAAATTTTTCTTAGCTCTTCTGTAATTGCTTCTGCTGCTTTATCCATTCCGCGTTTAACTTGTACAGGATTTGCTCCTGCAGTGATATTTCTTAAACCTTCTTTAAAGATACTATAAGCCAATACCGTTGCAGTTGTTGTGCCATCTCCTGCTGCATCTGCTGTTTTACTTGCAACTTCTTTAACAAGTTGGGCTCCCATATTTGCAATCGGGTCTGCAAGCTCAATCTCTTTTGCCACAGAAACACCATCCTTTGTGATATTTGGCGCACCAAAACTTTTTTGAATCAAGACATTGCGTCCTCTTGGACCCATTGTTACTTTTACTGCATCATTTAGCTGTTTTACACCATCATATAATCTATTTCTTGCACTATCTGAAAAATTAATTTCTTTACTTGCCATTTTATCTCCTTAAAATTATCTCAATAAATTAAGCGCGAACGCCCAAAACATCTTCAAGTTTTAAAATCAAATATTCTTTACCTTCTAATTTTATTTCGGTACCAGAATATTTCCCAAAGACAACTCTATCACCAACTTTGACATCTTTGACTTCACTGCCAATTGCTAGGATTTTTCCCTCAAGTGGTTTTTCTTTTGCATTATCAGGAATAATAATACCTGAAGCCGTTTTCGTGTCTTCTTCTAGTCTTTCTACTAGAACTCTTTCTCCGAGTGGTTTAAAATTCATAAGGAATACCTCCATTAGATAGTTATTGTTTAAAAACGGGGAGGATTATAATAAAAAAAACAAAGATTGTCAATACCCTAAGCAAAAAAATTCATAATATCTTAGTCTAATAAACTAAAGTTTATTTAGTTTTTATAGCTAATATTATAAGCACTAGATTCTATAAGATTCCAAAATTCTTTCGATTTTATAATTTTTATCAAAGTAAAAAGAGGTTATATTTACAGGATTTTATATGTGTTTTAGGAGAGCCAAATGTATTCCCATCGTATCAGCAACCTTTCAGAATCCATCACAATCGCTATTAGCACTCTTGCAAGGGAACTTAAATCGCAAGGGAAAGATATTCTTTCTTTTTCTGCAGGTGAGCCAGATTTTGATACCCCACAAGTCGTCAAAGATGCAGCAATTAAAGCAATCAACGAAGGCTTTACCAAATACACTGCCGTAGCTGGAATCCCAGAATTGCTAAGTGCTATTAGCGCAAAACTAAAACGCGACAATCATCTTGAATATTCTACTAAAGAAATTATTGTCAATAGTGGCGCAAAACACTCGCTTTTTAATGTTTTCCAAGCCTTAATTGATGAAGGAGATGAAGTCATCATTCCATGTCCTTATTGGGTAACCTATCCCGAACTTGTTACTTTTAGTAATGGAAAAAATGTTTTTATTCAAACAACACAAGAAAATAATTTCAAAATCACCAAAGAACAACTCCAATCTGCAATCACACCCAAAACCAAAATACTAGTGCTTACAACTCCATCAAATCCTACTGGAATGGTCTATTCTAAATCTGAATTAGAGGATATTGCTTCTGTTTTAAGAGACACCAATATTTGGGTTCTTAGTGATGAAATCTATGAAAAATTAGTCTATGATGGCATTTTTATCTCACCTGCTAGCATTAATCAAGATATGCTTGAACGCACCATTACAATTAACGGGCTAAGCAAAGCAGTTGCAATGACAGGATGGCGTATGGGCTACCTAGCTAGCAAAGACCAGCAACTCTGCAAACTCATTAATTCTTTCCAAAGCCAATCCCTTTCTAATATTAATTCCATTACCCAAAAGGCAGCTATTGTTGGACTTGATGGGAGTGCAGATAAGGACATAGAGACTATGCGACAAGCTTTCAAAGAGCGAAGAGATTTTGCTTGCGAAAAGCTCAATGCTATCAAAGGGCTAAAGGTGAGCAAACCTGATGGAGCTTTTTATCTTTTTGTTCATTGCGCGGAACTCTCTAAAGATTCTATGCAATTTTGCAAAGGTCTTTTAGAAGAAGTTGGTGTCGCTGTGGTGCCAGGTATTGGCTTTGGTATGGACGGCTACTTTAGATTTTCATTTGCAACAGACTTAAAAAGCATTGAGACAGGAATTCAGAGAATTCAAAAATATTGCAACAAACTTTGATTGGCTTGCCACCCTCGCACTTTTCATAGTTTTGCGAGGGATACCATATCGTTTTTATCTCTTTCTCTCTCACTTTATGATAAAAGCAAATATCTCTTTTGTAAAATCCCAGCTTAAAAACTGAGGTTGCAATGGATTTTAGGATAAAAATTCAACACGATTGCAGTTTTTAAGATTTTATTGCTAAAATTCGTCGCTTTTATGCAAATCAACTTACTTAAGGAAAATCAATGAAAAAATTGTTTTCAGGGCTCTTCTTGACTATTTTAGCAATAGGGTTTGGAATATCATTTGTCGGTTGCAATGATAACAATCAGCAAACAAACAATGGTTTAGAATCCATCAAACAAAAAGGAATGATTACGATTGGGGTTTTTAGCGATAAGCCTCCTTTCGGATTCATTAATAGTAAAGGAGAAAATGACGGATTTGATGTCTATATTTCTCGGCAAATTGCCAAAGATCTTTTGGGCGATTCTAGCAAAGTTAAATTTGAATTGGTTGAGGCAGCAAGTCGTGTAGAGTTTTTAAAAAGTGGCAAAGTCGATGTGATTATGGCAAATTTCACTCAAACAAAAGAGAGAGAAGAAATGGTGGATTTTGCAACACCTTATATGAAAGTCGCACTTGGCGTAGTCTCCAAAAATGGCGAAATTAAAAATATTGAAGATTTAAAGGGAAAAAAACTGATTATCAACAAAGGGACAACCGCGGATTTCTATTTTAGCAAAAATCACCCTGATATTGAGTTACTCAAGTATGACCAAAACACAGAAGCATTCTTGGCTCTTAAAGATAACAGAGGTGTAGCACTAGCACATGATAATTTATTAGTTTTCGCTTGGGCTCAGGAGAATCCTGGATTTGAGGTCGGAATCGGAAAATTAGGCGATGAAGATGTGATTGCCCCTGCGGTCAAAAAAGGCGATAAAGAATTATTAGAATGGCTTAATCAAGAGATTAAAACCCTCAATGAAAATGGCTTTATGCAAGAGGCTTACACAAAAACACTTGCTCCTATTTATGGCGAAGACCAACGCGAAGCAGTATTAATTGCTAAATGATTTAAACTAAAGTTGCAAGAATCCCAAAAGATTCTTGCAAATCCTCTGAACCCTTAAATTAATTCCTAAACTCTCTATCAGTATTTGTAAGCTAAAATCACGAGTCTAAATGATTTTAAAAAAGGCTAACAATGAGTCAAACACCAAAATTTACGCATTTACATTTACATACTGAATACTCTTTGCTTGATGGATTAAACAAAGTCAAGACTTTAGCTAAAAAAATCAAAGAGTATGGAATGGAAAGCGTAGCAATTACAGACCATGGAAATATGTTTGGCGCAATTGAGTTTTATAAAGCAATGAAAGAACAAGGAATCAAGCCTATTTTAGGTATGGAAGCCTATTTGCACAATGCAGAAGAGATTGGTGATAAAAACAATCAAAGATTCCATTTATGCTTGTATGCCAAAAACTTGGAAGGCTACAAAAACTTAATGTTTCTAAGCTCACAGGCTTGCCTTTATGGATTCCATATGAAACCGCGCATTAGCAAAAAAATCCTACGAGAACACAGTGCAGGATTGATTTGTAGCAGCGCGTGCCTTAATGGTGAGGTGCAATGGCATCTTAATCTTAAAAAAGATGATAATAAGGGTCGTAAAGGATACGAACGCGCCAAAGAAGTTGCTTTGGAATACAAAGAAATCTTTGGTGAAGATTTTTATTTGGAACTTATGCGTCATGGAATCCAAGAACAACAGCTCATTGATAATCAACTACTAAAATTATCCACAGAAACAGGTATTAAAATCATTGCCACAAACGACACGCATTACACTTACCAAAGTGATTCCACTGCTCAAGAAGTTGCTTTTTGCATTGGATTTGGCAAAGATTTCAATGACCCAAATCGTATGCACCACACCGTGCAAGAATTTTATATCAAAACTCCCTCACAAATGGCAGAACTTTATGCAGATATACCAGAAGCCCTTGAAAATACACAAGAAATTGCCAATAAATGTAATCTAGAGCTTCATTTAGGAGACCCTACGCCTCCTAGTTTTAAATTCACACGAGCCTATGCACAAGCAGATGGATTAGATTTCACACAAGATAGTGAATATTTTGCTTATAAATGTCGTGAAGGCTTAAAAAAGCGTCTTACCAATGTGGAACCTCAACATCATCAAGAATACAAAGAGCGGTTAGAACGAGAAATTGAAATCATCAACAAAATGAAATTTCCCGGTTATATGCTTATTGTTTGGGATTTTGTGCGCGCAGCAAAAGAGCGTGGAATCCCTGTGGGTCCTGGTCGCGGAAGTGCAGCAGGGAGCTTAGTTGCTTTTTGTTTGGAGATTACAAATATTGATCCAATGAAGTATGATTTGCTCTTTGAAAGATTCTTGAATCCTGAACGCGTAAGTATGCCCGATATTGATATGGATTTTTGCCAAAGCAGGCGCGGAGAAATTTTGGACTATGTTACCGAAAAATATGGGCGACACAATGTTGCACAAGTCATTACCTTTGGTATGATGAAAGCAAAAGCAGTGATTCGTGATGTAGCACGCGTTATGGGAATGTCTTATGGTGATGCAGACGCATTTGCTAAACTTATCCCTAAAGAATTAGAAATCACTCTTGAAGATGCCTACAATAAAGAACCAAAAATTGCCGAACTCATCGCAAATAATCCACTTGCTAAAAAAGTATGGGAATTTGCACGCATTTTAGAAGGCACAAAACGAAATCCCGGCACACACGCAGCGGCAGTTGTGATTGATTCTGAACAAGAGCTATGGCACAAAGCCCCACTTTATCGCTCTCAACGAGACGGAATCATTGCAACTCAATATTCAATGAAATACCTTGAAGATGTGGATTTGATTAAATTTGACTTCTTAGGCTTAAAAACACTCACTCTCATTGACAATGCCCTCAAACTTATCAAACAAAACTATGATAAAGAGATAGATTTCCTTAATGTAGATGTTGATGACAAAAAAGTTTATGAAACTTTGCAAAGTGGGAATACTCTAGGTGTTTTTCAAATAGAGTCTAGTATGTTTCAAGGAATCAATAAACGAATGCGTCCTAGCACTTTTGAAGACATTATTGCAATTATTGCATTAGGGCGTCCAGGTCCATTAGAATCTGGAATGGTTAGTGATTTTATTGATAGAAAACATGGAAAAGCTCCTATTGCCTATATGTTCCCAGAATTAGAACCTATTTTGCGCCCAACTTATGGCACTATTGTCTATCAAGAGCAAGTAATGCAAATCGTGCAAAAAATCGGAGGATTCAGTCTAGGAGGAGCAGATCTTATTCGTCGAGCAATGGGAAAAAAAGATGCAAAAATTATGGCAGATAATAAAAGTAAATTTGCTGAAGGTGCTGTTGCTCAAGGGTTCGATAGAACCAAAGCGGAAGAGCTATGGGAGCTAATTGTCAAATTTGCAGGTTATGGATTTAACAAATCTCATTCTGCCGCTTACGCAATGGTAACATTTGAAACAGCCTATTTAAAAACCTATTATCCCAAAGAATTTATGGCAGCCCTACTCACTTCAGAAAAAAACGATACAGACAAAATCGTAGAATACATTGAAGAAGCCAATCAAATGGGTATCAAAGTTCTTCCTCCAAATCTCCAAAAGTCTGAATTGGAATTTAGCGTCGCCAATATCAAAGGCGAAAGTTGCATTTTATTTGGGCTTGGCGCTATCAAAGGAGCGGGTGAAGTTGCAATTAATATTATTTTGGACGAGCGAAAAACAAATGGGGAATTTAAAGACCTAGAAGATTTCTTGGGACGTATTGATCCACAAAAGGTCAATAAAAAATCCTTAGAATCCTTTATTAAAAGTGGTGCAATGGATTGTTTTGGCTATACACGCAAATCCCTATTAGAACAAATAGAATCTTTAACAGAAACTGCTAAAGCGGCACAAACAGCAAAAAAAGAGGCAGAAAATTCTCTTTTTGGTGACGACAAAGAATTGACAACAATCCATATCCACTTAGAACACTATGAAGAATTTAGTCAAAAACAAATCCTAGAATTTGAAAAGGAAAGTTTGGGATTCTATGCTTCTGGACACCCATTAGATGAATTTAAAGAATCTTTCAAATCCATTGATTATACTCCAACCAATCAAATCAAAGATATTGCAGAAAATAGCCATATTCTGATTGTTGGTAAGATTGAAGATGTAATAAGTAAGTTTTCCAAAAATGGCAAACGCTATGGAATCTTAAAGATTCAAGACTTGTATGGTAGTGTAGAATTGACGATTTTTGAACAGACATTAAAACAACTTGAAACAATGGATAAAGAAGCTCCAATTGCCGTAAAATGTCTTGTGCAAGAACAAGAAGAAAGCAAAAAGTTAAAAGCTGAAAAAGTTTTAAGTTTAGATGACGCAAAAAAAGAAAAAGTTGATTGGACAATTCAAAAAAGCGATACTAGTGAGCCATTAACACTTTTACTAGATATTCATACCGATACAAACATAATGCGTCTTTTGAGGGAAGCTGCAATCAAGCATCAAGGCAAACGAGAACTTAGGATTTTATTCAAAACACAAACGCAAGAATTAGAAATGATTAGCTCCCTACAAGTGCATAGTAATATTAAAGAAGAATTGAAGCAACTCCAATGGCAAAATTAGAAGAATTAAAAACTTCCGACTGTTTCATTATTGGAGCGAAATTTGAGGATTCATTAGATACTCTATGCAGAAAATGTGGTGAGCTAAAAAGTGCTTGCATTTGCCGAGCTTTGCCCATCATCAAAGAAAAAGACTCTTACTTCTTAGGCATTAATGAAGAAAAAAGTGGAGGCAAAGACATTACAAGCTGTGGAATCTTTTATGCGTCTAAAGAGGAAATGCAAGCACTTTTGAAACTTGCCAAAAAACATTTTGCAAGCGGAGGAAACTTGGAAGAAAAAAGAGGTGGATTCTTACTTATCTTGCAAGGCAAGCACAAAGAACCTCTCAGAGCTTTCCTCAAAGAACAAAAATTTAAATTTAAGAAATAAAATGCGACTAAACCAATACATTGCACACCATTCAAAATATTCAAGACGAGAGGCAGATAAATTAATCCTTGCAGGGAAAGTTAGTGTTCAACACGAAATTATTACGGATTTCTCCTATCAAGTTACAGAAGGAGTCAAAGTCTATCTTGATGGAAAAATATTAAAACCTCAAGACAAATACACTTTGATTGCCTACAACAAGCCAAAGGGGGAACTTGTTAGCAAGAAAGATAATCGTGGAAGACGCGTGATTTTTGATTCTCTACCTAAACGATTTGCGCATTTTACTCCTGTGGGTAGATTGGACTTTGCAAGTGAGGGGCTACTTCTACTTAGTGATAACATCAAGATTGCTCACACTTTAATGGAAAGCAAGTTAGAGCGTGTGTATTTGCTCAAACTTTCAGGCAAGATTCAAGATTGCGTGTTTGATGCAATGGAATCAGGCTTACACCTAGAAAATGCAAGAGCTGGCGGACATAGAAAAAGCGAAATTTACTCAATGGACTTTGCCCCCTTTACAAGCTACACTTGCATCAAAAACACTCCAAAATTCTCTAAAATCAAAGTAGCCATTACCGAGGGGAAAAACCGAGAACTTCGCCGATTTTTTGCACACTTTGGATTAGAGGTTTTGGACTTGAAACGCATTGCATATGGATTCGTGCATTTAAACAACATGCCAAGTCAAAAAGTAAGATTCCTAGAACGCAAAGAATATAATAAACTTCACATATTTTTAAATGAAATAGAATCTCAAAAATAACAAAAAGGAATAACTATGCAAAATTATTTTGACTCAAAAATCTATAAGTCAAATAAAATGCAAAATCCACATTCAGCCACTCAAAGATTCAAAAATCATCTTGCTTATCAGCTTGGACTTTGTATGATATATTTTGGACAAAGTGGAGAAAATAATTCGCAAAACTCTTCTTATAATACTAAAAATATAATGGGGGGGGGCAAAATAAAAGGAATTTAAAAAATCCTTTCCACGCACTCCAGTTTTGCTACACACTTGTTAAAATCATACAACAATACAAAAAGCAAAAACGAATCTACCAACAAACCATTGCGGTTTTCCCAAATCTCAAATTTCCTTCATTAGAATCTTGCAAAGATTATCATGAATCTCTACAAGTCAAATATCATCTCGCTTATCTTTTGGGAGAATCTTTAATAAAAGCCAATAATACTTTGTTCAAGGGAGGTTATTTTAAACTCCCAAAAGAAATCAAAAAAGCAAATGAGCAATATAAAGAGATTTCATATATCATCAAAATACTAAAAGAAGTTGATTTAAAGACCTACCAAAAGATTAGGAATAAAGGCGAAATAACAAAATTAGCCAAAATTCATCAAAAATTCTATTCTCTCTTGCAATATCATAAAGATCATAAACCCCTATTGCAAAAAATCTTTTGTGTTTTCAATTATGACTCAAACTTCTTTATGTGTCATTTTGAGAAAATTCTTTTGTGGCTAACTTCTCCTAAATTTCAAACCTATCTTGATACCAATCACCCTTATCCTCCATTGCTGAATCCTCTGTGGTTTAAGGAAAATATAGAATCTTCACACTTTAGAGATTCTACTCCCATTCTAAGCTATCAAGACATTCCAGCAGAAGTAGCTTGGGAGATAAATCTGCCACTACCAAGGAGGTATAATGCAATAGTAGCTTTTTTTGGTTTAAGCGGACACTTGGCACTCATAAGCTTTATGATTCGATGTGGTGCTTCTATACATTGCCTTTCTAATGGAAAATCTCTAAAAATAGATTATCAAATTGCTTATAAAACTTTATTGGAAAATAAAATCAATTTTTTAATTCATGTAAATTATATGCAAAGTAAGAATAGTAGAAAACATATTCTCTCTTTGGTAGATGCTAGAGTGCCTGCACTTATTCTTCTTAGAGATCCATTGGGGAGATTAAAACATGGAATTAACCATGGCTGGTATAAAAATAATCTAACCCATTATACTCTCAATCAAATCAAGGAATCCGTGGATAGAGTTACCTATGAAGGACAAAATAAGCCACATTTAGACTTATTAGAAAGTGCTCATGAAAATAAAAATATTGGGAGTTTAGGTATTTGGGAATATTATCAGACAATAAAAGAGCTTAGAAATATAACCTCTGTCCAATACATTAATATGCAAGAAATTGTTGGCAAAAGAACCTTTGAAACAATGAAGAGATTATCTAAAGAATTTGGATTCCCTACCCCAAAAGAAGAAAATAGAAAATTTTACGAAAGCAAAATAAATAATCAATACAGATTTTTATTACCTATTATATTTAAGATAAACGAAAAAATAAAAATTTTAATACAACAAAATATCTGCGGCATAGGGTTAATTTTAAATTCAAATTTAAACACAATCTCAATATTTGGAGGATTCCTCGCAACAAAAAATAGTAAAGATGTATTATTAAATGATACCAATTCAATCTTGCAAAACAACATAGAATTAATTCCTGAATTAAACCTAGATTCTTTTGGAATGCAAATAAAGATTTTCATAAACAAAAATCAATGGTATGAAATTTTATGCCAACCAGAATTGCAATCCTATATTAAAATTAAATTACAAGAATATCTTTTTACCCTCAAAGAAAAAATACAAAGTATAGAATCTAACAAAGTAGCAGAATTTCAAATTTTAGAATACTTAAAAGAACATTCGGAGACAAGAAAAATCTATAAAAGTTATTTTGACCAAGAATTAATACATATCAAATCTCATCGTCCTGATATTGTAGAATCTTGGAAATACTATCAAGAGTTTGAAAAAATGTGTGCAGAAATGGATTCTTGTTAGCCTAGAATCTTACAATGTGCCATAAACAAGGGAAAGAAGCTACTTCATAGCTCCTTCTTTAATTTTCTGTTTCCCTTTATAAATACCAAAAACCTTATAACCTCCTCCTTGTATCATCAAAACCACAGGATATTCCTCATAAGATCCTTGTTCCATTCCCGGACTTCCTTGTGGCATTCCAGGAGTGGAAACACCAATAATATCCTTTGGCTGATTTTTCAAAAGCCACTCCACTGCATCGGCTGGGACATGCCCCTCTATTGCATATTTTACGCCACTTTTTTCTATCACCCCTGTATGGCAACTTTGATATTTAGGCTCAATCTTAAAATCTTCTTTGACTTTCATAAAAACCTCATCGTCTTTATGGGATTTGACTTGATAACCCTCTCTTCTCATATATTTTGCCCATTCTTCACAGCAACCACAAGTGGGACTAGAATACATTTGAATCTCTTTTACAGAATCTCCAAAAAGTGCCATACTTGCAAATGTCAATAAACCAATAATTTTTCGCATACTTTTCCTTAAAAATTAGTTCAACTGATTATAGCATATTTGAGCTTTTTGATTGCATCATAGCCATAATTACCTTACTTTGAACAATTCAATTCGTCAAAGATTTTCCTCAAACTCTCTTTCCACTTCGTTGGACGACTTAAGATTTCTAAAGCACACGCTTGATTAGTGGTGCGCAAAGTGAGTGAGGTCAAAGATTCCAAATGCTCCAATACTTTATGACAAATTAAATCACAAGAGGGCAAATAAGCCTGAGGCACATTTAAAATACAAGTTGAAAAACTTTTTAGATTGGCATTTTGATTTTCTGCTACTTCTAGCGCAATAACTGGGATTCCACAAGCCAAAATCTCGCTTAAACTCTGCCCACAAGCGCAGATACAAATGTCCATTTGCGAAATCAAATCCACCATTTCTTGCGCACTCAAATCAAAATGCAATTTTGCACCCTGTTCTGCAAGCATAGATTCCTTTGTAATACAATGCAATTCCAAAGCTGGATAAGCCTTTTTGATAGCTGCAAAAAGAGGCTGACTTAAACTCAAAACATCTTCCCCTCCAAGCGTAATAAGCACTCTTTGTATTTCTTTTCTAAGTGGAATCACGGGACTTTTCAAAGCCTCAACAAAAGGAGATTGTAACAAACGATAATCACTTCCCAACAGCAATTGATGCTTAGGATATTTCTCCTGATATTGCACCAAATCCGCATTGATAGCATTATTGAGTAAAATAGCTTCAGGATAAGGCAAGCGTAAAGTATCATCAAAAAACAAGCAAACTCTAGCATTCTTTGTTGCATATTCGTAAGATTCCAGAGGCAACACATAAGAATCGATGACCACCAAATCATACATCATACGACCAAGATTCTCTCCTATCTCTTGCGTATCTAGCAATCTCACTTCAAAATCTAGCGATTCTAATTCTGCCTTCAAAGCCCTACAACGACTAATATGCCCCAATCCAACCCCCAATTTGCCATCAGCAAAAATTAGCGCACTTCTTCTAGTCATATAATTCTCTATTAAGAATAAATTTTTTGTAAATTTTCCAATCTGCTTGTCGCATTCAATAGCAACATATCTGCCAAAATCAGTGCGAGACTAGATTCGCAAACAACACTCCCGCGCACTGCAATGCAAGGATCGTGTCTTCCTTTGATTTCACACAAGACAACATTGCCTTGTAAATCTTGTGTGCTCTGTGGCAAGAAAATACTTGGGGTTGGTTTAAAATGAACTTTTAGCACTATCTCTTCTCCATTGCTAATGCCGCCCAAGATTCCACCGCAATGATTGCTGACAAATCCCTCTTGATTCATCACATCGTTATTTTGAGAGCCTCTTACCTTGGCTGATTCCACACCATCACCAATTTCTACGGCTTTAACACCATTTAACCCCAACATTAAAGCCCCGATAGCCGAATCCAACTTATAATACAATGGCTGACCTAATCCACAAGGAACACCTTTTGCACTAATAAGTGCTACACCACCCAAACTATCGTGTGCTTCTCTTGCTTGCAAAATAGCTTCTTTTTGTGCGTGTTCTACTTGTTTGTCCAATGCAAAAATTTCACTCTTCTTTGCATTGCAAAAATCAATTTCTTGCCCCTGTATTGTTCCAATGCTCAAGATTCCACTTTGCAAAGTGATTCCAAACTGATGCAAAAGCAATTTTGCAATTGCACCTGCAGCAACACGCACACTCGTTTCTCTTGCACTACTACGTCCTCCTCCGCGATAATCTCGGATTCCATATTTACAAAAATAAGTAAAATCCGCATGACCTGGACGAAAAAGATTCTTAATAGAATCATAATCACGACTTTTATTTGCAGAATTTTGAATAAACAACCCTAGAGGACTACCCGTTGTTTTTCCTTCAAATACACCACTTAAAATCTTAACTTCATCAGCTTCTTTGCGTTGAGTAGAATAGAGATTTCGCCCTCCCGAGCGTCTAAGCATTTCAGAAGCAATAAAATCTTCCTCAATCTTCAATCCTGCGGGCAATCCATCAATCACCGCACCAATTCCCTCACCATGGCTTTCACCAAAAGTGCTTACCCTAAGAGCTTCACCAAAAGTGTTCATTTTGCTATCCTTTTAGGATTCTTCATTGTGTTCTAAAATCTCTAATGCAAGTTTTGCACAAACTTGCTGTGCTTCTTTCTTGCTTTTACCATTTGCCCTTGCATATTCTTTATCTAATATCTTAACGCTCATTAAGAACTCTTTGTCGTGGTCTGGTCCAAACGAATCTAGGACAATATATTCTGGAGTAATTCCAAAAAGAGCTTGTGTCCGCTCTTGTAAAGCAGTTTTATGATCATAAAATAAATTTTTTAAATCAATTTTTGGATAAATCTCTTCTAGCAATGTTAGCACTAAATCTTGCACAACTTTCAATCCACTTTCCAAATAAATTGCACCCATAATTGCTTCAAAAGCGTTAGAGAGAATAGAATCTTTATCTCTTCCTTTGTTTTGTTCTTCAGAAGCAGAAATATAAAGATATTCTCCAACCTTTAAATGGCGCGCAATCTTAGCAAACGACTTTTCATTGACCATTGAAGCGCGCATTTTAGAAAGCTCTCCTTCTGGAGAATGTGGAAATTTGTTATACAAAAATTCTCCCACAATCAAATCTAATACCGCATCACCTAAAAACTCTAAACGCTCATTATGTTGCCCCCTTTTAGCACTCTTGTGTGTGAGTGCAACTTTAAGCAAATTCTGTCTTTGAAAGTGATACCCTAAAGTTTTCTCAAAAATTTTTAAATCCACATCAATCCTTCGTTTTATACCGATTGCTTTTTAAATGTTCGTAAGATTTAGGTATTCTAACATATTTTTACTACATTCCTTATTTTAAGCCAAACAACCACATGCACGCCAAATCAATCCTAGATTCCAAAACCATTGCGACTTCTTGCAAAGTCAAAGGACTTTAAACTTCAATGCTTCCTCTTTAGCGATTCTATCACACATTTCATTTTCAAGATGTCCGCTATGTCCTTTGACCCATTCCACTCGGATTTTATGTGGCTTAGAAACTTCTAAATAAAGTCGCCAAAGCTCTGGATTCTTTATATTTTTGAAATCTTTATGAATCCAATTTGGTAACCATTTGCTTAATCCATCCAATACATATTTAGAATCGCAAACCACCAAAACCTCGCAAGGTTCTTTTAAGGCTTCTAAACCGCGAATGAGTGCTGTAAGCTCCATTTGATTATTAGTAGCAAACTTTGCTCCACCTCTTAAAACTTTCTGATGTTCTCCATAACGCAAAATTCCACACCAACCACCACTTCCTGGATTCCCCAAAGAGGAGCCATCACAAAAAAGAGTAACGCACTTCATCTTGTTTTTCTTTCAAAAATGCAATTGTTTTAAGTGTTAAAAGTTCATCACAATGAGGACAATGCTCAAAAGCTAAAGGAGTTGTTGCCTTACAAGAAGTGCATTGATAATAAAATCCCAAATCCCCTTGAAAACTCTTATGTGTGCGCAAAAGGCAAAGAGTTTCTAATTCAAAGGTTGTTTTTTGTGAAAAACTAAGTGGCAAGACTCCTTTAGCTTCAAAAATATCTTTCAAGATTTGATTTTGCGTATTTGCTGGAATATTTTGCAACTCTTTAAGAAGGCTTATCGGGATTGTTTCCCTTTTGAGATTCCATAATAAGTCTTGTAATTCCAAAAGAGATTCTTTTGGAATGATTTTTAAATATTCCCAAAAAAGTGTTGGATAAAAATCCTTTAAAAATCCCAAAATCAAACGCGCCAAAAGTGGTTCATCTTTCAAGATAAGCAATAACTCTTGTGTAATTTCTTGACTTTTTTGCTGACTTGAAATCAGGATTTTTACCCTTAAATAATGTTGATACAATTGTGTATTCCCTCGCAATTCTTCTAGGCAATCCAATGCGCTTAAGGCATCTTTAAATAAGCTCAATCTTTCATAGACTCGAATCAAAGCTTTTAGAACCAAGGGACTTCGTGGATAATAATGGAGAATCTCTAAATAAATTTCTTTTGCGCGCGAAGGAAATCCTGCCTTTTCATACACCAATCCAAGAGATTCCAAAATTGGCACTTTATCCACAGGATTTTGGATAGAATCTAGCAATACAACATACAAACGAATCGCTTTTTCATAGTTTGCACTTTTTTGATACATTTTTGCCATAAACAACAAGGAGGGAATCGGATTTGGGCTTAGAGCCAAAAATTCTTGCGCTTCTTTATCAAATCCAATATAATCGAAGTTTTCTACAAATTTATTTAAAGAATCTTGTTGTCTTTTGCTAATTAAATAATTCCAATAATAGGCAAAAAGACTCGCAAGCCCAATGCAAAAGATAAATATCATAATCCCAAAAAGTGGGTCGCGATATTCAATGCTTTCTAAAAAATCCAAGTTTTCCCTTCCAATTAAAAATCACGCAAATTATAACAAAACTTATAGATAAAATTTTGTAAAATACACACATTTTTAAGTTCTAAAATTTATGGAGCACAATTGATTACTCAAGAAAGCATTGAGGCACTCAAAAATCAGCTAGATATTGTTGAGGTAGTAAGCCATTATATTGAAGTCAAAAAAATGGGTTCAAGCTATAAGGCTTGTTGTCCTTTCCATCAAGAAAAAACACCAAGTTTTGTGCTGAATGCAAATAAAGGATATTTCCATTGTTTTGGCTGTGGAGTGAGTGGTGATTCTATTAAATTTGTAATGGACTATGAGAAGTTGAATTATGCGGAAGCCTTAGAAAAACTTGCACAAATTTATAATATTCATTTAGAATACACAGAAAAAGCCAAAAAAAGTGATGATTTTAAAATTTTAAACTTTATGAATGAATATTACCATTCTATGCTAAATAGTGAAATAGAATCGTATATCAAAGAGCGCGGAATTACAACAGAAACCAAAAAACATTTTGAATTAGGCTATGCTCCAAACAATTTTGAAATTATGGCGCATTTGCAACGCAATCTTATCAATCTACAAGACGCACTCAATGTCGGAATTCTTGGGGCAGATATAGAAAATGGAACAAAGCGATACTATGCAAGACTCACGCAAAGGCTCATTTTTCCTATCCGTTCAGCACAGAACAAAATTATTGGTTTTGGGGGACGCACCTTAGGTAATCACCCAGCAAAATACATCAACTCTCCCCAAACCAAACTCTTTAATAAATCCCAAATCCTCTATGGCTATCCACAAGCAAAAGAAAGTATTTATCGCCTTAAAGAAATAATCATCACAGAGGGTTATTTAGATGTGATTATGTTACATCAAGCGGGCTTCACCAATGCAGTCGCTACTCTAGGAACTGCCTTAACACATGAACATTTACCCTTGCTTGCCAAAGGTGAGCCTAAAATTCTTTTGGCTTTTGATGGAGATAATGCTGGAAGTAATGCAGCCTTTAAAGCAGCAAATCTTTTAAGCATTGCAAATAAAGAAGGCGGTGTTGTGCTTTTTGACAATGGATTAGACCCAGCCGATATGGTCAAAAATGGAGAAATTGAAGCCTTGAAAAACCTTTTTAACGCACCGATTCCACTAGTGGATTATGTGCTTGAGACAATTCTAAGTCGATTTGATTTAAATCATGCAGTGCAAAAAGACAATTGCCTCAAAGAATCCCTTACCTACCTTCATCAACTTTCCCCAGTGATTCAAGAAGAATACAAAACTTGGCTTGCCCAAAGACTCAATTTGCCTGCACACTTAATCAAAACTCAATCTGCACGTAAACATTTTGCACAAAATCATTCTACACAAAACCTTCAAAGCAATCAAAATAGCTTTTGCAGTTTGGCAGAAAAAATTATCATTAAAAGTATCTTAGAAGATATGAACCTATTAGATTTTGCATTGAACTATCTTGAACCAAAGATGTTTTATTCAGAAAAACTTGCCTATCAAAAACTACTTCAAGGGGATTTAGAATCCTCCTCCCTTATTGGAATCCTGCTAGATTCCAAAATCAAACCTCAAAATAAAGAAAATCTCAAACAACAAATCATCATGATTCTTTATCGGTATTATAATGAACAAAGAAAATCACTTCTACGCAATCCCTCTCTTTCCTTAAGAGAAAAGTCATTTTTAATAAGAAAATACCAAAAATATTTAGAAGATTTAAAAAAAGGAGATTTAGCAATTTATGAAAGCATTAGCTCTTTTTAGTGGCGGATTAGACAGCTTACTTGCAATCAAAATCATCAAGGATTTAGGTGTAGAGGTTTTAGCTTTGCACTTTGATATTGGCTTTGGAGCAAAAAGGGATAAAAGTGAAATTTTGCGTCAAAGATTAAATCAAGTAGAGACAGAATTGAAGATTATTGATATTCGGAGACAATTTTTTGATGAGATTTTATTTAAACCTAAATTTGGATATGGCAAATATTTCAATCCCTGCATTGATTGTCATGGAAATATGTTTGCGCACGCATTAAAATTATTAGAATCCCAAAATGCAGACTTTGTGATTAGTGGAGAAGTGCTAGGACAACGTCCCAAAAGTCAGCGTGCAGAAGCTTTAGGGCAAGTAGAAAAGCTCTGCGAAGGAAATGGATTAATCGTGCGTCCTTTATCTGCAAAACTCCTTCCTCCTACACTTCCCGAACAAAGAGGTTGGATTCCAAGAGAAAAACTCCTTGACATTAGCGGAAGAGGACGGAATCGTCAGCTAGAATTAATCAAGCATTATGGAATAGAATATTATGAGCGTCCTGGTGGAGGTTGTTTGCTAACAGAAACTTCGATTGCTAACAAACTAAAGGATATTCAAACTCATCGCGAAATTGTGTTTGAGGATTTAGAGTTGGTCAAATTTGGACGCTATATGATTCTTCCCGATGGAGGTCGTTGCGTGATTGCTAGAAATGAAGAAGAAAACCAAAAACTAAACTTTCATCACCCTAAAATGACGCCAATTGAGCTACTAGACTGCATTGGTCCTTTAGGACTTGTGGAATGCGATGCAAGCCAAAAAGATAAGAATCTTGCCGTTTCTCTTACACTTTTATATGGCAAGACTCAACCCAATAAACCTTATAAAGTCCGTTTTGAAGAAAGAGAAATAGAATCTTTTGCTTTTGAAAGCAAAGAAAAAGCGCAAAAATTTTTAATTTAACACAAGGAATCCCAATGAAATCTACAAAACAAGCTTTCAAACAAATCATTTTAGAACGTTATTCTTGCCGTTCTTTTAAAGATTGTCCAATCTTGGAAGAATCTTTAAAATATATTTTAGAAGCTGGGAGACTTTCTCCTAGCTCACTTGGGCTAGAACCATGGCGTTTTTATGTTATTCAAGATAAAATCAAAAAACTAGAGATTTCCAAAATCGCCAACAATCAGCCCCATGTAGCAAATTGTGGAGCAATCATCATCATCACTGCACGACTTGATTTTGGAGAATACTTTGTATCCAAACTCACATCACGCAATCTATCAAAGGAAGAAATAGACAATCGCATTGCCCTTTATCAACCTTTTATTGACGGTATGAATCAACAAGAAAAACTACATTACGCAAGAGAACAGGTATTTTTAGCTCTAGGTAATCTTGCCAATGCGGCAAGTGCTTTAGGTCTTGGTTCATGTATCATTGGTGGATTTGACTCTGACAAACTCAATCAATATTTGAATCTTAATACACAAAAGGAACAAAGCGCCATTATGCTAGTCATTGGAGAAAAAACCAAAAATGAGATTCCACAAAAATCACGCAATCCACAACAAGAAATAATTAAATTTTTATAATTATAAGGATTTTATCATTATTTTTTAGATAGAATTAAATCTCATTATCTCACAATAAACAAAGGGGAAATTAATGTTTGGTAATTCCAAAAGAGAACAAGAGCTATTAGCGGAAAATAGAGCATTGCACTCAAAAATTGAGCAACTTGAAAATGCTTTGCGTAAATGTAGCGAAGCAAAAGATGAAGAAAAAGAAGCTATTACAAAATTTAATGCGGATGAAAAACGTATTAAAATGTTTAACAAGATTCTAAACATCATTACAAATTCATCTTCTAAGCACCTTAAAATTCTACAAGATAATTTTGCCTCTTCTGTTGAAATGCTCCAAGAAGCAAAAAGAACTTCAACAGAAAATGTCGAACAAACTAAAATTTTGGAAGAAGCTATCACAAGCAGTGTTTCTGGGGTAACGGAAAGACTCAATAACTTCCAAACAATGATTTCGCAAGTTTATCAAGACCTTGACTCCATTACAAATGTTATCAACCTCATCACTGATGTTAGCGACCAAACCAACTTACTTGCACTCAATGCGGCAATTGAAGCCGCAAGAGCAGGAGAACACGGAAGAGGGTTTGCAGTCGTAGCAGATGAAGTTCGCAAGCTTGCAGAAAGAGCACAAAAAGCAACAAAAGAAATTGAGATGAATATCCAAGTGTTACGTCAAAACTTCTCTGAAGTGCAAACTTCCACAGAAGAAATCGTAGATGAAATGGACCATGTTAATGGAGAAGTTTCAAAATTTATCCAAGTAGGGGAAGCCTCTATGGATGTGCGCCAAAACTCTGCAAATGTCTTGGATACAACCTTTATTGGGCTTGTAAAGTTGGACCATTTATTATTCAAAATGAATACCTATGGAGCTATCGTTAATGACAATAAAGAAATGCAATTAGCCAACCATCACGATTGCAGACTTGGCAAATGGTATGAAACAGGAAATGGCAAAGAAATGTTTAGCCGATTGCCAAGCTATAACAATTTGGAATCCCCACATAGCAATGTGCATGAATCTTTTAGAAATGCACTAGATGTCTTTAAGGCAAAGGGTTTGGAAGCCGATGAGGAAATCTTGTCCCTGTTTGATTCAGGCGAAGCTGCTTCCGATAAAGTTGTAGAAGTGTTAGATAGTCTTCTATCAGAAAAAATCTCTGATAGAAATAATGGAACGCAACATTAACTAAATTGATAAGTTCTAGCAAATGCTTTTGCTCAATTGCTAGAACTTTACTAACCAAACAAACCTTTTAAGGAGTTGGGGTCAAAGTTTTCAAAATCAAATTCTTGATTAGAAGGTGCATTTAATGGAGTGCTTGCTTTTTCTATAAGTTCGCTAATTTTTCCCATTTTTTCCATAATTTCATTATGCTTATTTGCAAGATTCTCTCCAATAGAACCCTCCATTTGACTTGGTAAAGGCAAAGAAAGCAACACATTTTCTCCCGCAAGTGTGAGTGTCAATTCCTTGCCAAATAAAGATTCTCCCTTGAATTGTGCTGCTTTGGCTGTATTGTCCAATTGCGCCAAATTTTCACTTCCACTTTTAATTTGATTACTTAATCCACTTAATGTTATATCTGCAATCTGCATTGCACCGACCATTTCATTTGCACCCTTAACTCCATCACTAAACTTACGAATCTCCAAAGCAACTTGCGATAAATTTGGTAATTCTTGTGCTTCTTGTGTTGTTTGAGATTCTACATTAACTACATCTTGTGTTGGTTTAATGGCACCAACTTGTAAATTTGGATAAACATTCCCCATTCCGTAGGGATTAACTGAAGACAGCATAAAAACTCCTTTAAAATTTTAAAAACAAAAAGCACTTATCATTCCACTTTTGGGATTATCCTAATTGTGAAATTAAAATTCTAAATATAGTTGCTATCTAGTTCTATAAAAAAGGAGGGTAGATAAAGAAATGGTTAATATCAAATGCAAAGCAATGAAAGAAATTTAAATGCTCAAGCTTTTGTATCCATAAACCTTATGGTCTCTCTTGCTATCAGCATTTATTTCTTCCTGCGCCATATTTAGCTTCCATTGCTTCTTTAAAAAACTCACTTTGAGACTTTGGAATTTTATCTGGATGATTCTGTCTCATATGCTCAACATACTTATCATAACTTGGCATACCTACCAATAGATGAAAAAACCTATCCGAACGCCGATATATTTGAATGAGGTTAGAAGCCAAGACTTCTAACCAACCTTTATCCTTAGCATTTCGTTGCTTTTTATCCGTGTGCAGCGACTTTTCCTTCATACTTACTAGCCTCTTGATAAGGAGATTCCGCAAGTGGAATATCGATTTTGCCTTGAGCACATTGGATACAAATACGAATTGTTTGAACCAAAATCAAACAAGTAACAAACATAAAGAACGCACAAAGTCCTGCATTGATTAAATTATTAGTTGCAATCGTTGCAAATCTTTCTGCCAAAGCTGGATCTGTTGCAGCAGCTGCTTTTGCACTATTGATTTGCCAAAGTGCAATATGGCTGACAGCATCATGCACCCTTTCTCCATTTGCCGGAAGAAGTTTTAAGATTCCTGCATAAAGTGTTGTTATTAGAACCCAAGCTGCAGGCAAAATAACTACCCATGCTTGTTTTGCTTTGCCCATTTTAAAAAGCACTGCAATCACAAGCAATAATGCCATACCTGCAAGCATCTGATTAGAAACCCCAAAGAGTGTCCAAAGTGATTTTACTCCACCTTGTGGGTCTGTAATCCCTTGATATAAAATATAACCCCAACCCGCAACGCAAATCAATGTAGCAACAACTCCCCAAAACATAGATTGGATATTGCCAATTGGTGCATATACATTGCCTAAAACATCTTGCACCATAAAGCGTCCTGCCCTAGTTCCGGCATCTACGGCTGTCAAAATAAAGAGTGCTTCAAACAGAATCGCAAAGTGATACCAAAATGCTGTTGAGCCTTGATTAAAAATTGGCACTTCAGAAATAATTGTTGCTAAACCAATCGCAAAAGTTGGTGCTCCACCTGTTCTGCTCAAAATGCTATTTTCACCGATATTATTTGCCATTTCCAAAATTTCTTCTGGTGTAATCACAAATCCAAAACTATTTATAGTTTGTGCTGCTACTGCTGCAGCCTGTGCAACATCAGTGATTCCTGTTGTGCCAAGTCCTGCTGGAGCAACATTGATAGAAAAATACAATCCCGGAGTTAAAATGCACGCAGCAATCAATGCCATTACTGCGACAGCTGATTCCATTACCATTGAACCATAACCAACCATTCTAGCATGAGTTTCTTTCTCAAGCATTTTTGGAGTTGTCCCGCTTGAAATTAGTGCGTGAAATCCACTAATTGCCCCACAAGCAATCGTAATAAATAGAAATGGGAACAATTGCCCACTAAAAACAGGTCCTGTCCCATCAACAAATTTTGTAACACTTGGAAATTGAATATCAGGTGCTACTATTAAGATTCCTGCTGCCATTAGAACAATGACACCGATTTTTAAGAATGTGCTCAAATAATCACGAGGAGCTAAAAGAAACCAAACAGGTAGAATCGCGGCAACAAAACCATAACCAATCATAATATAAGTCAAGGTAATAGGACTGAGTGTAAAAATAGTAGCTAAAGTTGGATTAGCAGCAACCTCTTGTCCATAGAACAATGCAAGAAGCAATAATACAAACCCGATAATACTTGCTTCTCCAATTTTACCTGGACGCAAAAAGCGCATATGGATTCCCATATAAATTGCGATAGGAATCGTCATCGCAATTGTAAATAATCCCCAAGGAGATTCAGCAAGCGCATTTACAACAACAAGTGCCAAAATTGCAATAATTAACATCATAATGCCAAGAATACCAACCATTGCAATACTTCCAACGCCTTTACCTAGTTCTAATTTGATAATTTCACCTAAGGATTTACCATTTCTACGCATAGAAACAAACAAGACCGTGAAATCATGCACCGCTCCAGCTAGCACAACACCTACAACAATCCAAATCATACTTGGCAAGTAACCCATTTGAGCTGCTAAGATAGGTCCTACAAGCGGACCAGCACCTGCGATTGCAGCAAAGTGATGTCCAAAAAGAACGATTTTATTTGTTGGGCAAAAATCTCTTCCATCGTTCATTGTTAGAGCAGGAGTTGCACGATTCTCATCTAGTCCCAAAACTTTTTCTGCAATGTATTTTGAATAAAATCTATAGCCAATCATATAAATACAAACTGCGGCTACAACAATCCATACTGCAGAAATTTGCTCACCTTGATGTAAAGCCAATACACCAAAACACCATGCGCCAATAAGAGCCACAACAGCCCAAATTGCCATACCAATTACCTTATTCATAATTCTCCTTTAAAGATTTTAAGGGTGGTTAATTATATATTTATCTCTTGTTAAAATCAATCAAAAACTAAATTTTTTGGTAAATTTTGATTTTCCCTCTTTTAGAAAAATACTAAAAATGTTTAAAATTTACTCAAAAACAAAAATTACATCGTCTATTGTTGATAATGATGAATAAAATCTACAAGCTTTATCGCATTTTCTCTAGGCAAATCCGGAAGCATACCATGCCCTAGATTGAAAATATGCGGACAACCTTTCATTAAGTCTAAAATTTGTCGCGCACCTTCTAACATAGAGTCCTGATTATAAATTCTGCATGGTTCAAGATTCCCTTGCAAAGTATATTTAAAGCCAAGCTTTGCTTTGGCAATCTCAAGTGGAGTGCTCCAATCGACTCCAAACACATCAAATTCTCCATCAATTTGCTCTAAATATCCCGAGATTCCTTTGGGAAATAAAATCACAGGAATTTGCGGATACTTCTGCTTCAAATAACTTGCAATTTGTTTGCAATACTCCCAACCAAACTCCAAATATGCGCCTTTCTCCAATGCGCTCGCCCAAGAGTCAAATATCATTATTGCATTCGCTCCCGCCTTAATCTGCGATTCTAAATAATATTTTAAATTATGCGTGATTTTAACAAGTATAGCGTGTAAAAAGTTTGGATTAGAGTAAAGAATTTTTTTGGATTTGGCATAAGTTTTGCTCCCTTGTCCCTCAATCATATAGGTTGCAAGCGTCCATGGTGCGCCACAAAATCCAATCAATGCCTTATCTTTAGGAAGTTTTTCTCGCACAAGACCAATAGTATCATAAACATAATTTAATTTCGTATGTGCATTATCGCTGAGTTTTTCCAAATCCTTTTGCGATTCTATCGGATTGGCAAACTTAGGTCCCTCGCCTGCAAAAAATCCCAAATCCATTCCCATTTCAAGTGGCACCACCAAAATATCACTAAATAAAATTGCCGCATCTACATTGAGAATTTCTACGGGTTGCAAAGTTACTTCGCTCGCTAATTTTGGATTTTTACAAAGACTCAAAAAATCTCCTGCTTCCTTGCGCACTTCTTTATATTCATCTAAATACCTTCCTGCTTGACGCATAAACCAAACTGGAGTATAAGGGGTTTGTTTGCCAAAACACGCATCAATAAAAATCATTCCTTTATCCTTTTTATCTAAAATATTTCGTTGTATTTTATCTAAGTAACATAGCATTTATGCTAAAATTACGACTTTTTAGAATGTTTTGTTATGATTTTATTTGCAGCACCTAATCAATGAAAGGTTGAGATGATGATATTACCCCTTATGAAAAAAATTTTTAGTAGTAAAAATGACCGACTTATCGGACATTATCTTAAAGAAATTCGCAAAATCAATGCTTTAGAGGAGACTTATCAGAAGTTAAATGATGAGGAATTAAAAACAACTTTTAATACATTAAAAGAACAAGTTAAGAATGCTAAAGATGCCAAAGCAGAGCTCAACAGAGTGCTTTATGATTCCTTTGCTATCACGAGAGAAGCTAGCAAAAGAATTTTAAATTTGCGACATTTTGATGTTCAACTCATCGGTGGAATGGTGCTACATGAAGGGAAAATTGCTGAAATGAAAACAGGTGAAGGAAAAACACTTGTTGCAACACTTCCTGTCTGCCTTAATGCAATGCTTGGTAAAAGCGTGCATATCGTAACAGTCAATGACTATCTAGCTCAAAGAGATGCGGAGATTATGCGCCCTCTCTATGAATTTTTAGGTTATTCTGTAGGAGTCATTATCGGTGGAAATTATGATGACAATGAAAGGTTAAAACAATATTCTTGCGATGTTGTCTATGGGACAAATAATGAATTTGGTTTTGACTATTTACGCGATAATATGAAATACGACTTTCACCAAAAAGTGCAAAAATATCATCATTTTGCAATCGTGGATGAAGTGGATTCTATTCTAATCGATGAAGCACGCACTCCTTTAATTATTTCAGGTCCAGCAAATCGCACTTTGGATAATTATAAAGCTGCCAATGTCGTAGCTCTTAAATTGAAAGAAGAAATACATTATACCTTGGATGAAAAGAATCGCACCATCTTATTGACAGAAGAAGGCGTAAGTGAAGCAGAAAAACTCTTTGGAGTGGATAACTTATATAGCATTGAAAATGCGATTCTAGCTCATCACTTAGACCAAGCTCTTAAGGCAAACAAACTTTTCAGAAAAGATAAAGACTATGTTGTTCGAGAAGGTGAAGTTGTGATTGTAGATGAATTTACAGGTCGCTTGAGCGAAGGGAGACGTTTTAGCGAAGGACTGCACCAAGCTTTGGAAGCCAAAGAAGGAGTGCAAATCAAAGAAGAATCGCAAACTCTTGCAGATATCACCTATCAAAACTATTTTAGACTTTATGAAAAACTAGCAGGAATGACAGGGACAGCGCAAACAGAAGCAAGCGAGTTTTTGCAAATTTACAATTTGGAAGTTGTCTCTATCCCAACTAATGTGCCAATTTTGCGCCAAGATTTAAATGACTTAATTTATAAAACTGAAGCAGAAAAATTTAAAGCCCTTGTTGCAAAAATCATAGAATTACACCAAAAAGGACAACCTATTCTTGTAGGAACTGCTTCCATAGAAAAGAGCGAGAAAATCCATGAATTATTGCAAAAAAGCAGGATTCCTCACTCTGTGCTTAATGCCAAACAACACGCAAAAGAGGCAGAAATCATCAAAGACGCTGGAAGAAAAGGAGCTGTAACGATTGCAACTAATATGGCAGGACGCGGTGTAGATATTAAAATTGATGATGAAGTGCGCTCACTTGGAGGACTTTATATCATTGGAACTGAACGACACGAATCGCGCAGAATCGATAATCAACTAAGGGGACGTAGTGGGCGACAAGGCGACCCCGGAACAAGCCAATTTTATCTAAGTCTTGAGGATCCTCTATTGCGTATTTTTGGGAGTGATAAAATTAAAAATATTATGGATAAACTAGGACTTGAAGAAGGAGAACATATCGAATCACATCTTGTAACTCGTTCTGTTGAGAGTGCGCAAAAAAAAGTAGAAAGTATGCACTTTGAGGCAAGAAAACACTTGCTAGAATATGACGATGTCGCCAATGAACAAAGGAAAGCAATCTATCGTGTGCGCGATGAAATGCTAGACCCAAATCACAATATCGCACATAAAATCATCGAAAACCGACAAGAAGCCATTGCAATGCTTTTACAAAAATGTGAAGTTTTCAATTCGGATGATGATTTAGGATTGCTCTGTGCGCAAGCTCAAGAAGATTTCAATGCACTTTTAAATCAAGATTCTTTGAAAGAATACTACAATTCAAATCATAACTTTGAGGGATATATTGAAGAAATTTTATCTCATGATTACGAAGAAAAAATGCGCGTATTGGACGAGAAAACACGAAGCGAAATTGAAAAACTCGTTTATTTGCAGACATTGGACAATTTGTGGCGCGAACATCTTTATGTAATGGACAATCTAAAAACTGGAATCGGGCTTCGCGGATACAATCAAAAAGATCCGCTTGTGGAATACAAAAAAGAAAGTTATAATTTATTTTTGGAACTCGCATCACAAATCAAATATACTGCAATCAAAATGCTCCAAAAAGTGCAATTAAAAGCTGCAAATAAAGAAAACGAAAAAGAAGCAGAATTAGCACGGCAAAAATTATATCATTCTACCAAGGGCGCAATTTCCAATCATTCAACAAAAATAAAACCTGTCCGTAATGCGCCTTGTCCATGTGGAAGTGGCAAAAAATATAAAGATTGTTGTGGCAAAAGCGGACCTAAAACTGGTATGCTAGCAAAGGAATTCTAAATATGCAATCTACGCACTCTACAACTCCAATAAACACAAAACAAAACACTAAACTCATTTCTTTTTTAGTGCGTAGATATTTACGTTTTAATAAATCACAACCTTTCATTTCTATCTCTGCGATTCTAGCATTTTTAGGCGTATGTATTGGCGTAATGGTCTTGATTGTTGCAATGGCATTGATGAATGGGTTTGATCGCGAATTTGAGCGCAAATTATTCATCATGAATTATCCTATCACTGCTATTAGTAATGGATTTGAAGCGATTGATTCTCAAGTGCTTGAAGAAATGGAATCTCGCTTTAAACATCTTAAGTTTAGTCCTTTTGTGCAAATGCAGGCTATCTCCAAAAGAGGGCAAAGAATGGAAGGAGCAATGATATTTGGGGTAGATTTCAAACGCGAAAGTGAGCTGAATCCAATTTTTAAAACTGCCTTTGAAAAAACACAACAATCTTACCAACAAAATTTTGGTTTAGACTACCAAGAAAATCCATTTGATATTATTGTTGGCAAAACCCTACAACAACAATATGGATTACAACTACATTCTAATTTATTATTGATTTTTACACATCTCACTCCTAGTGCAATGACTTTAACACCTACGATGAAAAACTTTAATGTTGTGGGTGTTTTTGATTCTGGGTTGATTGCTTATGATAAAGGATATATTTATACAAATTTGGAATCCCTACAAACAATTAAACAACTTCCAAATTATATCTATGATGGAATTCATATCTACTCCAACGATGCTCACAACGATATTCTTGCATTACAAAAACATTACCCACAAATTCATTTTGTTGGCTGGTGGGAACAAAATGGAAATTTCTTTGCTGCTCTTGCACTAGAAAAGCGCGCACTCTTTATTGTGTTAATGTTAATCATTCTTGTTGCGTCGCTCAACATCATTAGTTCCCTCTTGATGACCGTGATGAATCGCAGAAAGGAAATCGCTCTACTCTTAACAATGGGAGCGAGCACAACAGAAATCAAAAAAACTTTCCTCTACTTAGGAAATTTTATTGGAGTGAGTGGAATCATTGCTGGAGGAATCCTAGCAGCTTTGATTCTTGCTTTGCTTTCTAATTTCCCCATTATTTCGTTGCCCGCAGATGTTTATGGAAGCGACAAATTGCCCTTGGAACTATCGCTTGTAGATTTGTTATCAATCTTGATTGGATCTTTTGTCATTGTTTTTTCTTCTTCTTATTATCCCGCCAAAAAAGCAACACAAATAGACCCATTGCAAGTTTTGCGCAATGAATGATTTTTGGCTTTAAGATTCTATAATACAAAAAATGAAATTTGAGAAAGTCTTTGTTGAAATTACAAACTTTTGTGGGCTAAACTGCACATTTTGCACTCCTCCTAAAGAATCCAAAAAGATTATGCCTTTGGATTTTTTTAGTCAAATTACAAAGCAAATCAGCCCTTACACCAAACTTTGTGCCCTGCATATTTTAGGAGACCCCCTAAGTGTAGAATCCCTAAAAGATTATTTGGACATTGCAAAACATTTCCAACTCAAGATAGATTTAACAACAAGCGGATTTTACTGCAATGAAGACAATTCTAGCCTCTTACTTCATCATCCTAGCATTCATCAAATCAATCTTTCCCTTACAAGCGCACTCTATCAAACTAAGCCTTTTTCGCTTGATGCCTATCTTGCTCCTATTTTTGACCTTTGCACAAAACACCAACAACTAAAAAGTGAAAAATTTATCAACTTAAGACTTTGGAATCTTAATCAAAATGGGACTGCACCACATAGAAATGCAATCCTTTACCAATGGCTAAAAAAATCTTTCCATTTAGATTCCATATCCCCAATCAAAACGCGTCTTTCTTATAAGATTCATCTTATTGGAGCACCCTTTTTTCAATGGGTCAATCCCGATAAAATTCTACAAACTAAACGAAGTAAAAAAGGATTCTGTTATGGGGCGAGCAAGCAATTAGGTATCTTATGCGATGGCACAATTGTGCCTTGTTGCTTTGACACCAAAGGCAATATATCTTTGGGAAACCTCAACACGCAAAACTTACAAGAAATCCTTTCCTCTCCGCGTGCAAAAGCACTGATTCTTGGCTTTCAAAACAATCAATGTGTGGAAATATTTTGCCAAGCTTGCACCTATAAAAATTCTTTAAAAAGCTTCAAAATGGGTAAAATTTAAACAATTTCCAAACTTTTCCTTTCTTTTCCATAGAGCAATCCAAAATAAAAGAATTGGTAAATAAAAAATTGTAAAATATCTTAATTGTAAAAATTGGAGGAGAGAAATGCAAGACCTTAGAAATTATCAGAGTTTTGCAGAAGAATGCAAAAAGTTTTTGTTTGATACAAAAGATGGGGTAAAGCATTATAGAATCTTTGAAGACTACCTAGAACGTTTTGCTTACGGAATTGATGCTTCTTGCTATCGTTATATTCCAAAACTTGTGCTAAAACCTATCAATGAAACAGAAGTCCAAAACATCATTGCTTTAAGCCAACAATACAAAATTCCACTCACCTTTAGAGGTTCTGGCACAAGTTTAAGTGGGCAAGCTTGCAGTGAAAATGTGCTTGTTGTATGTCTTCATAAATGGCAAAATATTACATTAAATCAAGATTCTATTTGGTGTGATTGTGGCGTCATTGGTTCAGAAGCAAATCTTGCTCTAAAGCCTCTTAAGAAAAAAATAGGACCAGACCCAGCAACCATCAACAATGCAAGCATTGGGGGGATATTTTCTAATAATTCTAGTGGAATGTGTTGTGGTGTCAAACAAAATAGTTACCATACAATCAAATCCATACGCGTTATTTTAGGTGATGGCTTTATTTTAGACACCTCAGACAATAACAATATAGAATGCTTCTTGAAGACGCATAAGGAATTAGTAGAAAGCCTATTAACATTGCGTAAAGAGATTTTAGAAGACGCTTCTTTGTGTCAAGAAATTCAACGCAAATTCAAAATCAAAAATACAACGGGTTATAGTCTCAATGCGCTTGTAGATTTTGAAGAAACCAAAGAGATTCTAAACCATATTTTTATTGGTGCAGAAGGCACATTGGGATTCATCTCACGCGTAGAATATTTTATGCAAGAAGACTTTGCGCATAAAGCATGTGCCTTGATATTTTACGAATCCCTTTCCCTTGCTGCACGAGCAATTAAAATATTGGCAGATAATGACACCATTGTAAGTGCTGCAGAAATTATGGATTATGCTTGTTTAAAAGCTGTGCGCCACATAGAAGGTATGCCACAAGATTTGCAGCAAGTTCGAGAGGGAAATTGTGCTATCTTGATTCAACTCGAATCCAACACTCTCTCCATCTTAGAAAAAAACCTGCAAACAATCCAAAAACAATTAGATTCTGTGCCTACACTCTTTGGCTTACATTTCAGCTTCAAAAGTGAAGAACAAGAGCAATGGTGGAAAGTTCGCAAAGGATTATTGCCTATTTCTGCAGCCACTAAACGCAGTGGAAGCACAGTAATTACGGAAGATATTTGTTTTGAGATTGATTATTTTGCAGAAGGGATTGAAAATATTACAAAGCTTTTCAAACAATATGACTTTGAAGGAATTATTTTTGGGCATGCTCTAAGTGGCAATGTGCATTTCATCATCACTCCACTTTTGAGTGATCAAAAAGAATGTGCCAATTTTGCTAATTTTATGGACGCTTTAGCGCAAATGGTTGTTAATCTCAAAGGTAGCACCAAAGCAGAACACGGCACAGGAAGAATGATGGCACCTTTTGTAGAATTAGAATGGGGCAAGAAAGCATACTCTATCAATCAAAGAATTAAAAAAATTTTTGACCCCCAAACCCTATTGAATCCCGATGTTATCATTTGCGAGAATCCAAAAATACACATTGAAAACTTAAAGCCCGCCAATGAAATTGAAGATTATCTTAATGCCTGTATGGAATGTGGATTTTGCGAGAAAGTTTGTCCAAGTAAAAACCTTACACTTACACCAAGACAGAGAATTGCGGTTGTCCGAGAAATCGCCCGACTAAAAATCCAAACCAATAAAAGCGAAAAAGAAAAAGAAGAATTGCAAGCTTTAGAGGAGAAATTTGAGGATAGTGTAGTAGAAACTTGTGCGACTTGTTCTATGTGCCAAACCTTATGTCCTTTAAATATTGATACAGGAAGAATCTCCACCACTTACAAAAACAATCATTCTAGCGGTTTTAACCAAACTCTAGCCCTTAAAACTTCACAGCATATAGGCAAAGCCATTGACATTGCAAAACTAGGTGTTCATTTAGCACAATTTGGAGCAAAGTTTTTAGGACGAGACAATGCAAAAAACATTACTTTATTTGGAAATAATAAGTTAAAAACCCCCTATATACCTAAATATATGCCCACTTCAAACACTTTTTATTATCCCAACAAAAAAATCCAATCACTCAAAAAAGTTTTATATTTCAGCTCTTGTCTCAATAGGATTTTTGCACCCTCAGCACTTGCAAGAGATATACGACCGATACAAGAAGTTTTTATAAACCTTTGCATCAAGGCAAAAATTGAAGTCATTTTCCCAAAAAATCTCGATAAGATGTGTTGCGGAAAGGCTTTTAAGAATTTTACACAGAAAAATCCAAACATCAATCCTCTTCAAAATGCCTTACAAGACTTATTATTAGAATCACACAATGGAGAGATTCCTATTGTGTGCGACCATAGTGCATGCACACAAGAGATTTTAGAATATTTAAAAACCCAACAAGAATATCAAAAATTAAAAATCCTTGATATGAGTGTCTTTGCAAAAGACTTCATTATGCCTAACCTTGCAATTAATCCACTCAATGAGCCAATTGGAATCTATGCTGTATGTGCTTGCAAAAAAGGAGGTTATGCAGACTCCATTAAATCCCTTGCACAATCCTGCACAAAAGCAAAAGTGCTAGAACACACACCAACTTACTGCTGTGGTTTTGCTGGAAATAAAGGCTTTACTAATCCTAAACTCAATCAAAAAGCTTTAGAGGATTTAAAAGATTATTTTTCCAATCACAACATTAGCCGTTTTTATGCTAGCTCGAGCACCTGTGAGATAGGCTTAAGCGAAGCAACTAATGCTTCTTGGCAACATATTATTTATTTGCTCGATGAAGTGAGTAAATCAAAAACCCAATCGAAGGAGTAAAAATGTTATTAAACTTCAAAGGCAAAAACCCAAAAATTGACCAAAATGTCTTCATCGCCGAAGGTGCTAAAATCATTGGTGAAGTAGAAATTGGAGAAGATTCTAGTATATGGTTTAATTGCGTGCTTAGAGGAGATGAAAATTTCATCAAAATAGGCAAACGCACTAATATTCAGGACTTAACTACTTTGCACATTTGGCATAGACTCTTTGATGAAAGTGGCAAAATGATAGATGCAGGTTATCCTGTCATCATTGGTGATGATGTTACAATTGGGCATAATTGCATTATTCACGCCTGCCAAATCCATTCACGCTGTCTTATTGGTATGCATGCCTGTGTAATGGACAATGTCGAGATTGGAGAAGATAGTATCGTGGGTGCCGGAAGTGTCGTAACAAAAGGTAAAAAATTTCCTCCTCATTCACTTATTTTGGGAAATCCAGCAAAATTCATCAGAGAATTAAAAGAAGAAGAAATTGCATTGATTATAGAATCTGCACAAAACTATGTTCGTTTCAAAAATGATTTTTTAACCAATCTACAATGATTTATTGGTTACTTTCTATCCTCAAAAACTTCAAAACAGCACAAAGAAATCAAAGTGCAACTTGAAGCCATAAAAACAAAAGTTAGAAAATATTGAATCCCTTCATCAAGATTTTAAAGATAAATTCAATTCACTAGAATCCCAAATACACAAACTCACCCCAAAAGCCTATCTAAAACTTATAGAGATTCTTCTAACAGAACATTTGCGCCAATATCCATTACTTTACACTCTACTTTAATCAACTTTATTCCAATGGATTTCATTGATATTTATGAGACAAGAGATTGTTATGAGATTCTGTAATTTTTAACAAAACTTATTTCTTTTTTATTGCTTTTGTATAGCTAAAAACTAAATGGTATAGTATTAGCGCAATGAAAAGCTATATACCGATAAGATATTAGGTTGCCTAGATTGCCACAAAAATTTTACAAATTTTCTTGTAACAACAAAAGAGTATTCAGCCGTCATTGCAAAACTTAGTTCATTAAATCGTGGCAATCTATTGTTTAAAATATTCTTTACGCAAAAGAGGATTCTACAAATCCCAAATCAATACAAAATAATATGCACTTTTTGAGAGCCATGCACACCAAAAACCGTGATAAGCTCAATGTCTGCTGTTCGAGATGGTCCTGCAATAAATAAAATATTGCTAGGCAAAATATGGTTTTCAGCCTTCACTAAATTTAATGCTTCTGCCAAACTCCCGACAATATCACTTTTTTTTAGCAACATAATGCAAAGTGTTGGTGCTAAAGAAAGCATTCTAGGCTGAGTTTTGCAAGAATGCACCAATGCAACACCATGAGAGCTAACACCAACCCTTGCACGAACAACAGAAAAATCACTATGAAAAACCTCTTCTCTTAAATTTTCAATCTCTTGATTAAAGCAAATTTTCTGTGTTGCTTCAATCTTGTCTAAATCCAAATCTAAGCTTTCAGAATATATCATTTTCTGATAACCATAGCTTTTGACGATTTCATTGATTTTGCTTTCTAAATCACCCTCATTGCACTCTTCCACAATATATTTATTGTCTGCCATCTTACGCTTCATCTCTGCCAACATTTCTCCGCTTCTTTGGATATGAATTACAGGATCAATATTGGGTTTGCGTTCAAACTCTGGTATTTGATACGCTCGTTTCAGACGCTCCAAAATCTGATTCTTACTTCTCTGTGAAATATTTTCAATCCTACTCATAATGCACTCCTTGCAATTTCTGAATCTCTTGATACAAATTGCCTTTGATTTGAGGTAATTCCTTGAAGGCACTCCATTTTTTAATCACTGGCAGAGAATCTTTAAAACGATGCAATAGGCTATTAAAATAATGTGCATTCCCAAGTGAAAATCTCCACAATGCACCATTCGTTGCTACTTTAGCAAAACTCTGCATACTCAAATCTTCACTTTTATTTTGCTTTAGCATACTTGCGCCCAATGGAGGATTTTTCCCTTGACCTATTTTGTTTGCTCTTAACTTCCTAATCAAATCTGCAAGTGGAATCTTGACAGGACAAACTTCACTACATCTTCCACACAGCGAACAAAAACTCAAAATATCCCCCGTTAAATCAATTCCAAAAAGATTTGGGCTAATCACTTCACCAATTGGTCCGGGATAAATTGTTTGATAAGTATGTCCTCCAATTTTGTCATAGACAGGACAGAAATTCATACAAGCCCCACAACGAATACAGCGCAATGCTTCATAATAATCAAAATGAGCCAACATATCACTTCTATGATGGTCAAACAAAACTATATGCACTTCTTTAGGACCATCTAAATCGCCATTTTTGCGCGGAGAAGTAATGATGTTGTTGTAGGTTGGTATAAATTGCCCGGTAGCCGAAGGCGTCAGTAAATGCACCATTGTTGCTGCATCTTCAAAAGTTTCCATAACTTTTTCGATACCACAAATTGCAACATGAATCTCTGGAGCAGTGGTGCACATTCTGCCATTTCCTTCATTTTCAATCAACCAAAATGCACCTTCCTTGGACATTGCAAAATTGACACCACTTAAACCCATTTGCAATCCTTCAAACTCATCTCTTAGATGTTTTCTTGCAATAGCATTGAGTTTTTCTGGTTCAGATTCCAAACTCGCACCTAATTTTTCTTCAAAAATCTTGCCCACTTCATAACGATTACGATGAATTGCAGGCACAACAATATGCACAGGCGTTTCTCCATTGAGTTGCAAAATCAACTCTCCTAAATCTGTTTCAATAGCGCGAATACCCTTTTTTTCTAGGTAATGGTTAAGTCCAATCTCTTCACTTGCCATTGACTTGCCCTTGAGAATCTTACGGATATTCTTTTCTTTCATCAACTCATAAACAATCTCACAAGCATCATCACTACTTGAAGCCCAATGCACTTGTATGCCATTTTGGGTAGCATTTTTTTCAAACTCTAACAATCTTTCTTCTAAACTCATCAAAGCATTATTCTTTGCCTGCATTGCCTTAGAGCGCAATCCTTGCCAATCCTCAAATTTTTCATCAATAATTTTTAAACGATTCTTTTGAAGCGTGTGCATCGCAACACTTAAATTTTCCCTCATTTGAGAATCGTTCAATTTCGTATGCACTATTTCTTCATGTGAGATTCTATGTTCTGCACTCATAAGCTCACCCCTTCCAATCGTCTCAACAAAAATTCATAAAGATGAATACCTTTGGTATCTATGCCCAATTTGCTCATCGTGCCTTGTATATTTAAAAGACAACCTCCATCCCCACTAATCACATATTTTGCACCTGTATTTTGAATATCTTTGATTTTTTGCATTACCATTGCATTGGAGATTTCAGGCTCTTTGACCGAAAATGTCCCACCAAAACCACAACATTCTTCTTCAAATTCCAATGGAATCAACTCTACATTTTTAAGTCGTTTTAAAAGATTTTTACTGGCTTCTACACTTTGTTGAATCCTCAACGCATGGCAGTTAGAATGCCAAGTAACCTTGATATTCTCTCCCTTATCTTCATAATCAACATTCAAGATTTCATCTAAATATTGACTTAACTCTATCACGCGTTCGCTAAATCTTTTGACCAAATCAAAATGAGAGTCTCCCTCAAATAGTTGTAAATAATCATGGCTCATCATTCCTGCACAAGAACCACTTGGCACGACAACAGGATAGTCCTCACTAAATTGCTGAATATTATAGAGTGCAATTTCTTTGCTTTCTTTAAAATATCCAGAATTAAAAGGAGGCTGTGCGCAACAAGTTTGATTTTTCTTAAATACTACCTCTACTCCTTCGCGACGCAGGAGTTTGATTGCGCTTAGCACAACTTCTTGCATTGCAGCTGTCCCTAAACAAGTAGCAAAAAAATATACTTTTCTCATTTTTTCGCCTTACTTCACAAGTGGCACTATCTCTGGAATGATTCCATTTAGGAAAAATGCAATAATAAATGTCCAAATTCCAATCAAAAGAATAAAACCAATAGAATATTTTAATGTAAATTTAAAAAGTTCAGATTCTTTTCCAACCAAACCAACTGCTGCACACGCAATTGCTATAGATTGGGGAGAAATCATTTTGCCCACAACCCCTCCAACAGAGTTTGCTGCCAAAAATAATGCTTCTCCTACGCCCAATTCTCCAGCAGTTACTTGTTGTAATGGTCCAAAAAGAAGATTCGCACTTGTATCACTTCCCGTCAAGAAAACGCCAATCCAACCAATCACGGGACTAAAGAAAGCAAAAGCATCTCCAGTTTGTGCAAAAGCAAGCCCCAAAGTCGCACTCATAGCAGAATTCTTAGCAATAAAAGCAAAAGCGACAACAAGCCCAATTGTAATGCATGGAATCGCCATTTCTTTTAAAGTATCCCAAAAGCATTCCCCTGCATCACTTGCTTTAATTTTAAGTGTCCAAATAGTCAAAAATGCTGCTAGAAGAATTGCTGTTCCTGCTTGAAGTGCAACAAAGTTAATCGGCAAACTTAGAGAAATTGCTTTGCCATTTTCATCTAAGATTCCACCTTGGATATTATTGAATGCAATCGTTACTTGCGTATAATCAAAAATTGCACCTTTAGCAAATAATGCTTTAAACCAAGGCTGTGTCCAAATCACAATACAAACAATCAACAAAATAAAGGGCATCCAAGCTCTAACCACCGCCCCTAGCTCCAACTGCGCATTATTTGAAAAATTTGTCTCATTATCCAATCGAAAAATATTGCTAGGCTTCCAAACTTTTAGAAATAAAGTAGTGCAAGCCAAAGAAACAATAGCAGAAACAATATCTGGTAATTCTGCGCCCAAGAAATTTGAGCTTAAAAATTGTGTGGCTGTAAATGAAACTGCTGCAACAAAAATAGCTGGGAAAGTTTCTTTAACGCCCTTGAATCCGTCCATTAAAAAAACAATAAAAAAAGGCACTGTTAGACTAAGTGGAACCAACATTCTACCAACCATAGCAGAAACTGCGTGTTGATCCACACCTACTAAATTACACATCGCAATAATCGGAATCCCTACTGCACCAAATGCAACAGGAGCAGTGTTAGCAATCAAACAAAGTCCGGCAGCATAAAGTGGTTTTAACCCTAAGCCAACCAAAAGCGCTGCCGTAATCGCAACAGGTCCTCCAAAGCCAATCGCACCTTCCAAAAAAGAGCCAAAGCAAAAACCAATCAAAATAACTTGGATTCTATGGTCAGGAGTGATAGACATTACACTTTGTTTAATCACTTCAAAAGAACCAGATTTTACTGAGAGTTTATACAAGAAAATCGCAGCGATGATAATCCAAGCAATAGGCCACATACCTTGTGCAAATCCTTGCACAAAAGATGCGCCAATCAAGGAAAAAGGCATTCCATAGACAAAAAAAGCTACGGCACTTGCAACAATCACGGTAATAAAACCTGCTTGATAACCCTTTAGCTTAAACGCCAACAAACATGCTAAGAAACATAAAATAGGTAAAAAAGCCACCACTGCACTTAAAATAATATTGCCAAGTGGATCAGTAATCTGTTGCCACATAATTCCTCCAAAAATTTAAATTTTATGCTTTTTAGTGTATTCAACATTTTATTTAAAAATAATGAAACGATTTGTATTTAAGGAAATTTAATAAATTTTAAGCAAAAAAGTAACATTTTTGTTTATTTTTTGACTTTAATTAAAACAATGTATTGTTTTAGAGGAAATTCTAGCAATTATATTTCTCGCAACAAACCTATCCTTTCTTGTTGTTGCGAGAAAATGTGAAGTTCTAAAGCTGTTTGCAGTTTAGTGCTTGCAGGATTCTACAACACCGCATATTTAATAGAAATACAAGCCTCTAAGCTCTCAAGTTCTTTAAGCACTTCTTGAGAAACTGCATCATCTACCACAATCAAAGCCAATGCTTCTTTGCCATAGCGTCCCAAGCGAAAATCTGCAATATTGATATTATGTTTTGCTAAAGTCGTGCCAACAAACCCAATTACACCTGGTGTATCATCATTTCTGAAAAGAATCATTTTACCTTTTGGCTCAATATCTAATGCAAAATTATTGATATTAACAATTTTAGGTGTAGATTCATTAAATACTGCTCCACTCACACTAAATGAACCGTTTTGAGTAAGCAAAGTTAGTTTGATTTGATTTTTATAAATACTTTGAGATTCTTTACCCTCTAATTTAACTTCAATACCTCTTTCTTTTGCCACATAAGGTGCATTCACATAATTCACTTTATCACCAATTGTCGCATTCAAGATTCCAACTAAAGCAAAAGTGGAAAGCGAGGGGAGATAATCTCTCACTTCTCCCTCTGCCTCTAATGTGATAGAACGCACTTCATCTTTATTAATTTGAATCGCAAAAAATGCCATTTTTTGCACGAGTTCCAAATAAGACTTCATAAAACTTGGTAATTCGTTTTCTTTAATTGGTAAATTCAAAGCATTGGGGAAACTTGAGCCACGCGCAGCCTCCAAAGCAGCCTGCGCTGCTTGAATTGCAATCTTTTCTTGAGATTCCAAAGTATTCGCACCAATATGAGGAGTTACATAAATATTTTTTAAATCTAGTAGTTTATTAGTATTTCCTGGCTCCTTAGCAAACACATCAATACCTGCAAAACGAACTTTACCTGAATTTAACGCTTCATAAAGTGCCTCTTCATTGTATAAACCACCACGTGCGCAGTTAATTAAGATAACGCCATCTTTCATTTTTGCAATTTGAGGTCTATCAATAATATTGATTGTTTCTTTATTTTTTGGCGTATGAATAGTGATAATATCACAACTCAAAATCTCATCGAAATTTCTTGTATATGCGATTCCAACATCAGTGGCTTTTGCTGGATTAATATAAGGATCGTAAGCAATCACTTCCATTTCAAAGGCTTTCATACGTTTCCCTACTCTACTTCCGATGTTGCCGAAACCTATAATTCCGAGTTTTTTATCCTTTAACTCTGTTCCATACCAATCTTCTCGCTTCCATTGACGCTCAATTTTTAGTTGAGCATTTGCTTCAGGGAATTTACGAATCGCACTTAAAATATGCGCACAAGTTAATTCAACTGCAGCAATAGTATTAGCAGTAGGGACATTCATCACAACTACGCCCTTCTTGCTTGAATTCTCAATATCTACATTATCTACACCCACTCCTGCACGCACAACCGCGCGCAATTTTGTTGCAGATTCCAAAAAACTTTCATCGACATCTGTTGAACTTCTAGTGATTGCAATATCTGCCTTGTGCAACTCCTTTTTAAGCTCATCTTTGGGCAAGCTTGCTAAATTGAGCATTTCTACCTCTGTATCTTTTGCCAACAAATCCAAACCACTTTGGTGAATGTGGTCGCACACAATAATTGTATATTTTGACATTAAAACTCTCCATTCTTTAAGATTTAGATAAAGTATAATAAATCTCATAGTGCTTCAATTTTTCTAAAACACTACGAAGATAACTTTCATCTTCTGTTGCAACAACAAGAGAGATATTCTCACCAATTTTATAATAAGAATATTCTATATTGTATGCTCCTAAAACCTGATTAATACAGAAAAATTGATAATCGTTAATCACTCCCACAGAAACTCTAAAAATTTCTTTAGAAGTCTGCTTAAGCTCATTCGCAAATAGCAATTTAACTTGTAATTCTGAAGCAGGATAAATAAACTCACGCTCATTTTGACCCGATAATCTATCAAGCCAATCTGGCATTGACAGCGGTTTTGTTTGATTGCTATCAAATTGCGCAAGCTCATAAGGATTCACTTTGGGCAAAGAATAAACATTCATCGCCTCAATATAACCACGAATCAAAACAAATAGTAGGACGCAAGTTAAAATAGAGAAAATCCCAATCAATACTCTTGCTTGCATACTCTTTTCGCTTTAGAAATTATTGAATTTGGTCCTTAATAATGTCCCCCAATGTCATTTTATCATTGGTGCTACTATTGAAACTTTTAAGATTTGCTTTTTCTTTTTGTCTTTCTAATCTACGCACAGAAACACGAATCCTATTATTTTCTACGTCAATCAGAGAAATGACTCCATTGATTTTATCGCCTATTTTAATTTCTTCTTTCTTGAGTGGAGGTAAATCTTCATTGCGAATTAAAGCATCCATTTCATCATCAATCTTGATAAATACACCAAAATCCTTTATATCTCTGACAGTTCCAACAACAGCATCATCCATAGAATACTTTTTGGCAAACTCTTCTACAGGAGAAGCAATCAATCCTTTACGAGTTAAAGAAATACGTTCTTTTTCTCTATCAATTTTTGCAATTTTTACTTCAATTGTTTCACCAATCTTCATCAAATCTTTACATTTTTCATTTTTATTCCAATAAGCGTCTTCATTGTGTAACAAGCCATCAATATTATCCAATTTCACAAATGCACCAAAATCAGTTAGTGTCGCAACAACACCTTGCAACACCTCTCCTTCTCTATGTTTTTTGGCAAACTGCTCGAAAGGTTTATCAAGCAATTTTTTCAAAGACACTCTTAAACGACGATCTTTCGTGTCAATTTCAATAACTTCAACATCAATTTCCTGTCCAGTCTTTAAAAACTCTTCAGGATTTTGAATATTTTTATTCCATGAAATTTCAGAAATATGCAAGAATCCTTCAATATCATTACCCAAATCTACAAAAACACCATAAGGCTCAATGTTGCTCACTGTTACTTTAATCGCATCGCCAACTTCTAATTCATTTTCAATTTCTTTCCATGGATCATCTGTTGTTGCTTTGATAGATAATGCCAAGCGTCTCTTATCTTTATCATAGTTAAGAACTTTAATAGGCACTATATCTTCTTCTTTATAAAGCTTAGAAGGATTGACAGGTCCTTTGTAGCTAATTTCTGTATAATGCACCAATCCCTCTACGCCATCAACATCAATAAACATTCCGAAGCTGGTAATCTTTTTGACTTTTCCCTGCAAGATTCCATCTTGTTTTAGAAGATTCTCAATTGCATCTTTCTTGACCGTATTTTCAAGCTCAAAGAGGCGTTTGCGCGAAATTACAATGCTGTCTTCATCAGGTTTTACATTGATAATGCAAGCTTTGATTTTTTTACCCTCAACCTTACTTCCCTCCTTAAAGGCAGCCGCAAATTTTGGCATAAAAAACTCAATTCCATCACTTTCTACGACATATCCGCCTTTATTTCTTCGCGTTACAATGCCTTCTATCACCTTATCCCTATAATCTTCACCTAAATCTTTGATATATTGACGGACTTTTTCCCTACGAATTGCTTTTTTATAAGAAACAATAGGTTGTTCGTTGCGCTTTCCTATGATAACAATCGGTAACGAATCTCCCTCTTTGAATAATAATTTACCTTGTGCATCTTTGATTTCGTCAATAGAGATAATGCCTTCTTTTTTCTCTCCTGAAACTGCAATGATCACTTGGTCATTTTTAATTGCAACAATCTCACCTTGCGAAACACTCTCCTTCTCTTTTTTTTCAAATTGTTCAAACATTGAAGCAAAATCTTCATTTTCGTCAATCACTATCTTTTCCAACTCATGTGTGTTAATTCCAACAGCCATCTGTGCCCTTTTTAAAAAATAAAATCTTTCAATTTTATTAAAATTTGCCTTTTAAAAGTATAAAAATTAATAATTTTCAATCGTTTTTATGACTTTATCAATAATCCAATTCGGAGTGGAAGCTCCTGCACTTACTCCACATAAATTTTTATTTTCAAACCATTGCGGATTTAGCTCCAAAAAATCCTCAATCAAATAGCAATCTTTGCAGTGTTCTTTGGAAATATTATAAAGCTGTTTCGTATTGGAAGAGTTTTTCCCACCTACAATTACCATTATATCCACTTCTTTTGCTAAATTGCGTGCAGAATCTTGATTATCAAATGTTGCATTACAAATCGTATTAAAAACTCTGCATTCCGAACAATTGCGAATCAAATAGTTTGCAATTTCTAAAAACAATTCAATATTTTTGGTAGTTTGTGAGATTAAAGCTACTTTTTCTGTAAGTTTAATCTGCTTCAAAGCTTCTAAACTTTCCACTACTACAGGATTGTTTTCGCAATAACTCATCACCCCTTTGACTTCTGGGTGCTTCATATCTCCAAAAATGATAATCTGATACCCCTGTGTGCTCATTTTTTCACAAATTACTTGAGGTTTGGTAACATAAGGACAAGTCGCATCAGTAATTTTAGAAGTCTTTTCCTTGAGTCTTTGTAAATCTTGCTTTGGGATTCCATGTGTGCGAATAATTACTTCCGCATCTTGTGGAATCTCCTCTATATTTTCATTTACAACAACATTAAAATCCTCTTTTAGACGATTGATTTCTTTAGAATTATGAATTAGCGAACCAAGCGTGATTCCATTTGGCTTACTTTCTGCAAGCTTAATTGCGCGCCTTACACCAAAACAAAACCCATAATTTTTAGCCAACTTAACACGCATTTAACTTCTTTTAATTGCTGTAATAGATTCTAAAATCTCCAAAAAATTAGGGAAAGAGATATTAATATATTCTGCATTTTCAATTTCCATTCCACAAACAAGTCCTGCAATTGCAAAACTCATTGCAATCCTATGGTCAGCATAACTAGAAACACACGCCTTTTTCAGTTCTCCCCCAACAATCTCAAACCCATCTTCTAATTCGTGAGCTTGGATACCACAAAGTTTTAAATTTTCTACTACTGCACTAATACGATCTGTTTCTTTTACTCTTAGCTCTTTCGCCTGCGTTACACGACTAATTCCCTTAGCGCATGCCATTGCAATCGCAATAGCTGGAATCTCATCTATAAGCCATGCGATATTTTGACTTACATTGACCGCTTTGAGAAAATTTGGTGCAACAATCTCAATGTCCCCTATACTTTCATAGGTTTCAGAAGTAGGGGTATATTGAATCCAAACTCCCATTTGCTCCAACACTTTAAAGGCTTCTATTCTTGTTTTGTTTAACAAAACATTGCGCAAAATGCCTCGTGCATCAGGTATGATTGCTATGGCAACCGCAAAGAAAAATGCACTAGATGGATCTGCTGGAATCTCTATATCAAGTGGATTTAATTTGCCCTGTAAAGATTGGATTTTAACCTCTACTTCACCATTTTCCAAAACTCTTGATTCTATTGGAGCTCCCATACCTTTTAAAATTCTCTCGCTGTGGTCTCGGCTTAATTCTGGCTCACGATAGATAGAATCTCCTTTTGCAAAAAGCGCACTTAAAATCATTGCGGATTTGATTTGCGCACTTGGAATCTTACTTGTATAATCAAAACACTGCAATCTTTCGTTTCCCAATACAACCAAAGGAGCAAAATTCCCATCTTCTCTACCCATAATTTGCGCCCCTATACTCCTTAAAGGTTCTGTTACGCGCTTCATAGGGCGCTTATTTAAATATTCATCTCCGCTTAGAATAAAAATGCCCTTTTGCGCACTTAGAAGTCCTAAATAAAGGCGGATTGCCGTCCCTGCATTACCGCAATCTAAAATAGTATTAGGTTCGATAATCTTTTCTGGTGGAATCAAACGCAAACCTGATTCCTCTTTTTGCACCTTTAAACCTAAATTTTTTGCAATTTCTAATGTATCTAATGTATCTTCACCTTCTAAATAATTGCGCACGAAACTTGGCTTATTACTCAAAAGCGCAAAAATAGCACAACGATGTGAGATAGACTTATCTGCTGCTATCTTACAAGTATCTAGCGTAAATTTAGCTGTTTTAAAAACTTCTAATTTCATCGCAACTCTACTTTAAACTCTGCCTTAAGAGCTTCCAAAACTTGATTGATTGCAACTTCAATCTCTTTTTCTTCCAATGTTTTTACTTCCGATTGCAATTCAAAACGAATTGTTAAACTCAATTGATCTCCTAATGATTCATCTTGATAAACATCTAGGGGATAAAACTTGAGGATTTGAGGAATTCGTAAATTCTGTATTGTTGCTTTAAGCTTATAATAAGGAATCTCTTTATTCAACACTACACTCAAATCGCGTTGTGTTTTCTGAAATTTGGAATACATCTTGACTTGCGGTGATGTATTTTTGAGAGATTCTAAGGAAATTTCACACAAATAAGTATCTTCTAATCCTAATTCTGATGCTACTTGTGGATGCAAGGTTGCCAAGATTCCAATCTCCTTACCATTCTGTAAAACTTTCGCACATTGACCTGGATGAAATAAACTAATTTCGCTCTTCAAGATTTCCAAGTTAAATCCTCCAATGACACGCGCAACCCTATCACAAAATCCAAAGTAACTGCCTTTGATACCTTTTGCATTTGGGTAAAGTTCCTCACTCACAAACCCACTTTGCAAAAATGCCATTTTCTCACTTTGATTGCGCCATCTATCATAGACTGCACCAATCTCACTGAAACTCATTGCGCAAAATCCATTGTTGCGGTTTTGCGCTGCCACACGCAAAAGTCCTAACAATAAAGTGCTTCGTAAAGTGTTGAAATCTTGTGTAATTGGATTAACTAATTCTAATTGACTTTCTAAAATAGGAAAACCATAATTTTGTAATTTCTCTTTGCTTTCAAATAAAAAATGAATAACCTCATTAAAGCCTACTCCTACGGCTCTTTGTGCAAGATTTCGTCTAAAGCGATAAAGCCTCAAAGATTCATTAGTTTGGTCTTGTTGAATAAATCTCAATGGAGCACTTGGAACATTATCAATCCCTAAAAAACGAATAATCTCTTCAGCAATGTCTTGGAATCCCACAACGTCATGACGAAATGTTGGTGGCGTAGCAATGACGAGATTTTCATCTTTTGAAATTTCTACTTTAAACTCTAATGCCTTTAAAATATTAACGATTTGTAATTTTTCCAATTCTATCCCAATCACACGTGAGAGCAAAGGAATCTCTATGGTGATTGCCTCTTTTGGTTGCGCAGTTAAAATCTCTTGTGTATCATTATATAATACCGCTCCATGGGTTAAAAACAAGTTCGTAAGCACGGATAATCCAATATTTAAATCTGTATTACTTCCACGTGAAGAGTAAGCAAAAATCTTTTCATTGATTTTCGGTTTGGATTCCATTACCTTTTGCGAAATCACTTCTGGTGGGATATAGCTTGCCTCCAAGATAATAAACTCTTTTCCTAAATTTGTTTTTCTGTCCTCAAGATTCTCATATCCGCTAATACCAATTGTAGATAATTTTTTATCCTCTTGATAAATACTTTCAAAACCCTGCGAATCCTCTTTTAAGCTCAATACAATCTTTCCATTTTTATCTTCCAATTGACATGCACTCTGCGGATAAGCATTCAAAAGCACTCCACTAAAAAGCATACCAAAATGCAAAGCATTGCTTAACCAATCACTTGCCAATCTCTCATTATAAGCCAAGAATAAAACCACATTCAAAGGAAGTAAAAAAGATTCAACTTCAACCACTTTATAGAGTAAAGATGCTTGATGATTTTGACTTGCAACTACTTGCAATACACGCCCGATTCCCGGAACATTGTCAGATATTTTCGCCATAGGACAAATCACTTTGCGCTCTAGTTTAAGTGCAACACTCAAATCCCGAGCTACCCCAAGCAAACTCATACAATCCCCACGATTAGGAGTAATCGAAATCTCAAAGACTTCTTCATTGAAGTGAGAATATTCGCTCAATTCTTTGCCAATAACAATCTCGCCCATGCTTTCATCAAGTTCTACAATTCCATCATTAACTTTTGGAAATCCAAGTTCAGTTGTAGAACAAAGCATACCACAGCTTTCTACACCTCTAAGCACAGCCTTTTGAATTGTTACCTGGGGCAATTCCGCTCCCTCAAGTGCAACAGCTACATTAATACCTGCTCTCGCATTAGGCGCACCGCAAACAATCTGACGTATTTGATATGCACCCTCACTTCCACCAATAGCTACTTGACACACATTTAGTTTGGTTGCATCTGGGTGTTTCCGACACTCAAGAATCTTGCCTACAACTACCTTTTTGGGCGCGATATTTCTCTGAAAAGATTCCACTTCTAGCCCTATTTTGTTTAAGACTTTGCAAATCTCCTCACCTGGGATATTTTCAATTGGTAAAACTTGGTTTAAAATACTACGTGTAAAAATCATTTAAATTGCTCCAAAACTCTTAAATCACTTTCAAAAAATGCGCGCAAATCAGGCACACTAAACATTAGCATTGCAAATCTCTCCACACCAAGTCCAAAGGCATATCCACTGACATTTTCATAACCCACTGCCTTAAAAACATTATTATGCACAACTCCACACCCTAAAACCTCTAACCAACCTGTATGTGAGCAAATACGACACCCAACACCTTTGCAAAAAATACAACTCATATCTACTTCCGCACTTGGCTCAGTAAAAGGAAAGAAGCTTGAACGGAATCTTACGCGCACATCTCCAAACATATAGCGCAAAAAATCTTCTAGGATAAATTTGAGATTCGCAAAACTCACAGAATCTTTACCCTCTTCTACTACCAATCCCTCCACTTGATGAAACATTGGAGTATGCGTTAAATCATAATCACACCGAAACACCCTTCCAGGACAAATCATGCGAATCGGTGGTTTTTGGGATTCCATTGTGCGCACTTGCACAGGTGAAGTATGAGTGCGCAGCAACTTCCCATCTTTAAAATAAAAGGTATCATGCATATCACGAGCTGGGTGATATTTAGGTAAATTTAACGCTTCAAAATTATGAAAGTCATCTTCAACCAAAGGTCCTACATTAAGCGAAAAATTCATTCCTACAAAATATTCCACGATTCTATCCAACATCAACATCACTGGGTGATTTGCACCCTTTTGAGAACTTGGGCTAAAGAGAGAAACATCAATTTTTTCTGCATTAAGTTTTGCTTCAAGCTCCTTGAATGCAAGTTGTTCTTTTTTATTTGCCAAAGCCTTTTCAAACTCCATTTTCAATGTGTTTAACTCTTTGGCTAATGCCTTTTTTTCAGATTCCTTGCAGGATTTCAATGCAGCAAATCGTGCGGTTAAGCTACCCTTTTTGCCCATCACCAAAACACGAATTTCCTCCAACTCTGCAGTTGTTTGTGCATGCTCAATTTTAGAAAATATTTCTGTCATTCTCTTTCCAACTTTCGTAAAATAATTTTGAGATTGTATTGTAAAATTTTATTTACTTTTCTTAAATATTAATGCAAATCCATAGAGAAAATAAGGTAAAATTTCAAAAATTGATTCCAAAAGGTTTGAAAATGAGCGTATTTGAAAAAATTATTAAAGGCGAAATTCCTTGCAATAAAGTATTGGAAAATGATGATTTTCTTGCATTTCATGATATTTCTCCCAAAGCTCCTATTCATGTGCTTGCAATTCCGAAAAAATTTGCTAAAGACTTTCAAGAACTCAATCCCGATGAAATGGCTGGATTCACAAGTTTTATCCAAGAAGTTGCACGCGCTTTAAATTTGGATAAAAGTGGATATCGTATTATCAGTAATGTTGGAATTGATGGAGGACAAGAAGTGCCCTACTTACACTTCCATATTTTAGGCGGAGCAAAATTGCGTTGGGATAATTTAGCGCAAAATATTTCTGACGAACAGCGACTAGAAGAAGCCAAGAAAGGTATGTAGGCAAGGAGAAAACAATGAAAAATTTATTTGCTATTTTAATTACCTACACCAAGCCAATGAGTGAAATTGAAAAAATTCTGCCCTCTCATCGCGCATTTTTAAAAAATGGTTATGAAAGCGGGAATCTCTTAGTAAGCGGACCACAAAACCCAAAAGTTGGCGGAATTGCAATCGGAACATTTGACTCCAAAGAAGCTGCAATAGAATTTTTCAAGCACGATCCTTATGCACTCAATTCTGTCGCCACTCACCAAGTGTTAGAATTCACTCCTGTATTGCACCAAGAGTTTTTAAAGGATTTCCTAAATGAATAATTCATTAATCCATTGCTCTCAATTATCTAAAAATGGGGGGGGGGGGCAAAACTTCACCTTTTAAGCATTGTCGTCCCTTGTTATAACGAATCCTTAAATCTCTTAAATTTTCATCTTAAAGTTTGTCATCAAATTCACGCAATCCAAACGCAGATTAACCCCACAATGCAAGTGGAATTTATCTTTATTAATGACGGAAGCACAGATAATACTTGGGAAATTCTAACTCAACTCGACAGCCAAAACAACAAAATCCATTGTATTAATTTTTCTCGCAACTTTGGTAAAGAATCTGCAATTTTAGCCGGTTTAAAAGAGGCTAAAGGAGATGCTATTGTGCTAATAGATGCCGATTTGCAAGACCCTGTGGAGATGATTTTCCAAATGGTCAAACTTTACTGCACACAATCCATAGATATTATCTATGCCAAAAGGATTAATCGCAAGGGCGAAAGTAGAATCCGAGCAGCTTTTAGTGAGACATTTTATAAAATCAGTCAATTCATCAGTGAAGTCAAAATCCAAAGTGGTGTTAGAGACTTTCGTTTAATGAGCAAAGAAGTTGTGCAAGCAATTCTAAGTTTGAACGAATACCACAGATTCTCTAAAGCAATTTTTGAGTGGGTAGGCTTCAAAAAAGCCTGCTTAGAATATGAATATATTCCACGAGAAGCTGGGGCGAGTGGTTGGAATTTTTGGAGACTTTTTTCATATGCTATTGAGGGTTTAATTAGTTTTTCTACTTTGCCTCTACGATTGACTTTTATTTGCGGAATATTTTTTAGCTTCATTTCTTTTATGTATGGAGGTTGGATCATTTTTGATGCTCTAATCTTTGGCAATGATGTCAAAGGCTACCCTTCTTTGATGTGTATCATTATCTTTTTAGGCGGAATCCAACTCATTGCCTTAGGAATTATTGGTCAATATATTGCAAGGATTTATGAGCAAGTAAAGAATCGTCCTCATTTCATTATAAAGAGAGGTTGATAATGTCAAGAAATAATTACATTGCTTTTGCATTAATTTATGGAATCTTATTTATCTTTAATTTACTTTTTCCACCCCAAGCAGATGATTTAGGATTCTATTTTTCTGCTAAAGAAGGTTCTTTTGGCTCAACTTATTTCGTATGGAATGCAAGAATAGGAGAAATTTTATATGTGGGATATTTTGCAAAATTTATAGAGAGTGTTTTGTTTGATGCACTAAATGCCCTAATGGGAACAATTTTTATCTTAAGTAGCTTTGCGCTTTATCATGGAAAATTACCCTACGACAAGCAAGATTATTTTATGCTGATGTTATTATGTGCATTACTTTTGATTTTTTCTTGTTTTGGTTCAACTTTTCTTTGGGGAGCAGGCAGCTTTAATTATCTTTGGGGAATTGGATTGATTGTTTTGTTTTTGCTTCCTTTTAGGTTTTTTTGGGAGAAATTTTATCGCAAGATTGCTCTTCAAACCTCTTATAAAATTAAAGACTTCTTTTTAGGTATTCTTTTTGGAGTTTTTGCTGTTTTAGCTGGAATGGCAAGTGAGCATATTGGTTTTGCAGTGTGTGTGATTCTTTCGCTTAGCCTTTGTTTTGCGAGTTATTTAAAAGTCAAAATCCCACTATGGTATCCTTTTGGTTACATTGGATTTTTGATTGGTTATTTATTGCTTTATCTATCACCTGCAACACAAAACAGGAGTGCTCTTGCTATTGAAGAGGGATATTTCATCAGCTTACCTGAACTTTTAAATTTACCTTTTATAGACAAATTGTTACAAATCAATACAACTTTTAATCATGCCTATTCAATTTCTTTTACCGCTTTCTTCATTGTATTTACTCTTTTTTATATTCTCAAGACCAATAAAGCCTTAAGAATCTATCAATGGATTGCTCTTATTCCCTTTTTGATTGCGACTATAATTTGGTGTAAGCATATCTGTGCTTTATTAGTCTTCTGTATTATTTTAGCTCTAATGATAAAACTTGCTAAAAAAGATAAAAGGTATTATGGAATTGCTTTAATTTTCGGAGCTTGGGTCTTTATTGCGCTAATCTTAATCCAATTAGGTGGTAATATTCCCCCAAGAGGAAAATTCGGTAATAATTTACTTTTATTTATACTGATATTAGGAATGTTTAAAGAGTTTTATAGCACAAACCCTCAAAAAACTTCCAAAGCAATTGGCGTTTTATTGGTCTTTGGAATTGCGTTTGTTGGATTCAACACTTATCAAGTCAGCTCTAAATGGAATCATCTCAAACAATTTGTCGCACAAGAAAAGTCATTGGGTAAGCAAGAAATTATTATCGCACAAAAAGATAAAAAACAATTTTTCATCAATCCAATAAAATATTTTACAGATTTTCATAATCCAAAAAATGATATAGAGCATTGGCAGAATCGCTTTTACGCAAGATATTTTGACGTGAAGAGTCTCAAGATAGAATGAAACAACTCTTACTTTATGGAATTGTTGGCATTCTCAATACCTTTGTAGGTATGGGAGTTATTTTTGTCGCGACTTATTATGGAATAATTGCAGAACTATCTAATCTTTTGGGTTATATCTTGGGTATTTTGTGCTCTTATTATCTCAATAGTCGCTACACTTTTAGGCTCAAATCTACCACCAAAGGTTTAGTGAAATTTTTTATCGCAATGGGAATAGCATATATCGTCAATCTTATCGTATTGGTATTATGCTTTAGAGTCTTTTTGTGGAATGTATATGTTTCACAATTTCTAGCTTGTGCAAGTTATACCCTATGTGGATTTTTCTTGAGCAAAGGTTTTGTTTTTAAATAGAATCTAGCAATCCATACTCTATTAAAACTAAGAATCCCGAATGAAAAACTAATTAAAAATCTTTTTATCGCATTTTCGCTACAATCCTAAGCTAGGTGTAGCAAGTGGTTGCTCTATATATTACAGAGAGGAAAGTCCGAGCTGCATTGGGATAGGATTCCATTTAAAGAATGGCTAGAGTAATCTAAGGGAAAGCGCAACAGAAAACAAACCGCCATAAAGGTAAGGGTGAAAAGGCGAGGTAAGAGCTCACCGAGAGCAACGCAAGTTGCTTTGCACTGCAAGCCCAATCCGCAGCAAGAAAGGTATGGTTAATATCCCAAGATTTGAACCTTTCGCTAGAGTTTTGTCGCAAGACAAAATCCAGATAAATAGCCACATAAACAGAACTCGGCTTATCGCTACACCTAATTTACATAAGGAATTTTATGCAACATTTACAAGTTTTAGATTCTATTCTGTTAAGTCATGGTAGCGGTGGAGTGGAATCGCAAAACCTCATTACAGAGCTTTTTTATCCTCATTTAGAAGGTTGTGTAATAGGTAGTGGAGAAGATGCGGGTATAGGTGTATTTCAAAATAATTCCAACAAATTCGCCATTAGCACAGACGGTTATGTCGTGTCTCCTTTGTTTTTTGCAGGAGGAGATATTGGCAAACTCTGCGTATGTGGAAGCTGTAATGATGTCGCTATGATGGGAGCTAAGGCACGCTATTTGAGTGCTAGCTTTATGATTGAGGAGGGATTTTTACTCGCAGATTTAGAAAGCATTGTAGAATCTTTTGCCAACACGCTTAAAACAAGTGGTGCAAAACTCATTTCCGCAGATACTAAAGTGCTTCCTAAAGGCACTTTGGACAAAATTTTTATTACCACCACCGCAATAGGAGAATTTTTATATCCACATTTACGCTTAAGTGCGTTTGGGATTCCGCAAGATTGTGCGATTCTTGTCAGCGGAAATATTGGCACGCACGGAGCGGTTATTTATTCTAGTCGCGAAGAAATCGGGCTTCAAAGTGATTTGCAAAGTGATTGTGCTCTCCTCTACCCTGTGTTAAAACCATTATTTGAATCCAAACTTAAGCTTTATGCTCTGCGTGATGCAACAAGAGGCGGAATCGCAAGTGTGCTTAATGAGTGGGCAAATACCTCAAAAATTGGAATAGAGATTGAGGAAGCTAGTTTGCCTATTCTACCACAAGTGCGTGGCATTTGTGAGCTATTAGGATTTGAGGCTTATAATCTAGCTAATGAAGGAATGTGTGTGTTATGCGTTGCTAAAGAAGACGCTAAGACCGCTTTAGAGATTCTACATCACAATGGTGCTCCAAATGCTGCACTCATAGGCTATACAAGCCTTGAAAATCAGACAAAAGTTGTGCTCAAAACCCCCTTTGGCGCAAGGAGATTTTTGGATTATCCAAGCGGAGAACTACTACCTAGAATCTGCTAAACACAAGAAGTAGAATCACTTGAGGAATCTCACAACAAAATCACACACACCAAATCCCCTGCACATTTAGCGGATTCTAGGATACACAATCCACTATGTGCAGAATCTAGCGGACAAAAGTTATTTAAAATTGCGCTTTGGAAGTCCTTTTTGCCCTCAAAATCCATTGTCCATTTCCCTTGAATATTACGCACATTACACACACGAAATTCTAAGCGAGAATCTATCTTGCTAACATTTTCTGGCAATGGAATCTCAAATATAATTTGCTCAAAGTGTGTTCCGTTTAAACGCAATAAAATCTCTTTAACAAAAAGCTCAAAAGTTACTAAAGTAGAGTTTGGAAATCCAGGCAAACCAAAAAATTGCTTACCCTCAAAATGCGCATAAGCAATATGTTGTCCGGGCTTGATTTTGACGCCTTTAAACACCATTTCATTTTCTCTTTCTTTGCAAAATGCTGTGATGAAATCATAATCCCCTACACTTGCTCCCCCACTGCTAATCACCAAATCACATTCTTTGAGTGCCAAACACATACACTCCTCCACTTGCCCTTTATCATCTTTTAAAATCGGATAAAGCTTTGGGATTCCACCACATTCTAGCACTTTAGCAAATAACAAATGCCCATTGGCATTATAAAGATTCGCTCCATTTTGTGCATTTTCTCCCAATTCCAATAACTCATTACCACTCACTAGAATCCCAACTTTTGCTTGCGTGAAGACTTCTACAAATACACAATTCAAACTTGCCAAAAGCCCAATATGATTCGCATTAAGTCTTGTTCCTTTGCTTAAAAGCCGCTCACCTTTGTGATAGTTTGCCCCTTTTTGGCGAATGTATTGTCCCACTTTTGGAATCTCTAAAACGCGCAAAAGTTGGGATTCTGCTTTTGTTTCCACTTGCGCATACTCAAGAGGCACTAAAATATCTGCATTTTGGGGAATCTTTGCTCCCGTAAAAGTCTTGATTGCATAAGGCTTATCAAGTGGCAGTGTAGAATCCTGCGCATTGCCTGCTGGATTTTCTCCCAAGATAACAAAACTCTGCTCACCCACATTTTCTTGTAAAAATTTAGAATTTATTGCGTATCCATCCATATTAGAACAAGCAACCTCTGGCATATCGTGTATTGCAATAATATCTTGTGCAAGCACACGCCCTAAAGCTTTGTGCAAAAACACGCGCTCACTTCCTAAAGTCTCGATAGTTTGAGAGCTTAGAATCTCCTTTGCTTGCTGATAATCAATTTTAACTTGCATTTATTTCCTTCTAAAGTAAATGTCCCATTTTGGTTTTTTTGACTTCCAAATAATGTGCATTGTGTGCATTGCACTCCACAATAATCGGCTCACGCGTTAGGGTAACCATAGATTCAAATGCTTTGATTTTGGCTGGATTATTAGTAAGCAGACGAATTTGACTTAGATGATAATAATCAAAAATAAATTTGACGATTTTATAGTCACGCTCATCTTCTTGGAATCCTAACGCAAGATTTGCTTCAATCGTATCTAAACCTGTATCTTGCAAAGCATACGCATTGACTTTGTTAAAAAGCCCGATTCCTCGTCCCTCTTGACGCAGATAAATCAAGAATCCTTGCTCCTTAGCAATTCTTCTTAACGCCGCATGTAATTCTCCCCCGCAATCACATTTAAGGCTCAAAAGCGCATCTCCTGTCAAACATTCTGAATGCACACGCACAAGAGGATTTTCTGGAATCTTGGCTGTTTTTAGCACCAAATGTTCTAAAAGATAAGATTCGCCTCTAAAAGACTTTTTTTCCCTAAAAGATTGAATTTTAAAATCTCCAAATTGTGTTGGAAGATTTGCTTGTTTTGAAATTTCTATCATTTTTTGTTCTCTTTTGAAACTTGTTATTTGAATTTAGAAATATAGCTAATTTGTAGTCAAAACTGGTTTAAGATTCTAAAATCGGCTTTGTATTTCTCTATAATTTTGGTTACAATGCGTCAAAAATAAAAGGTTTCAAAATGGAATCACAAAGCAACATTAAAAGCATTGAAATAGGACAAAGGATTCTATCCAAAAATGATAAAATTGCAATGGAATTACGCAAAACTTATGCACAAGAAAATCTCTTTGTCATCAATCTAATGAGTTCTCCAGGTAGCGGAAAAACCACACTCCTAGAAAATATAGCTAAAAATAAATTATTGGATTTCAGTGTAATAGAGGGGGATTTACAAACCAATCGCGATGCTGAGCGTCTCAATGCGTATGGAGTCAATGCGTATCAAATCACCACAGGTGATGCCTGTCATTTGGAAGCTCTAATGATTCGAAATACCTTTGAAAATTTACGCGCACAAGGAGAACTAAAAAGTTTTATGTTTATAGAAAATGTTGGCAATCTCGTTTGTCCAGCAAGTTATGATTTGGGAGCAAATATGAATATCGTTCTACTCTCTACTCCAGAAGGTGATGATAAAGTCTTAAAATATCCCACAATCTTTTTATGCGCCGATGCAGTCATTATTTCCAAAGCAGACTTGATGGAAGTTTTTGACTTTAAGATTTCTCAAGTTCAAGAGGATTTAGAGAAACTAAAAAAAGAGATTCCATTATTTTTAATTTCGTCCAAAGAGATAGAATCACAACGCAAATTCTGCGAATTTTTACGACAAAATAAGGAGAAAAACTATGTGTCTAGCCATACCTTCTAAAGTCATTGCAATTGATACAACAACTAATTCCGCAACACTTGATACTCTAGGCGTAACGCGTGAGGCAAGTTTGGATTTGATGAATGAAGAAATCAAAATTGGCGATTATGTATTATTGCATATCGGTTATGTAATGGGAAAAATCGATGAGGAACAAGCCAAACTTTCATTAGAGGCTTATACAGAAATCATTAAAACACTTGAAGAAGAGGAAACTGAGCTAAGAGAATCTATGCAATAACATTTAACTTACCTAAAAATTCAGCGCATCACTTTCAGGAAATTTTCATAGGCAAGAATTCAAAAGCCATTGGTTTCATAATAATCTACAACAAAATCTTTCATAAGAGTGCATTGCTTAGCGACGCACTCGTTTAAATTAGAATCCTAAATTACACTAAAGTTGCTAATTTTTCTTCTGCTAATCCGTCTAAATATTTTACGACATCATCACTTGCTAATTCTGCAGCTTGGAAATATTTATAAATCTCTTCCAAGCAATCGTGTGCATTACCATGCTGTTTCATTAAGGAGTGTCCAGCGATAATATTGTCATGCACTCCTTGGTGTGGAGATTCTATTTTTGGATAACTTGCATATTGCGAGAACAACTGCTTGCCTGTGCCTGTATCATACCATTTACCCAAACGACAATCATGATGCCCTGCAAATTTTGCTTCCATATCCTCATTAAAGATTGCTCTATAACCATTAATCTTAAAGAATAGATGGTCTAATTTAATCAAACCAACAAAGGTAACAGTCAGAATCTTATCTGTATCAATATAAATTTGGTCTGCTGATTGTTTAATGTGTTCCAAAACTTCATTTTGTGAACCTAAATGCTCCATTTCTCTAATAATATCATCAGATGAAGTTTGCACTTCAGAGAAATTCTGCTGCACTACTTGGATATTCATCTCAATTTCTTTGGTGGCTTTTTGTGTTCTCTCTGCAAGTTTTCTCACTTCATCAGCCACGACCGCAAAACCTCTTCCATGCTCCCCTGCTCTTGCAGCCTCAATTGCTGCATTCAATGCTAGTAAATTAGTCTGGTCAGAAATGTCTGTAATCAATGCAATCACTGATGAAATAGCGGTAAAGTCATTTTGCACTTGCGTAATCATTGTATTAAATTCAGAAAGCTTTGCGGTCATATTGGATAAACCATCTGCTAAAATATCTTGAATTTCAACAGAATTTTTTCTATTGCCCTCTGCAATAGACTTTGCCGACCTTAGTAAATCCACCGTCTTGCTAAAATCATCTTGAAGCACTTTTAAATTTTTACCACAACCATTAGCAAGTGCCAAAGTCATATCTTTGAAAGCTCCGATTTTATCAGTATTCTCCACTTGTTCTGATACAGCTTGAATCTTTGCATGCAATTCTTCATTGTGCTGTTTTGCTTCTTGGAGTTTTTCTTTAAGTAGTTTATTTTCTTCTAGCACACGATGTAGTTGCTCTTTGTATTGACTGCCAAACATTGCTTTACTCTCCCTAATTTTTGATTCTGAATTTTTGAAATTAAATAAATATTTTATAACCAATTAAATTAAATTAAATTAAATTGCTAATGTTTTTATGCAATTTTTATCTTAAATTTAATGAGATATAAAAAATATTAATCCTTATTTAATTTTAATAAAATTTTTGAACAAACCTTGGGCAGTCCTTTTGTCATTACAAGGTTTTGTGTTTGCAGAATCGTAGCGTAACTCTTGCCACTAAATTCTACCTCAATAAACTTGCTTATGTTTAGTCTAGCCAATAGCAAGAACAAAATTCTAATCAAAATTTTTTAAGATTGTGGATTTATGCTAGGCAATTCTTGGTTCTTTAAAGTCCAATGGCTTACTGAAAAACTGCTTATATCCATAAAATCCCCCAAACATCAACACAAAACCCGCCAAATATCCCCAAATTAACGATTCAAAAAAGCCCGCTACTCCAAAACTTACTAATGCCGCAAAAGCAGCCGTTGTTGCATAAGGTAATTGCGTGATAAAATGACTTTGCACAGAGCAACCAGCTCCTGTTGCAGAAAGAATCGTTGTATCAGAAATTGGTGAAGCATGATCCCCATAAACTGCACCTGCAAGCACTGCTGAAATACTCAAAACAATGTCAATTTCATTGATAGTTGCGATACCTGCACCAATAGGCAACATAATTGCAAAAGTCCCCCAACTAGTTCCAGTGCAAAATGCAATAAAACTTGCACTTACAAACAAAACAATCGGAGCAACAATATTGGCAGACAAAACGCCACTTGCCAAAAATTCTTTGCTTAAATTTGCAAGATAAATCCCTGTCTGCAAATCTTCTTTAATGACAGGTCCAATCGCCCACGCTAAAATTAAAATAAGATTTGCAGGCAACATAGATAAAAATCCATCTTTAACAATCAAAATATATTCGTTTTTCTCAATACGATTCCACGCAAGAAACACAGAAATTACCAAAGCACAAACTCCACCCCAAAAGAGAGAGAATCCCGTTTGCGCATTGGCTAACATCTCAATCAAATTTGAACTTTTAGCCGTCTGATAACCACTATAAAAAATAAAGAATCCTACAAACAAAATTAATGCTGCAATAGGAACTATCAAAAGCCAAATAGTCCCGCCACTATGTGGTTTGATTTCATCAAATTCCTCTACCCCAACTCCTTGATTATGACGCATAATTGGCAGGTTGATTTGCCACCAAATCGTTAAAAAAACTCCAAGTAGCGCAAACCACGCATAATAATTACCCCAAATACTTTGCACCAAAACACTAAAACTTGAAGTATCTTCAACCAATCCACCCATAATGCCCAAAATATATGCTCCCCAACTTGAAATTGGCATCAAAATACAAATTGGCGCAGAAGTAGAGTCAATAATATAAGCCAAACGTTCTCGTGTCGAATGATTTGCATCATTCAAAGGGCGTGCAATTTGACCGACCGTCAAGGCATTAAAATAATCATCAATAAAAATCACGATTCCAGCAATTAAAGCTACAAACTCTGAGCCGCGCGCACTTTTCACGCGTTCCCTCGCCCAATGCACAAACGCATTCATTCCGCCAGAACATTGCATCAATTGCGTTAAAATCCCAAGAAGAATCAAAAATCCAAATACATATAGAGCATTGGATTGCACTTCTCCCTCACTATAAAATACTCCCGCTATTGTCTCAAAAAGATATTGCATTATCTTGATGAGGGAATCATTTAACATCAAACTTGCAAGCACGATTCCAGCAAATAACGAAAAAATAACTTTTCGCGTAATAAAAACTAATGCAATAACGCACAATGGCACAACCAAACTTAATGCAGAATCTGCATACATTCTTAACTCCTAAAATATAAAGGCAAAAATTGTAACATATTTCTTTTGCGATTTTCTTAAGCTATTCTCTTATATTTATTCGGCAACAAATAAAGAAAGATTGGAATGAATCTTGCTTGTTAAATAGCAAGACTTCAGTTTTTATAAGGAAAAACAATGAATATTAATGACAAAGGCAACACTTGGAGTTTGCTCAACCAATCTTACACGCAACAAAACACAAAATCCAATGATATTGGATATTCCAAAGATTCTCATTCATTCTTTGGCACACAAAGCACACAAGATGCGCAAAGCACAGATGCGATTTCTAGTTTGTTTAATTTGGGTTCTAATCCCACTACAACCACAACTTTAGAGATTCAAGATTCCTTTGAAATCAGCCCTGAACTCCTAAAACTTCAAAATTTTGCTAGAAGCTTTAGTGAAAATTTCACAAAAAATCTTGAAAGTTTAGAAAACTTAGGCAACGCAATGCAGCAAAATGGAATCTTGACCTCCGAAGAAAAGGTGGGATTCGATGTATTGTATAAATTCAATCCAAATCTTGATTCTACACAAACACAAAATATCCTGCAAAACACGAATCTAAGCAAAGAAAATATGAATCTATTGAGTCAAGTAGATAGAAAAATCAATGCAATTAGATACTTTGGTGGCTTTTAAGTCATTTATCCACAATGGCGCACATTGCGCCCAATATGAAGCTACAAAGGATTATGGTATGCAATGCAATCCAAGCGTCCTTACAAAACTTGACCTCCCATCAAGGGCAATCTTATCATTGAATAATTTTGTTTTAGAAGCAGTGTGCAGGCTATAACTTATCCTTAACACTTTCTATAACGGTTTCCACATCATAAGCTTGTATCTTTTCTTCCATTATCTTTAAATATTCCTCAATATTTTGAGAAGTTAAAATATGCTTTTTATTAGCAATTGCATCTAATTGCATAGAATTCATATCAATGTTATAATGTATCAAATCACTATAATTTGCAATCTCATCGGCATATTCCAAAGTATCAAAGCCATAAAGTGTGGCATTAGGATATTTTTCTAGCTCACTGACAAGCCATTTTATTATAGCACTCCAAGTATAAAACATTTCAGAATTTGTTGCTTCATTGGGACGAAAACGATAGATATTATATTTTAACCTGGAATAAGGGGGAATTATCAAATAAAAATTTGTCTGTGGATAGTTTTTGATAAATTTTAACACATATTTTTCTAAATTCTCTTGCCCTTTGTGAATATCTTTTATCTCCATAGGCTTCAATTTAGCAAAACCATCATTTTTGATTGCAAAGGCTACCTCTCCTAGTTGGCTAACCTTACGATAATTGCCTACAAACCAATTTTGCAAACCTCCAAAACGCGCCTTTGTTTTTTCATCTCTTCCAAACTGTGCTAAAGACTCTATATTATTAACTGTCTTCTTGCAAGAAGAATTTGAGCCAAATAACATACATTTTAAAATTTTTGAATCAAAATAAACCCTCAAATCATTCCACTCTTGTTTATCATAGAGAAATTTCAAATAGGCAGGAATATAATTCTCTTGATTAAGACCATCAAAAGATAATATCACGGAAGAAACAGACTTCTTATAAAAAGCATAATCTAACATCAAATCTCTTTCTTGTAATGATGACCCAGCTAATGATAAATTCACCCATTTCCCACCTAACTTCTCCCCCGCTTCTTTTGCTGAAGTATTCCCTAATTCAGAAGTTCCAATAATATAAGAATCAAAATCATAATGCTTAATAATACCTTTAGCTTGCATTCTCACATTGGAAGACAAAGTCTTTTGTTTGTGATAAAGTGAAAATGGGTCATAAAGATAAAACCCAAAGCCAAGAAAAATCATCGCTAACAAAGGAAGTGTCAGAGATAAAAACAAATATTTTTTGTTATTCATATTTTCTCCTAAAAATTAAAATAAATAAACTCTACATAAGGCACAGAAGTCAATACCACTAATGAAAAGAGTAAATAGGAGATTGTTAAAGTTGTTACCACCCAACCAGTTTTAAACCTCTCTAACTGCCATAATGAATTCCTGAATCCCAATACAATAACGAATCCCAAAATGAGATAAACTAAAGTGTCTTCTTTCCCATAAATATTCTGCAATAAAATGCCAATACGATAAGCTCTTTCTGGCATCTCCACCCACACAATCCCA
>JAAGKN010000656.1_pt1 | contig 76230 bp, 57 predicted proteins | sample 6206371 | NCBI WGS metagenome assembly JAAGKN01 (sample SAMN11533720, study PRJNA540317) | gut metagenome | isolation source: fecal pellets from male and female animal of same cohort | host: Peromyscus leucopus | place: USA:CA | collected 2017 | reverse complement strand
TCATGGACGTGATGGGCAGGGGCGCGTTCGGGGAACTGCTGGATTTTTCGGAAGACTTCTGCGAGAAGGCGGCGGAGTGCGGACACCGCTCCTTTACGATCATGGCGGGCGCGTTTGATAAGACCGCCGTGGAGGCGCAGCGCCTTTCCTATGAGGGGCCTTTTGGGGTGGGATATGGCGTCTGTACCTATCTACCCTGCGGTAAGGACGAGTCACGGAATTTTTTGGAGCAATGCGAGGAGAAGGAACGGCTGGAGCTTCTTGCAGGGCGGGAGAAGGAAGACCCCTACGTCAGGCTGGCGAGGCACACCATTGAGGCGTTCGTGAAGACGGGGCGTTTACCCGAGATGCCGCAGGACCTTCCGGAAGAACTCTGTCAAAACAGGGCGGGCGCGTTTGTATGCTTAAAGGAGGATGGCAGGCTCAGAGGCTGCATCGGCACCATCCGGGCGGTCAGAGGATCTCTTGCGGAAGAAATCATGCACAACGCCGTCAGCGCCTGTTCGGAGGACACCAGATTCTCTCCCGTGGAAGAATGGGAGGTGGATCGCCTTTCGATCAGCGTTGACGTGTTGGGAGAGACGGAGAAGATTTCCTCGGCGGACGAGCTGGATGTGAAGCGGTACGGCGTTATCGTGACCAGGGGCGGCAGGCGCGGGCTGCTGTTGCCGAATCTGGAGGGCGTGGAAACGGTGGAGGAGCAGATTGCCATCGCGAAGCAGAAGGCAGGAATCAGAGACCATGAGAGCGTGGAACTGGAACGGTTTGAAGTGATACGACATTAATGTTTGTATTATGTAAACTAAAATGATCCGACAGATGTATCGTTGCGTTATGCACGGTCGAATATCTATCCATATTGAGTAAGACGAAGACTTTTACGGAAACTGACAAATTTTATGTCGGATCGTTTAGAAGCTGTGTCGGAAAACGAAGGAACAGGAGTCAGGTCGTGATGAAAACAGTTTGTCAGGTATGTATGCACCACTGCGCGCCGGAGCTCGGGCAGACAGGGCTGTGCAGGGCCAGAAAAAACGAAGGCGGGGAGATTGTCTGCGCAAATTATGGACAGATCACGTCTTTGGCGCTGGATCCCATTGAGAAAAAGCCTCTCTATGATTTTCATCCGGGAAGTATGATTCTGTCCGTGGGTAGTTTCGGGTGTAATCTCAGATGCCCCTTCTGTCAGAATTACGAGATTTCCATGACGAATGGAAGCGGCCTTGACGCAGAGCAGGTCTCGCCCGGGCAGCTGGCGGATCTGGCGCTTATGTGGAAGGAAGAAAAAAGGGCGGAAAATATCGGTATCGCCTACACTTACAACGAGCCTTTGGTGGGCTGGGAGTTTGTCCGCGATACGGCGCGGTTGGTGCGGGAATACGGCATGGTGAATGTTCTCGTGACGAACGGGACAGCTTCGCTCGCGGTGCTTGAGGAGCTGTTGCCATGGATCGACGCCATGAACATTGACCTGAAGGGATTCAGAGAGGCGTATTATCGGAAGCTTGGCGGGGATCTGGAGACGGTCAAGGCTTTTATTGAGAGGGCGCAGGAAAGTTGTCATGTGGAACTGACGACGCTGATCGTGCCGGGGGAAAACGATTCTCCTGAGGAGATGGAAGCGCAGGCGAAATGGATCGCTGCTTTACGCCCGACGATTCCGCTTCACATCACCCGCTTTTTTCCGCGCTATCATATGAGGGACAGGGAGGCGACGAATGTGGAGCAGCTTTACCGTCTCGCGGAGATTGCGGAGAAGTATCTGGAAAAAGTGTATTTGGGAAATGTGTGAGGAGTGACGCTCTGCTGTATCGTTTGACGGTGGAGGTCGCAACAGTAAGGAAAGGAATACCGCTTTGAACAGGAGGAGCTTTTAACGTCTGGCACAGTCATGTTGACGGCCGGCTGGCAGAGAAAGCGAAGGAGAGCGGCGCATCCTGTTCGGAGATGGCATAGAGATAGACAAAGATGCCCTTTTTAGGCTCGCTGTGATTAGGGCAATGGACGCGTTGTATCACATTTTGGAGGAAATATCGTGAATCAACAGGAAAAAGCAATCAGTTTATTAGTGCCGCCTGCCTGTGCGCCGCATTTTAAAACCTTATCCGAAGCCGCGGTCCACGATCTGGGGCTGGATTATCTCTGCGCGCAGATCACGGATAAAAAGCAGGAGCAGACGCTTTTGTTATCCGTTCTTTCCAAAATGACGGACGACCCGGCGGTGACACAGTATCGAAGTGATGTGTTTGCGGATATCTGTCAAAACGAAGCGATGTGCGATGAAATACTGCGCGTTCTGGATCGGATTGATTTCCTGCGCGATTACGGAAGCATCGGCAGATCTCATGAGGAGGCAAAAGGCATATGGGATCTCATGCACCGTTTGGACGAGCTAAAGGATTATATTCAGTTACATGAACCGCATCACCAATCAAATGCTGTCGACGGTCGTGAAGAAATTGAAACAGACACTGGATCGGCACGTGGCCATCACCATTACGGATATCACGAATCTGATTCCGGAATTTATCTATTATGTGCGTTTTGCCGGGTACATAAAAAAACTGAGCGGACGCGGACTGCATTTTTGTCAGGGGACTTTGGCAAAGGAAGCTTCCGGAGAGCGTGTGATGTGCGCAAAAGCTTTTTATAATTTAAAGCTGGCGGCAGCGGTCTCAGACAAGTCGCAGACGATCGTCAGCAATGATCTGAAGTTTGACGGGCAACATCTGGTCTATGTGCTGACAGGTGCAAACCGTGGAGGAAAGACGACGGTTACGCAGGCGGTCGGACTTTTGTTTGCGCTGGCGCAGGGCGGTATTTTTGTGCCGGCAGAGACGTTTTCCTTTCATCCCGTTGACAGTATTTACACTCATTTTCCGGCAGATGAAGATAAGACCATGGATCTTGGCCGCCTGGGGGAGGAGTGTCGACGGTTTCGTGAGATCTATGCCGACAGTACAAAAAACAGTCTGCTGCTTCTCAACGAGACCTTTTCCACGACCTCTTTTGAGGAGGGGTATTTCATTGCCAAAGATGCGGTCAGGGCAGTTTCCCTGATCGTCAGGGCAGATGTCGGCAACCGCTTGTTTCAGATAGCGATCGCGCCGCCGGAGGGGATGTCTTATGCGGAGGACATTGCGAGGAAGTATGGGGTGACTTATGAGATGCTGGTAAAAGACTTACAAGATAACTAAGGAGGGTTTCGCATGTTTACGACAAACAACTCATTGACTGACATCTTAAATGCACGGGGCATGAGAAAATGGTTCCCGTATCTTTTTGCGGAAGATCATTTCGACCTGTTCCCCAAGGAAGTATGGGGAGAGCCGCTGCGGCTTACTGCTTTCAGGGGCCGGACGCCGTGGGGGAGCGATCTGCGGGGAATCGCAGAGCAGCTGGTCGATACGGCCAATCTGATCCTGGAGATTCAGTCCGGGGACAGACAGTGCCTGCATTTACATGACTGGAAGCCGTGGGAGCCGGTCGAGGGCGCCGATTTACAGGGCGGTGAGCAGACCTTTCTTATTACGCCGCAGCCTGCGGCTGATGAGGGAGAAAAGAAACCGGCGCTGATCATCTGTCCGGGCGGCGCCTATGAATTTGTCAGCTTTCAAAATGAGGGCACGCCGATTCAGATGGTAGCGGAACAGAAGGGCTATGTAACCTTTATGCTCCGCTACAGAGTGGCCCCGTCCCGCTATCCGGATCCGCAGATGGACCTTTTGGACAGTATCCGCTATGTCAGGGAGAACGCCGCCAAATATCAGATCGATTCCGACCGCATCGGTATCGTGGGCTTTTCGGCCGGAGGACATTTATGCGCATCGTCTGCCGCGCTGGCGGAGAAACTACTGCCGGAAGGAAAGCCGAACGCGGTTGCTTTAGGCTATCCGGTGATCAGCTTTGAAAAGGGGGCTGCGCATGAAGGCAGTGTCTTGGCGCTGCTTGGCAAGGATGACGAGGCGCTGCGCAAAGAGTTTTCCGTGGAAAATCTGATCGGGGCGGATTATCCGCCGACCTTTGCCTGGGCATGTATGGACGATGACTGTGTCCCGCCTGAAAACACGAAGAGGCTGGAAGAAAGCCTTCAGGAAAAGGGGATTGCGCATGCCTGTCATTACTATCCGACAGGCGGACACGGCTGTGGTCTTGCCTATGACAATTCGGCATGGAGATGGAGCCTTGAGATGTTTGACTTTTTAGCAAATCATTTATAACATCAGGGAGTCTGCGTAAGACCGCCGCTGTGGGAGAGGCCATGGACGGCGGTCTTTGTTTTGTCCGGTCATTACCGCAATTTGTCCTCATACAACAATCCTTCTTCCTTTTCCCGCGTTTTTTGCCGATAATAATAAAAAGACAGGAAATTATGAGCTGATTGGGTAAGTACCATCGCGGGAAACTGTTCTGACAGGGAGGCTTAGAATTGAATATAGCGATTTGTGACGATGAAGAAAACATTCGCTGCCTGATCAGGAAGCTGATCGAGCGACAGGAGGGCAGTTTTCATATCATGGAGTTTTCGTCCGGCGGGGCGCTTTTGCAGTTCTGGCAGCAGGAAGGGCGGGAGCGGATCGACATCCTTTTTCTGGATATTTCCATGGATGGCATTGATGGAATGAAAGTAGCTGAGCAGATCAGAGCGTGGAAGGAAGAACGGGAGGAACCGCTGTGGGGGAGCCTGCCTTTGCTGATTTTTGTCTCGGGCTACTCAGAATATATGCCGAAGGCTTTTTCCGTCAATGCCTTTCAGTATTTGATGAAACCGCTGGATGAGCGGGAATTTGAGGCGGTGTTTGCGAAGGCTTTGCGGGAATGCCGTTATCTGGAGACAAAAAAGGAAGCGGAACCGAGGCGGATACCGATCCGCAGCGGAAAGATCACCAGAAATGTTTCTGTCGATGATATTTTTTATATTGAGAGCAGAAACAGGAAGATCCTCATCCGGATGCGGGAGGAGGAAATAGAGAGTTACGGAAAGATCGGGGAGATGGAGGAGGAATTGCAGAAGCGCTTCTTTCGCATCCATAAGGGGTATCTGATCAATCTGAAATATGTGGAACGCTACAGCCGTATGGAAGTGCAAATGAAAGACGGCACCGGACTGCCGATCTCCAAGTATAAGTATCAGGATTTTGTCAGGGCATATTTGGAATATATTGCGGAGGAGGGCAGATGAGTCAGGAGGAGTTTACGCTATTTGGCAATGTAGCCGGAGGATTTCATAAGCTTTTGCAGGCCATCCTTTTTCTGGTCATGTGGGATATTTTTTTCCGACCCGCAAGAGAGAGGAGAACCTTGTTTCTGGCAGGCGCTTTTGCGGCTGCCAGTGTGCTTTTGTATGCTTGTCCGCTCATTCCGGGATGGGCCAGATATGTCATCTGCGCTGTCGCGGTTTTGGGGTATTGTCGTTTCAAATGCAGGGCGTGCATGGAAAAAGCTGTTTTTATCCTGCTTTTGTTTTTTCATTTTCACGGGATGAGTTATCTGATCGCCGGCAGCATCTATCAGGTTTGGGCAGATGCCGTGCTTAATGGTTGGGATGTGTCGGATACCGGATATATGGAGCATGTGTATCAGACATTATGCGTCGGACAGGTCTGTATTCTGGTATTGTATCTGCTGACCTTCATCGTCATGACATGGATCTTGAAAAGGATCGTAAAAAGTCCGATTTCCATGCGCTGGCAGGATGTAGTTTTCCTGTCTGTTCTCAATGTGGTCGGCAGTATGCTGACCTGGATCGTGATGGATCTGACTGCAGTTCCGATGGAGCAGGAGGTCTTTTTCCTTTTTACCCAAAGACGGGAAATGGTCTGGAAGATCCCGTTGCTGGCAATGCTGCTTTTTGCGGGAGAGATCTCGGCTATCAGTATTTTCCAAAGATACAAGGCGCTGCAGGATGAAAAGGAAAAACGGTTTGTGGAAGAACAGCAGATGAAAGCGATGAAAAGGAGGTTGGAGGAGGCGGAAAACTTCTATGGGAACATTCGCAGAGCAAGGCATGAGATGAAAGGTCATATGGCGAATATCAAAGGACTTGTCGCCGGAAAACAGTATGGGGAAGTGGAGACATACATCAGGAAGCTGGATGAGACCATAGAGGAGTTTGATTATAAATTTGACACGGGAAATGTTGTGACAGATGTGATCATCAATGATAAGTACCGGCAGGCGGCCAAATTGGGGATAACCGTTCAGATCCTGTTTGCATATCAGGAGAGCGACACCATTTCCGCTTTTGACTTAGGGATCGTGCTGAATAATCTTTTGGATAACGCCATAGAAGCCTGCGGGAAAGTGGAGCGAAAGAAGCGCTGCATCAACCTGACCCTGAAGCGAAAAGAGCATTTTTTGTTATTGGAAGTGGAGAACAGCTTTGACGGGAGATTATTATGGAAGGATGGCGAGAGCATTCCCGCAACGACCAAGCAGAGCGGTCTGCCAGAGGTGCTGATGGAGCATGGCGTGGGTCTGAAAAACGTAAAGGATGTGGCGGAGCGCTATCTGGGCTATCTGGATATCAGGACGGAAGCGGATGTGTTTCGGGTGACGGTGATGCTGCAGCAGAAGGAACAGCCGGTAAACTGATAAATATAAATAAGAAAAAAAGAAGTTGCGTTTCCGTGAGTTTTCCCCTATAATTTATTTTAGGAAAAAGTATATTATTTTATAATAATAAAAAGAAAGGAATACAGCGCAATGAGCCAAGAGGGAAATGATCTGACTTTTAACAAACCGTGGATTCTACAGAGGGCTGACCCTTATATTTACAGACATACAGACGGTATCTATTACTTTACGGCTTCCGTGCCGGAGTACGACAGGATCGTGCTGCGCAGGTCGGATACGCTGGCAGGACTGCAGACGGCACAGGAGACGGAAGTGTGGCACAGGCACGAGTCGGGGATCATGAGCTATCATGTGTGGGCGCCGGAGCTTCACTATTTGGATGGGGCGTGGTACATCTACTTTGCGGCGGGAGAAAAGGATAATGTCTGGAACATCAGGCCGTATGTGCTGGAGTGCAGGGACGAAGATCCGATCACGGGCAGCTGGACGGAAAAAGGGACAGTGGGCTGTCTGCCGGAGGATGAGTTTTCTTTTCGCGCGTTTTCGCTGGATGCGACGGTATTTGAAAGCGGCGGCAAACGCTATTATGTGTGGGCGGAGAAGACAGGCGTAGGTCGTCAGATCTCAAATCTGTATATTGCGCAGATGGAGACGCCTTGTCAGTTAAAGACGCAGCAGGTGCTGTTAACAACGCCGGATTATGACTGGGAGCGCGTTGGCTTCTGGGTGAATGAAGGGCCGGGCGTTATCAAGAAGAATGGAAAGATCTTTTTGACCTATTCCGCCTCGGAAACAGGCGTCGCCTATTGTATGGGAATGCTGACGGCGGAGGAGGGGACGGATCTGCTCGATCCCCTGTCATGGAAGAAAGAAAGATACCCGGTGCTCTCGAGCGATGAATCCAAGGGAATCTACGGTCCCGGACATAACAATTTCACCGTGGATGAGGAGGGAAACGATATCCTGGTATTCCATGCGAGGACGGAGACGGAAATTGTCGGCGATCCACTGTATAATCCGAATCGGCATACCATGCTCATGAAGATCAAATGGGACGAACAGGGCAGACCGGTATTCCGATTTGACGACTGACTTAGGAAAATCAGGAGCATGCGGAGTTTATAGTGGAGCAAAGGCGTCAAAGAGCGCGGCGGGGCGAACATGGAAAACAGTATCTATGACTATTTAACGGGATTGTATAACCGAAAAGGTCTCTATGAGAAATATGATGAATTGTCGGGGCAAGACAGCATTCATTTCATGTTTCTTGATCTGGATAATTTTAAGACTGTCAATGATGTATACGGACATAAATCGGGCGACGAGCTTTTGATCGCAACGGGAAGACTGTTACAGAAGTGTGTGCCTGAGGCGGTTACGGTGCGCCTTGGCGGGGACGAATTTGTCATGATGCTGTTTGGCGAAAAATCCAGAGAAGAGCTGGCAGACGCGGCGGGACAGATCCTTTCGCAGATGCGTAAACAGGGAAAGGATATGGACTTTTTTGCGATCGTGTCCCTGAGCATCGGTGTAGTGTGGAATGCACCGTGTGATACGGATTTAGAGCAGCTCCTGAATCAGAGTGATGCCGCGATGTACGAGGCCAAGCAAAACGGAAAGAGCTGCTATATGTTCTACAATGATCTGGAAGAAAAATTTCTTCTGGAAAAAGAGATGGAGGAACATGCCCAGCAGGCGCTCAGAGCGGGAGAGTTTGTGGTGCGCTATCAGCCTGTGTTTCACATGATCAGTTCCAAAATAGAGCATGCCCAGGCGTGCGTCTTTTGGCAAAGAGATGAAAAAACGATCTGGGAGACAAAAGAATTCAGACCGTTGTTTGAACGGAAGAGTTTCAGCAAAGAAATCGATCTTTATGTGTTTGAAGTGGTTTGCAGAGATCTGCAGAGATTTCATCAGGAAGGCAGGACGCACGATAAGGTCAGCGTGCAGTTGTCCAGACAGCTGTTTTTGGATGAAGGCCTGGGACGGCGGCTTTTGGAGACGATGGCGCGCTATGGCGTGGAACCGCATGAGATAGAGCTTGCCTTGGAGGAAAAGGCGGTTTCTTCCCGTGGAATTGATAAGCTGATCGATTCCATGACCGGACTGAAGAAGATGGGATTTTCACTGGCGTTGATTCATTTTGGGGAGGATTTTTCCAGCTTTCGGTATTTGCGGAATCTTCCGGTGGACAGTCTCAAGTTTGAAGAAACTTATCTCAAAGAAAACTTATTAAATCCCAAAGGAAGACAGATCATCAAGACGGTCATCAGACTGGGGAAAGACTTGAAACTCCTGCTGGTAGCGGAGGGACTTATCGACAAGGAGGAAGTCGTTTTCTTAAGCAGCTGCGGCTGTGATGCGGCGGCGGGAAAGTTTTATTCCGAGATGATGACTTTGGATGAATATCTGGATTACACGAAAAAGCAGGCGGCGCAGAAGGAACGCAGAGTTGCGTTCCGCTTTCTTGACGATCTGTCTGATGAGGATGGCAGTATGACGGGCGAGATCGTGGGGGAGGGTGTAACGCTTGTTCACGGGATCAGCGATCTCTGGGGCGGCGTTCATTTCCCGGGCGGAGAGATTGGGCAGAATCTGATCTGTCTGCCGGGCAGTCTGTTTCCGGGAAACAGCTACACGCTCACGATGTGGATCAAAACGGAGGCCGGAAACGATTGGACGAGTGTCATCTACATGCGCTATCTGGACGGCTTCGCGTCTCTGGTTCCCTATTTAAGCGACGGGCAGAGTGTATACCGTATCTGCGAAGATACGGATATGAACAACGGTTGGCACGATACCTTCTGTCGTGCGGCGGCATTTCACCAATGGTGTTTTATCGCGGTGACTTACGATACCTTCAGCGAGTCAGTCTGCTGCTATATCAATGGCAGACAGGCCAGATATCGGGTGGATGTGCCGACGATGCTGGCCTGCCGTCAGGTGATGTTTGGCGGCGATCCCTTTCAGAAATCTTATGAAGGGACCGTATCCGCCATGGTGATTTATGATAACGTGAAAACGAGCGAAGAAATACGGGAGATGTATGATTCTTACCTGGAGGAACCGGGTTTTTGCGGCGGCAGGGAAAGCTTTTGGCTGGAAGTTAATTAGGCCGCTTCTTATACCAGGTACAGATGCCCCTGTCGGATAATCCCGAGAGCATGATCGTGGGACGATCCAGATCCCTGTCCCATGCGGGAGAGGCGATAAGGCTTTCCGTCGTATTGCCGTATTGCACGGTGAGCGTGCAGGCGCCGCTCATGTTCCAGGAGCCGATCACGGAGCAGCATTCCATACGGCCGTTTTCCATCAGACGCAGGGGGTGGGCACACTGGATGCCCTGCGGCACGGAGGGAGTCAGTGCGATCCTCTCATAGGAACCAATCAGGTCATTAGCAGAAAGCGGTTGGAGCATTTCGCCGGCATAGGGCTGCGCAGCGGCGATCAGCCATTCGTCGGGCGTCAGATAAAGCCTGCGGATTTGTAAGGTAGAAGGCTCCGGCTGTTTTGTAAAATTCATTTCTCTGATATGGGAAACCAGAAACATTCCCTTGTCGTCGCACAGGACGGAATTGTGTCCGGGAGCCATATACGGCGTTCCGTCAAACCAACGATATCCACAGGAAATCATAAGACCGACCGTGTTGTCGTCATCGTTTGGATCCGCCATGTCGCGGCCGTGATAATCGAGAAAAGGCCCGGTGATATGGCGGCTTCTGCCGACGCGGATGTTATAATCGCTCTTTAGGGAGCCATAGGATACAAAGAGATAGTAATAGTCTGTCTCAGGCAGGTAAATCATATAAGGGCCTTCAATGGAGCAGTCCGTCCAGGCGGGACGCTTGGCCAGACAGGTTCCGATTCCTTCTTCTGCGGCAAGTCCTGTCGCTTTGTCCAAACGAAGGATGTGGCAGCCGCCCCAGAAGGAGCCGTACAGCAGATACTGTTCTCCGGTGCGCGCGTCCTCAATGATGTTGGCATCGATCCCGTTCACGGGCAGGTTGTCGTTTGTTTTCAGAACACATTCCCCTGGGAGAAAGGGGCCTTCAGGTTTGTCGGAGACCGCCAGAAAGATGCAGGATTGTCTGACGCCCCAGGAGGAGTTGGAACAGTACAGGCGGTATTCAGAGCCGACTTTTACGATGTCGGGCGCCCAGATATCATGGCTGCCGGTCCAGGCGACTGCTTCCTCAGGCGGAGCGCTTACCACTTTGCCCAGATTTTCCCAGTGGAGCAGGTCGGCGGAACGTCTGCAGAGCGCACCCGTGCTGTAGATATAGTAGTTCCCGCTTTCGGGATCGCGAAAAATCGCGGGATCGTGTGTCATCCACAGGCCCGGAAGATCGCGGTTTTTCGTCAGGTGTGACGGCTTTGGCGGCTCAGCGGGCGGTTTGTTTGGATATGTGATATGAGACATGCGGTCATCCTCCTGTACCATAAATTGATTGTTTTATGAAATTATAAGGGATAAGAGAGAAATACGCAATAAGCTATAGTAAAAATGTCTAAAAATTTTGCTTCCGCTTGCATTTTTTGAGTAATTTGTTTACAATAGTTTACAACAATCAAAAATAATTCATCTTAATATGGAGGCGTAAAATGAAAACAAAAAAATTGTGGATGTGCGGGATCGCGCTTTCTGCCTGTTCGGTGCTCCTTATGGGATGCGGAAAAACGCAGGGGAAAGACGCTTCGCAGATTGAACAGGGAAATGTTGCTCTGGGCGTGTCGGTACACGATCCTTCCATTGTGAAGGAGGACGGGAAGTATTATATCTTCGGTTCCCATATGGAGGCGGCGGAGAGCAGTGACTTAAAGACATGGAAATCCTTTGCCGGTGGAGTGGATGCAAAAAATCCGCTGTTTGACAATCTCTTTGATGAGGAGATGAAAGCGTTTGAGTACGTTGGCAATTACGTGGAGGGCGGCTATGCGGTCTGGGCGCCGGATGTGATCTATAATGAAGCCATGGGGAAATGGGTGATGTATTTTTCCACCAGCCATGACTGGTGCACTTCCAATATCTGTTTTGCGGTCGCGGACGATATCAAGGGACCTTACAGTTATGTAGATACGCTGCTTTACTCCGGATTTACATCCACGACGGCGGACAAGACGAACTTAAAAGAGATCCTGGGGGAGGATGTCAATGTCGGCAATTATCTGCAGTCGGCGAAATATAACCATTTGAATTATCCGAACTGTATCGACCCCACGATCTTCTATGACGAAGAAGGAACCATGTGGATGGTCTACGGTTCCTGGTCGGGCGGAATCTGGATTTTGCAGATCGACGAGCAGACGGGCTATCCGATCCACCCGGAAACCAATGAGGAGACGCATACGGATGCCTATTTCGGGCAGTATCTGATCGGCGGCCTCCACAATTCCTGCGAGGGACCTTACATATTATATGATGACGAGACGGGATACTACTATCTGTTGGTTTCCTATGGCGGGCTGACCAGAGAGGGCGGCTATCAGATCCGCTGCTTCCGTTCGGAGAATGTGACGGGGCCGTATCTGGACGCTTCAGGCAGCACGTTTGCATACACGGCTGACCATACGGGGGTAGGCGTGAAGATGATGGGCAATTACAGCCTGCCGAGCTTAAAGACCGCTTATATGGCGCCGGGGCATTGCTCCGCTTTGATCGACGAGGACGGAAAGCGCTATCTGGTTCATCACCAGCGATTTGATAACGGTACGGAATATCACGAGCCCAGAGTGCACCAGATGTTTTTGAATAAGGAAGGCTGGTATGTGGCGGCGCCCTTTGCGACAAACGGCGAGAGCCTGAAAGATGGCGGCTATACGAAAAGGGACGTGGAGGGGAAGTGGTATCTGATGAACCACGGAACCGATATCGGCGCCGAGATCCACGAAAGCAGCGAAGTGACGTTTAAGGGCGGTAAAGTTTCCGGCAGCGAAGAACTTGCGGGAAGCTATGAGCTGGAGGAGGGAAGCTCCTTCATGCAGCTTACGCAGGGTGACGTGACCTACAGCGGCGTGCTTGTCGATATGACAGATGAAGCGGGAAATGCGGTCAGATGCTTCATGGGCGTGGGACAAAACAACGAGACCGTGTGGGCGGTCATGTATCTGTAATGTCAAATATTTTAGAAAGTTTAAGAATAATAAAAGTATTTTAATAAATATTAAAATATATATTGACAATGGGGGGGGGGTAATGTAAAATATGGATAACAGGACAGATAAAAACAGAACAATCTATACATAGTGCACAAATGTGGAGCGAGTAATTGTATGGAACTTCTGTGATATCTGCAAATTGAGAAAAAGAATATAATATTTTAAAAGGAGGATCACTATGAAGAAGAAATTGGTAAGTGTTTTGCTGGCATCTGCTATGATCGCTTCCACTCTGGCAGGCTGCGGAAACAGCGACAGCGGTACGACGACAGAGGGAAGTACCACGACAGACAGCGGCGCAGAGACGACTGAGGAAGACCCCAACGAGAAGGTTGGCGCGCAGATCGAGGTTGACCAGTCCGCGACGGACAGTGTATCGGTAGAAGGCGAGTACAGCGATGCGGATCTTACGGTCTTCATTTACGCGCAGGATCATGAGAAAGCGGTTTATCAGTCTCTGATCGACAAATTCATGGAGTCTACCGGCGCGAAGGTTACTTTCGAAGTTACCACGGCTGACGAGTACGGCCAGAAGATTCTTGCTTACAAGGCAGCAGGCGACATGCCTGACATTTTCTACGTAGGACCTGATACGGTTGCGGCGAATGTGGACGACGGATATGTTCTTCCTCTGGACGAGTATGTTCCGGAAGCTACCATCAACGATTTATGGCCGGCTATCACAGATGCGTACAGATATGACGGAAAGCAGGCGGGCGCAGGTCCGATCTACTGCTTGCCGAAGGATCTTTCCACTTTTGCTTTTGCATACAACAAGACCCTGTTTGACGAGGCGGGCCTTGAGTATCCCGATCCTGAAAATCCTTATACCTGGGAAGAATTCCTGGAGGTTTGCGGAAAGCTGACCATCGACAAGGATGGCGACGGCGAGATCGATCAGTGGGGCTGCGCAAACGCATTACAGTGGGCGCTTGACGCATTCATCTACACCAACGGCGGCCACTTCCTGAACGAGGATTATACACAGGTTGTAATTGATGGTCAGAAAGAATTTATTGACGCATTCCAGTATTTTGCAGACCTGACCTGCAAGTATGGCGTAACGCCTACCGTTGAGCAGGATACGGCTCTTGGCGGATATCAGAGATGGCTGGATGGCCAGATTGGTTTCTATGCGTGCGGTACTTGGGATGTGGGTGCATTCATGGATAAGAACACCTTCCCTTATGAGTGGGGTCTTTGCGGATGGCCGACAGGTTCTACCGGAGTATCCATGACACGTAACGGTTCCGTAGGTTTCGCGGTTTCCGCAGATACACAGTATCCGGAAGCGGCAGCAGCGCTGATCACCCTGTTCTCCACTGACCTTGAGGGCCAGAGAGTGCTTTCCGGTGAGACGACGGGCGCATCCCTGCAGATCCCTAACATCATGAGCTATGCAAAGGGCGATTTCAAGGACAGAATCGCTGACGGCACCATCCCTTATGGTGAAAACGTAGAAGTTATCTTCAACTATATCGAGGGCACCGACAAGTACGAAGGTCTGTTTGTTGAGCCGACCTATACCTACAACGGCGACTGGTGGCAGGAGTTCTTGAGCGGCGGTTACGAGTATGTATTGACCGGTGAGAAGACCGCGGCGGAATACTGCGCAGAAGTACAGCCCGCAATGCAGGCAGCGCTTGACAATGCAAATGAAATGAAGGCAGCGGCAAGCGGACAGTAAAAAAATAAGAGGCAGGTGCGGAGACCTTGGTGTTTCCGCACCTATTTTATCAACAGAGATGGTAGAAAGGTGAAGGTATGGATTCCAGTAAGGGTAAAAAACAAAAAATCAAAATGTCTGCAATGGCAAAACGCGAAGAAAAATGGGGGCTTTTGTTCGTTGCGGCACCGGCGCTTGGATTTCTTATTTTTATGCTTTGGCCCATTATTTTTGCTGTGTTGACCAGTTTGACAACCTGGAACGGCGCCAAGGGTTTCGCCGGGATGATGGACCGCTTCTGCGGACTTGACAACTACATAAAACTGTTTGCCGACAAGAAGTTCTGGCAGACGCTCGTAACAACGATCATCTATCTGATCGGTATCCCGGTCGGTATGATATTGGGATTGATATGCGCGATGGGCATGAATCGTAAGATTCCCGGCGTAAGGGTACTGCGTACCATGTATTATGTGCCGGTTATTTCATCTCTCGTATCCGTATCGATCCTGTGGGCATGGGTTTATAACTACGATTACGGTCTTTTTAATACGATCATTAAGACGCTGACCGGAATGCACGGTCCGAACTGGCTCGGCGATGAGGCGCTTATTAAAGTGTCTATGATCATATTCATGGTGTGGAAGGGGCTTGGAACTTCCATTATCCTCTATCTGGCCGGGTTGCAGAATATCCCCCGCTCCTACTATGAGGCAGCGATGGTGGACGGCGCCAGCGGCTGGCAGAAATTTAAGAGCATTACCGTGCCGCTGCTTTCTCCGGTAACCTTTTACATATTGGTAACGACATTGATCGGCGGTTTCCAGGTGTTCGTAGAGGTGCAGGTAATGACGCCTTCCGGAAACGGCGGTATCGGGTACAGCGCGGCAACGATCGTGTTCTATCTGTACCAGAAAGCGTTCGAGAGTTACCAGCTTGGGTATGCAAGTGCCATAGCGGTCATTCTGGCGATCATTATCTTTATCATTACGGCGATCAACTTTGTCGGACAGAATAAATGGGTCAAGACCATGGACTAGGAGGGGTGTGAGATGAATAGTAAAGATCTTGTGTCTTCCGGAGTAACATCCAAAAAAGAGAAGACAATCAACATTGTAGTGTTTATACTGCTCGCACTCGGTGCGGTGGCCATGATCTTCCCGTTTTTCTATATGGTGATGACTTCCTTCATGACCAAGAACCAGTATCTGTCCGGTCAGTTAAGAGTCATTCCGGATCCTTGGGTGTGGGGAAAATATTCGGAGGTCATGCAAAAAGGTAATTTTATTTCCGGTATCTTAAATACCGTGAAAGTAGAGATTCCGGTTCTCCTGATCGGCGGTTTTACTTCTTCGCTGGCGGCATTTGCGTTTGCTAAGATGAATTTCAGGGGGAAGGGCGCCATCTTCATGGGACTTCTGGCGACGATCATGATCCCGTTTGCGGTCATTATGATTCCGCAGTATGTCATGTTTACGAGATTTAAGTGGACGGATACGCTTCTGCCGTTGATCATACCGCCTTGCTTCGGCAATATCAGCATGGTGTTCTTCCTGCGGCAGAATCTGACCAGTATCCCCAATGATCTGATGGATGCGGCGAAGCTGGACGGTTGCGGGTATTTCAGGACCTTTGCACAGATTTTCTTCCCGCTGATGAAAGGTGCGGTGGGTACGCAGATCACACTGTGGTTTATGGCGGTTTGGAACGATTATCTTGCGCCCACGATTTTCCTTCGCAGTGAGGCGAACTGGACGCTGCAGGTCGTGATTCGTTCCTTCAATACATACTATTCCATACAGAGCGACTATGCACTGATCATGGCTGCTTCCGTAATTGCCATGCTGCCTACGATCATCCTGTTCTTCTGCTTCCAGAGGGTGATCATCGAGTCGGTGGCAATCAGCGGTATCAAGTAAACGGAGATCATGAAATGTCAAATTCACCTGTGATCGCGTTCTTAAATAAATTAACGGATCTGATTCTGTTAAACATTCTATGGATCATATGCTGCCTCCCTGTTGTTACAGCGGGGGCAGCTACTTGCGCGGCTTACTATGTCAGCATCACCTCGATCCGCTGTGGAGACGGCTATGTCTTCAAACGCTTTTTTACGGCTTTCAAAAGCTGCTTTTTGCCTGTTACCCCGGTTTGGCTGGGGCTGCTGGCGGCGGGTTTTATCTTAGCGGCGGACCTGTTTTTCTGGTATCATTTCGGCGGCTTCATCGGGAAGGTGATGCTGCTTGTCAGTCTGGCGATCGCGATCCTTCTGTGGGTCTGGTCGCTGTGGATCTTTCCTGTCTTTGCCAAATTCACCGGAACGAGAAAAGAACTTTTGAAAAACGCGGCGGCGTTTGCGGTTGGGTATCTTCCTTATACCGCGATCGTGCTGGTGATCATGGGCGGAGTCATCTATGCGAATCTGGTTTCTCTTATCGTAAACAGCATTATGCTTTTTGTTGGATTCGCATTGATTATGTATGTTAATTCGTTCTTTTTCTATCGGGTATTTATGAATCACATTGATGAGCGGTATGATGATTTCGATCAGCCGGAAGAAGGATAGAAACGTTTCGGCAGACGACTGGGAAATAGTGGAGAGAAACTATGAAAAAAGAGACAAACAACAAACCGAAGCGGGAAAAGAAAATTGCGAATTCGCTGCTGGTGGTCTTTGCGGGAGCGATCGTTTTGATTATTTTATTGGGAGGCCTGTCTTATCAGATGGCTTCCGGAGCCGTCAGGCACAAATATGAGGATGCGGTAGTCAGTGCGGCTTCTTCCATGAGCACTTCCGTACAATTGATTTGCGAGTCGATTTCCAATAAAGCCGTGGAGTTTTATCTCAGCGAAGATTTTAATACCTACTATAATGATATGTCTCAGACAGGCGGAACGGAAGCTACCCGTTATGCCAATGGGCTGAACGATGATCTGGTTGCAATCAGAAGCGCCTCCTCCTATATCGGGAACTATTATGTTTATGCCGAGAGCGGAAAGAGTCTTTTGGCAAATGTCAAGGGCTTCCCCGAGGGCGCGTATCAGGCGTTTATGGAGACGGCGGAAGGACAGTCTCTGAACAGCAAAAAGACCTCGAATGCCTGGGTGGGAACCCATGCGTTTATTGACGAAACGCTTGGCGCCTCCAATGAATCCTATGTCTTTTCCTTTATGATGCACTTCGTCCTCAAAAACAACAAGGGTTTTCTGGTGATCGATGTGGACAAGAACTACATGGAAAAGCTGCTTGGCGTCATGGAGCTTGGCAGCGGGAGTATCCGCGGCATCGTGACGGCGGACGGCCGAGAATTTCTCTTACAGGAAAGTCAGGACGGCGGGGAGATCAAGATGGAGCGCTGCCAGGGAGAACCGATTTTTGCGGCAAATACGCTTTTGACGGAGGAATCTTCGCAGGAAGTCGTGTCGGAGTACGTGCAGGCGAACGGGAAAAGTCAGCTCCTCGTGAGCGCGCCTGTCGGGAAGACGGGGATGCGGGTCTGCGTGCTGGTGCCAAAGAGTACGATCCTGGCAGAGGTCAGCGGCATACGTAATATTACGGTCGCTGTTGTCGTGCTGGCTTCGCTGCTGGCAGTTTTGTGTGGTGTGTGGTTCTCGAAAGGGATCAGCAGCGCTCTGCAGTCCATGAACGGTTCTCTCTATCATATTTCGCAGGGAAATCTGATGGAGACGGTGGAAGTGAAGCGCGAGGATGAGTTTGGGACGCTGGCGGGCAGCATCAATGAAATGCTTGACGGCATCAAGAGCCTTGTCGGAAATAACCAGAAATTCGGTACGCAGGTAAAGGATCTTTCGCAGCAGGCATTTTCTTACACCACCGGCATCGAAGACTCCATGCGGCAGGTTTCTTCCTCGATGGAATCCGTGTCCGGCAGCGTGAAGGAACAGTTCAGGCAGACGGAGACGAGTGTAGGGGAAATGGCCGACTTTTCCGAGAAGATCAATGAGGTCTATCAAGCCTCGGAAGAAATGACGCAGAAAATAGAGGAGGCGCTGCGCTCAGTCGAGCAGGGAAAAGAAGGGATCGATGAGCTGAGCGTGAAATCAAAGGAGACGGCGGAGATCGCGGAAAGTCTGGTATCCGGCATCGATCAGGTCAATACGCAGTCCGGCCGGATCGTGGATATCATCACGACCATAGAAGATATTGCTTCGCAGACCAATTTGCTGTCTCTAAACGCTTCCATTGAGGCGGCGCGGGCAGGAGAGAGCGGCAAGGGATTTTCCGTCGTAGCCATGGAGATCCGTAACCTTGCCGACCAGTCCATGAAAGCAGGAACAGTCGTCAGGGAGATCGTAGGCGGGATTCAGGAGAGCAATCGGATCGCGACGGATGCGGCCAAGATGACGGAAGAATTTCTGCACGGACAGACGGAAATGCTGCAGGAGACGGTTTCTACCTTTGGCAATATCAATGCCAGCGTGACCATGTTGGTGGATGCGCTTGGCACCATTCGGCAGAAGATGAAGAATATGCAGGCAAATAAAGAAGCCGTAAATGATTCCATAGAGGAGATCTATCGGCTGTCCGGCAGAATTGCTGCTTCCATAGAAGAAATGTCGGGAGTCGTAGGTGAGAAAATGGAGGAGATCAACACGCTTGCGGACACGGTGAGAAGTTTGAATACGGAAGCGGAAGAACTGCAGGAATCCATGAGCCGCTTTGTCCTGGAAGAAAGTACGGACGAAGAACAAAATGCAGACGTAGAGCAGAATGCAGACGAGGAGCAGAATATAGTCGGAGAGCGGAATATGGACGAAGTATAGAATAAGGACAGCAGCATATGGAAATAGAAAGCCGCCGGCGAAATGCCGGCGGTTTTATGATTCCTGTTCCTGATTCGATGAATCAGCGATGGGGCTGTAGTTGATCCGCACGTCGATATCCTGATTATAGTTGCCGAACGTTTTGCCGAAGATCGTGAGGCCGCCGACGTGTTCCGCGTCGTCCTCCACTTCCAGCCGCAGCTTGATGGTGCTGTGGTAGTCAAAGTCAAAGTTTCCGATGGAGATATCCGATACCTGCAGGCCGTCAATGAAGGTGCCTCTTTTGTTGATGACGAGTATTTTCAAAAGGCCGTACTGATTCCAGTTGGGATACCACCAGTCGGGGGTGAAGATACCCCGCACATTGCCGAAGTCGCCGGGACTCGTCCAGGTGGCTACCTTTTTATCATTGATCTTAAAGGAGATATCGGAGGGCCAGATGTCGTTGATGCCGGGCGCTTCCGAACTGATCTCCAAAGAGACGGTGATCTGATCGATCTTTTGGCCGAACGGGATGAAGTTGGGAATAATATATTCCACATATCCTTTGGTAAACCAGAGAATGTCCGCCTCGTATCGTCCGGGATGGGCAAAGTATCTGGTATCATCGACCTCTCCGATCAGGGCTGTGTTGGAAGCAATGCCGCAGGTCGGATATACGTCGTAATCGGTAAAGTGTCCGACTTTTAAGCTTGTCTGATAGATATTTTTAAAATCTTCCTGAGAGTCAATGTCGATCAGGATCTTATCCAGATAAACGGAACATTTCTTCTGGTTGCCGTGTCCGGCTGATTCGTTGGAGATGGAGACAATGCCGCAGTCCTCCAGTTTTTTGATATGATTCGTGAGCGCGCCGTTGGTGATGTTTAGTTTACCGGCCAGCTCGTTCATGCTCATGCCGTTGTTTTCCAAAAGGATTCTGACGATCTCTATCCTGATTTCTGAGCCCAGAGCCTTGAAAATCTCCAGACCGTCTTCCAGTTTTTCAATGTGAAGCATACTCGTTTCCCCAAGCTTATTTAATATATTTGTTTCTGAAATATTTTATTCTATTATAAAACAAATGGAAAAAATAAGCAATACGTCTATAGGCCCTTTTTACTAGGGGGGGGGGTAAATACAGCAGAGGGTTCTTTCAGATACTGCGACCGATAGACGGAAGGCAGCACCCCCATATATTTTTTGAATTTTTTGGTAAAATAATCCGGATTAGTGAAACCGGAATATTCACTGGTTGGGATCACGGGGACTCCTCTTTGCAGATATTCAGCGGCTTTCCTGATCCGCACCTTGTCCAGATAAGTATGGAAACTTTCTCCCATTTCCCGCATAAACAACTTGCCCAGATAGGCGCTGTTATAGCCCAGAAGGCCGGCGACGTCGCTCAGTTTCAATGGCGAGGAATAATTCACGTCAATGTACTGGCAGATACGCCGACAGGGGTTTTTACGGTCTTCGTTTCGAATATAAAGGATTGCCTTTTGCAGTTGATCGTTGAGATAGGCGATGCTGTCACATAAGTAGCGGTCGTAGGACAACCGGGTGGAAAGGGCTTTGCTGCCTGCCAGCTCAAATTCCAATGCCGGATAATACTCCGTCAGCGCATAGACGATCTGCGTGTAGCAATTCATGAGGATGAACTGTGTGCTGTCTCTGTGCGGCCTGCGCAGGGATAAAAAGTCCTGCAGGGACAAAAGCGCTTCCGCAAGCTCGGGACCCTGGAGAAGCAGGATGTATTGGATCATACTTTCCGTAAAGCTGATCAGATCAAGGTCTGTCTGTTGTGATTTGTCAAGTCTCTGTGTCAGGGCATCCGCATAGAGCAGATTGCTTTGTTTTTCTTTATAATAATAGAGATTTTGATCGATGCGCCTGATCTCCGCGTAGAGAGTGCTCAGTTCGGTATGCGATGCCGCCTGCGAGCTGATGATTCCCAACAGACCGTCGTAGGGCGGATAATTCTCCTGACAGATTTTGAGCTGCCTTAAGATGAACTGTTCCTGATGCAGACTTAAGGCGATCAGAACCAGCATAGACTCGGAAAACGTGACGGACAGGCAGTTTTTGAGATGTAAAAGCGCCTCATCCCAGATGTTGTCGGCAACCGAATCGTCGGGCAGGGTCAGGCAGATCAGCCGATAGTAGTCCGCATTCAGCTCAATGTGAAAAATGGATTCCATTTCGCTGACATAGGTCATATTGCCTGTCAGGATGTTGGATAACAGATTGTTCTTGGACAGCATGGCGGACTGCTCATAGTAGATTGAAACCAGTTTCGCTTTTTGGATCTCATCGATGGCCCGCATAACGGCCCATGACAGATCCTCCGGAACCGCGGGTTTGCTCAGATAGGCGGTCACACCGCAGTTGAGGGCTGCCCGGGCGTCGCTAAACCGGGTATCTTCTGTGAGAATAATGAGTTTGGCGTTATAATCGATTTTTCTGATCTCGCGAATGAGCGCTTCCCCGGAGATATCTTTCAGACGCAGATCTGTCACGATCAGTTCGGGTTTTTCCGATTGGATCAGGGCTGACGCATCGTTGAAGCTGTCTGATTCCAGAAATTGAGTAAATTTATACTGGAGCCAGGGGATCATATTTTGTAATTTCCTGCGGACAGGTTCTTCCCTGTCAAGAAACAGTACTTTCATTGCTGTTTACCTTGCTGCTTTCCTTAAAGGACGGCTGTTTTTCAGATTCCGTCCGTGTGTTCCCTCTGTGTCAAATAGTATCAGATTCCCTTTTGATTGTCCAATGAAATTGAAAAGTATAATTTTGACGGGTACACGTATAATTTGAGTGGTACAACGATTTCCCTTTTTCTATTAAGATTTAAGAGTCGACTAATTTTTTATTAGCGCACCAAATTTTATGGTTTTTTTATGGAGGAAAGTATGGGAAGCTCTGTCAAAAACAAAAGGATAGCAATCGCAGCAGTCGCAGTAGTGGTGGTAGCGTTGATCGCCGTTTTGGTCTTGACGCGCGGTGTGGAGGATTTCCATGATAAGTATGCGGGCGCAGACCTTTCTGTCGACGTGGCAGGAATGGAGAGAGAGGACACCTATACAGGGTATCTGAATGACCATGCGGGTGCAGCGCATCCTGCACAGAGCGCAGAGGTGGATCTGTACGACTACGAGGCCGAGGGCGGCGTGGAAGTGTACAATGATTATGAAGGAGAAGATAAGGCTCTGTTTACGGACACGGATTCTATGGTCACCTGGAAGGTGAATGTACCGGAGACCGGTTTTTACAATATCTGTATGGAGTATCTGCTTCCCGAATCCAGAGGCGTAGCGGCAGAACGCGTGGTGTATGTTAATGGTGAGATTCCTTTTGGAGATGCGAGAAACATTTCTTTCAGCAGAATCTGGACAGATGCCGCTGACCCCACGGTAGATAATCAGGGAAATGAGATCAGACCCAGTCAGGTCGAAGTCTACGACTGGCAGAGAGCATATTTTAAGGACGACATGGGATACATTACGGATCCCTATGTGTTCTACCTGGAAAAGGGCGAAAATACCATCGGGCTTGAGGCGGCAAACGAGCCGATGGTTCTTCGCAGGCTTGACATCGTTCCTGTTCAGGAAATTGCCACTTATGAGGAGTATCTTGCGAATCAGCCCGCCGATACGGCATCCGGCGCGGCCAAGGATTACATGGCGCTGATCGAGGGCGAGGATTCTACTTATCGTTCCGAATCTTCCTTATATGCAAAATATGACAGGTCGTCTCCCACGACCCAGCCCAACAGTGTTACGAAGACTCTGCTGAACTATGTGGGCGGCGAGGCATGGAGAAGCTCGGGCCAGTGGATCGAATGGGATTTTGAAGTGCCGGAGGATGGATTCTATAATATCATGATCAAGGGTCGTCAGAACTATTCTCGCGGCGCTGTGTCCAGCAGAAGCGTATACATAGACGGTGAGATTCCCTTTGACGAGATGCAGGAGATTTCCTTTGAATACAGCAACGACTGGGATTATCTGGATCTGGCGGACGCCGAGGGCACACCGTACAACTTCTACCTGACTAAGGGTGTTCACACGATCCGTCTGGAAGCTACGCTCGGCGGGGTGGGCAGCATCCTCGAAGAATTGGAAGATTCCACGTTCCGACTCAATCAGATTTATCGAAAGATCTTAGTGTACATAGGAGCAAATCCCGATAAGTACAGGGATTATTATATCGAAAGAAGCTATCCCGAGATCATGGAGGCGATGGAGCTTGAGTCTAAGCGGCTTTATAAGCTGGTGGACGATATGGTCGCGTACAGCGGGCAGAAGGCTGACGGCATTGCCTCAGCGCAGACGGTTGCCCAGCAGTTGGAGCGTTTCTGCGAAAAGCCGCAGAAGATCAGTCTGGAATTTGTGACGTTCAAAGATAATATCACCGCGCTTGGCACATCGTCCCTGAAACTGAGCGAGACGAAGCTGGACGTGGATTATCTGGTGGTGAGCGGCGTGAATGTTTCGCCGGAAAAAAAGAAGGCGAATGCGTTCACGAAGCTGTGGCATGAAGCGAAATCGTTCGCAGCCTCCTTTGTGGTGAACTACAATGCAGTGGGCGATGTCTACGAAGAAGGAAAAGAAGAAGAAATCGTCAAGGTATGGGTTCTGACAGGCCGTGATCAGGGTACGATCTTAAAGTCCATGATCGATGACAGTTTCACGCCAAACAGCGGCGTAAAGGTCAATGTGGAGATTGTTGATCCGGGCGCGCTGATGAATGCGGTCATGGCGGGGAGAGGGCCGAATGTGGTACTTTCCGTGGCGGCTGACCAGCCTGTGAACTACGCACTGCGAAACGCGGTGGAGGATCTGACGCAGTTTGATGATTGGGAGGATACCTTCTCCCATTATACGGCAAGTTCTTATGAGCAGTATGCTCTTGACGGACATATATATGCGATACCGGAAACGCAGACCTTCAATGTGATGTTCTATCGAACGGACGTTATGGAGGAGCTGGGATTGGAGCCGCCCAACACATGGCAGGAACTGATCGAAATGATGCCTACCATACAGGGAAATAACCTTTCCGTGGGTATTCCGACGGCAGCGGGTTCCAGTACCACCGCAACGGCAACTACGGCGATTGCGTCCAACGCGCCGGATCTGTCCTTATACTTCACCCTTCTTTTCCAATACGGTGGAGATATGTATAACAGCGAGGGCACGAAGACAGAAGTTGATGATGAGGCAGGCGTAAAGGCGTTTAAGGATTATGTCAGATACTTCAATGATTACGGACTGCCGACTGTGTATGACTTTGTGAGCCGTTTCCGTTCCGGCGAGATGCCCATCGGTGTGGCGGCGTATTCGACCTATAACACTTTGATGGTGTCTGCGCCTGAGATTAGGGGACTTTGGGATTTCACGCTGATTCCGGGCACAGAGCGTGTTGCGGAGGACGGTAGCACATACATAGACCGTTCCGACTTTATCACCGGCAATGCGACGATGATGATCGCTACCGAGGATGAAAACCTGCGGAATAAATCATGGGAGTTTATGAAGTGGTGGGCGGAACCTGATACACAGGTGCGTTTCGGACGTGAGATCGAGGCGCTGCTCGGATCTTCGGCGCGATATGCAACGGCAAACAAGGATGCGTTTGTAAGACTTTCGTGGAGCAACGACGATATCAAGGTGCTGGATGCGCAGTGGGATCAGACGGTAGGCATAAGAGAGGTACCGGGCGGTTACTTTACGGGGCGCCATATCACCAACGCCATCAGGAAGGTGATCAACGATAAGGACGATTCCAGAGAGACCATCATAGACTATGCCGTTACCATAAATGATGAGATCAAGAAGAAGCGGATCGAGTTCGGGTTGCCGATAGACGAGGAGCAGGGGGTGCAGTGATGGGAAATTATATCAGAAAATATTTTGTTCTGCGCAAACACAACTTGCAGGTTGCGTGGAAGAAGGCAAAGCGGAGTAAGATGTGTTATCTGTTTCTTTTGCCCTATGCGCTGCTGTTTACACTGTTCTTTGTGGCACCTGTGGTGATTTCCATATTTTACGGCTTTACCTATTACAATATTCTGGAAAAGCCGCGGTTTATCGGACTGCAGAATTATATCAGTCTGATCCTGGATGACGACATCTTCCTTATCGGCTTAAAGAATACCCTGATGATAGCCGTTATCACAGGTCCTTTGGGATATATCATGTCTTTCCTGTTTGCCTGGCTGATTAACGAGCTGCCAAGATGGGTGCGCAGCGTAGCGGTTGTCGTATTCTATGCACCGTCGATCGCGGGTAACTGTTACGTGATCTTCTCCGTGTTCTTCAGAGGAGATGCTTACGGATATGTAAATGCCTTTCTGATGAATATAGGTATCATTGACACGCCGGTCTTGTGGTTCGTCAATCCGACTTATATGCTGCCGATCTGTATGCTTGTCATTCTGTGGATGAGCTGGGCACGGGCTTCCTGTCTTTCGTGGCAGGTCTGCAGGGTGTGGACCGGTCACAGTTTGAGGCGGGATACATGGACGGGATCAAGAACCGCTGGCAGGAGTTGTGGTATATAACGCTTCCCGAATATGCGTCCCATGCTGATGTTCGGCGCGGTTATGTCAATCACTCAGGCGTTCGGCGTCTGCGATGTCACCATGGCGCTCTGCGGATATCCGAGTACGGATTACGCAGCCCGCACGATCGTAACACACCTGTTCGACTATGGCTTTACTAGGTTTGAGATGGGTTATGCATGTGCCATTGCGACCATTCTGTTCCTGATGATGATACTTTGTAACAAAGCAATCCAAAGTCTGTTGAGGAGAGTAGGAACCTGATATGAGCAAGAAAAGCAAGAAAAGAGCAAGAAAATATGGAACCTGTATACCGCAAAAAGCTGATCAAGAGAAGGAAACCCAACCGCTCTATCATCGGAGATATCTTTCTGTATCTGTTTCTGCTGCTGGTGGCGGTGATCATGGCATTTCCGTTGATTTATGCAGTGAGCAGCGCCCTGAAGCCTTTGGATGAATTGTTCAAGTTTCCGCCCAAGATTTTGGCGCAGAACCCTACGTTAGACAATTTCTCGGATCTGTTCGTGACGATGGGAAAATCGTGGGTCACATTTTCAAGATACCTGTTCAACACAGTGTTTATCACATTTGTCGGTACCTTGGGCCATTTGATCGTGGCATCCATGGGCGCTTTTGTGCTTGCAAAGTATGATTTTCCCGGCAATCAGGCATTTTTCAAGCTGGTTACCGTGGCAATGATGTTTACCGGTTATGTAACCCAGATTCCAAACTACCTGATTTTAAATAAGCTGGGCTGGATCGATACCTACTGGTCCATTATCATTCCGGCTTTTGCATCGCCGATGGGACTGTTTTTGATGAAACAGTTTATGGAAGGTCTTCCGACCTCTCTGATCGAGGCTGCGAAGATTGACGGCGCCAGCGAGTGGCGCGTGTTTTCCGGTATTGTCATGCCGAATGTAAAGCCTGCGTGGATGACGCTCATCATCTTTTCCGTGCAGGGTTTGTGGAACAATAAGGCCGCTACCTTTATCTATTCTGAGGAAAAGAAAACGCTTGTATATGCCATGCAGCAGATTCAGAGCGGCGGTATTGCCAGAACAGGACAGGGCGCAGCAGTGCTGGTCGTCCTGATGATCGTGCCCATTGCGATCTTTATCTTCTCTGAGAGCCAGATCTTGGAGACGATGGCAAGCTCCGGCTCTGAAAGATTAACAGTAAACGAGGTGGCGTATGAAGAAGATAATCAAATCAATCGGCGCTTTGGCGCTTGGAGCAGCGGTCTTTACAGCGTCCTCATTAAGTGTTATGGCGGCGGAAAGAAGCTATACCTACAATTATGATTATTGGGGCGATGTGCAGGATTCGCCGGATGCTTATACGGTAACGAATGTCTATACGGCGTCAACCTTTGGTCTGGATGTGAATTTCAAGAATCCGCAGGGGCTGTTCGTCAAGGGTAATATGCTTTACATATGCGATACCGGCAACAACCGCATCGTGCAGTTGGAGCGCACCGGCACGGAATCTTTTGCGGTGGCGCGCATCTTTGACAGTATACAGGGCGATACGGAAGTCACGGCATTAGCCGGTCCCACCGACATTGCCGTATCGGAGGAAGGCGACATCTTCATCAGCGATAACGGCAATGCCAGGATCGTAAAGGTTGACAGCGATTTGAATTACCTCATGCAGTTTGATCTGCCGGTGGACTCCAATGTCAGTGCCGACAGCGTTTTCCAGCCTTCCAAGATCGTTATTGATACGGCGGGGCGTGTATACTGTATCGCAACGAGCATCAACCAGGGTCTGTGTAAATATGAAGCGGACGGGACCTTTTCAGGCTTCGTAGGCGCGACCCCCGTTACCTTCGACTTTGTGGACTTTGTCTGGAAGAAGCTGGCAACGCAGGAGCAGAGGCAGCGTATGACGTCCTTTGTCCCTACTGCCTACGACAATATTTATATCGATCATGAAGGCTTTATCTATGCCTGTGCAGGCGGACAGGATGAAGATGCTTTGGATACCGGTGCGGCGGATGCCATCCGCAAATTAAACCTCATGGGCAACGATATCCTGGTGGAAAACGGTGAGTTTCCCGTTTACGGTGATCTGTATTGGGGCGAAGGCGGCGGTTATGAAGGCCCTTCCTATTTTACGGATGTAACTGTTTTTGACAATGACATCTATGTGTGCCTGGATAAGAACCGTGGACGTCTGTTCGGCTATGACGATCAGGGAAAGACAGTGTTCTGTTTCGGCGGTAACGGCAATATGGACGGCTATTTCAGACAGCCGGCGGCCATCGAGCATATGGGTCACGATCTGTTTGTGCTGGATGCTTTGGACTGCAGCATCACATTGTTTACCCCTACGGAATTTGGTGAGCTGGTCTACAGCGCCATCGAGGAGTTTGACGAAGGTAATTACGTGGTTTCCGGCGAGAGCTGGCGCAAAGTCATGGAATTGGACGGCAATTACGATTTGGCGTATATCGGTATCGGACGTTCTTTGCTTCGCCAAAAGCAATATGAAGAAGCAATGGATTACTTTGAATTAAAGTATGACAGAGAAAACTACTCCAAGGCCTATAAGCAGTACCGGAAGGTTTGGGTGGAGGAGCATATCGTCTTGCTCGTCATCGTGATTTTGGCAATTTTCCTGATTCCCATGAGCATCGGCAAGATCAGGAGGACCAAGTATGAAATAGATACTGCGGATATCTTTGAAAACCGGAGGACAGGGAGGCCGATATGATTGCTGCATTGAAAAGAAAAGAAACCTATCAGGAATATCTAAAGAGTCTGAAATTTGCATTGTATTGCACGACCCATCCCCTGGACGGCTTCTGGGATCTGACCCATGAGAGAAGGGGGACTTACGCGGCAGCAAATACGATCCTGTTTTTGACGCTGCTGATCAGGGTTCTGAAGCTGCGTTATACCAGCTTCATCTTCCTGACGGTCTATTGGGAGGGGATCAATATCTTCCTGTATCTTGCCAGCGTCGCGTTTCCGCTTGCAATGTTTGTAGTTGGAAACTGGGGCCTTACGACTCTATTTGACGGTAAAGGACGGCTCGGTCAGGTGTATATGGCAAGCTGCTACGCCTTGACGCCGTATCCGCTGGTACAGTTCCCGTTAATGATCTTCAGTAATTTTGTCACCGTGGAAGAACAGGAGTTTTATATAGTGGTCAGCGCAATTTCCCTGATATGGGCGGCGCTTTTGATGATATCGGCCATGGGACAGATTCACGAATTTGGCGCGGGCAAGAACATCCTGTTTATGGTGGCGAGTCTGTTCGCAATGCTGGTGATCGTATTTATCCTGTTGCTGTTTTTCGGTATGATATCTCAGGGTATCGCGTATTTTATCTCCCTGGCGAAAGAAATCATGTTCCGACTATGATAGAGCAGCAAAATAAAAGAAACTATTTTCCGGGACGAAAAGGATGGGAATGGTCATGAAGAAAGAAAAATCAGTGAGACAACGGGAATTTAAGGAGGCAGTGGTTAGGCAGTTGAAAAGTCTGGCGGCGCCTGTTATCATAACGGCTGTTATCGCAGTGGCGATTGTGGTGATCTTTAAGTTTCAAAGCGCCACGGAGCAGGAGCCGGTGGTGGAACTTAACACTTACAGCGGGACGGAAGATCCGATCGTGGTGGAAAATGACAGACTGAAAATGACCATGGACCCGAATACCACGCAGTTTACGCTGGAGGTGAAGGACACGGGGAAGGTTTGGTACTCCAATCCGCCCGAAGCAGCCACGGATCCGCTGGCGGTGGCATCCTATAAGGGAAGGCTTCAGTCCACCCTGCTTTTGACGTTCAGTCAGGCTACGGGATTGCAGACCACCTTTGATAATTTCAGCTATGGTATCGACAACAAGCTCTATGAGATCGAGCAGGGCGAAGATTATATCAAGATCAATTATTCCATTGGTGAGGCGGAAAAGGAGTATAAGATCCCGCCTGTCACCACGGAAGCAAAGATGAAGGAGTGGTTCGATATTGTAGGCAAGAAAGACGCCAGCTTCATCCGCCGCTATTACAAAAAATACGATATCAATGATCTGAGTGAGGAGGATAATAAGGAAGAACTGCTGGCGAATTATCCGATCATAGAGACAGAGCCCATTTACTTACTGAGAGATACGACAACTTCGGGTGCATCGACCATTAAGCTGGAGCAGATTTTTGAAGATGCGGGATATTCTGCGGAAGATCTGGAAGCGGATAAGGCGCTGAATAATAAATTGAAGACCAGCGATAAACTGGTGTTTAACGTGAGCATGACCTATCGTCTGGACGGCGGCGATCTGGTAGTGGAAATGCCTCTGGACGATATGCAGTATAGAAAGAGTGCACCCATCTATACGATGGTGATGCTGCCTTATTTCGGAGCGGGCGGTCCTGAGGATGAGGGCTATATGCTGGTGCCTGAAGGCGGCGGTGCATTGATCAACTTTAATAACGATAAACAGTCTCAGGCAGCTTATTATGCAAATATGTACGGCTGGGATATGGCATTATCAAGAGACGCTATAGTACATGATACGAGGGCATACTTCAATGCGTTCGGTATTGCAAACGGCGACGATTCCTTTATCTGTATCCTGGAGGAAGGCGTGCCCTATGCTTCTGTGCAGGCGGATATTGCCGGACACGGGGGCAGCTATAACTATGTGAACGCAGTCTACAGTATCAGCCCGCGCGAACTCTTTGAGGTGGGCGACTTAGGCAGCCAGAATACCTATAAGTTTTTGGAGACGCTGCCCCATGAGACGCTGACTCAGCGGTATTGCTTTGTGGACAGCAACGATTACGTGGATATGGCAAAGACCTATCAGAACTATCTGCAGAATAAGTATGGCACCTATTTTACGCCAAACGATGATCAGACGGCGCCGGTGGCCTTGGAAATCGTGGGCGCTGTGGATAAGGTAAGGCAGATCTTGGGTGTGCCGGTTTCCCGTCCCCTGCGACTGACCAAATACAGTGAAGCGGAAGAGATGCTCAGGCAGCTTTCCGGAGAGGGAATGAGCAATATTTCCGCAAAGCTGACAGGATGGTGCAACGGCGGTGTCAGCCAGAAAATTTTGAAAAAGGCAAAGACCATAAACACGCTTGGAAGCAAAAAGGATTTGGAATCCTTAGGCAGTACGGCAAAGGAATTGGGTGTGGATCTCTACCTTGAGGGCGTGACCCATTACGAATATGACAGCGGATTGTTTGACGGTTTCTTCTCCTTTACGGATGCCGCACGTTTCATTTCCAAAGAGAGAGCGGAACTGCATATCTATAATCCTGTAACCTATAATGAGAGAGAGCATACAGATCCCTTTTATCTGCTGCACCCGGATGTCATTCAGCAAAACACCGATACGCTGGTGGCGGCCGCATCAAAGTTTGGCGCGAACGTGGCTTTCCGCGATACGGGCATGGATTTGTCCTCCGATTATTATCTGAAGGATATGGTGAGCAGACAAAACGCAATGGAATCTCAGGCGGAAAGCCTGAAGCAGATCAGGGATAACGGTCAGAAAAACCTGATCAATATGGGTAACGATTACGCTATCTTCTATTCCGATATGGTGACCGGCATGGATCTGGCGGGCAGCGGCTATACCATTTTGGATGCAGAGGTTCCTTTTTATCAGCTTGCGATCCACGGTTTTGTGAATTATACGGGCTCTCCCTTAAATGTATGCGGGAACGAGCAGCAGGAGTTATTGGAATCTGTTGAGTATGGGGCGGGACTTTCTTACTCGCTGATGGCGGAGACGGCTTTTGCCCTGCAAAAAACACTCTATACGGAATATTATGCCTCTGATTTCGCGACAGTCCATGACAGAATGATGGAGACGTATAACAGATATAACAGTGAGCTGGGTCATGTGTTTGGTCAGCAGATGACAGATCATGAAAAGCTTACGGAGGACTTGTCCTGTACTGTTTATGAGGACGGCACAAAGGTTTATGTAAATTACAGCTATACCGATGCGGTGACTCCGGATGGCGTAGCGGTTCCGGCAAGGGATTATAAGGTAGTCAGATAGCAGCCTCTTGCGGGTGCGCTCAGGCGCTTCTCGAAGGACTTTGTCAGAATAAGTTAGCAGAAAGGATACCGGATATGAAAAGTCAGAAAAAAAAGTTAGCAGGTCTTCAAAAACGGAAAGCCATCGCGGGATATCTGTTTATATCGCCGTTCATTCTGGGGTTTCTGGTCTTTATGGTAAAGCCGCTGGTGCAGTCTCTGTATATGAGCTTCTGTGACGTCCAGCTGGGAGCCGGCAGCTTTAATCCCGTATGGAGGGGCATCTTCAATTACAACTATGCTTTCCGCGTGGATGCCGATTACGTGAGGCTTTTAACAGAAGAAATTACCAGGATGGCATTTTATTCCCTGGCCATCATGGTATTCAGTTTCTTTGTGGCACTGATCATCAACGGGAAATTCAAGGGTAGGGCGCTTGTGCGTTCCGTATTCTTTCTGCCTGTGATCCTTGCCTCCGGCGTGATGCTGAAACTGGATTCGGAGAATGCTCTGATGGCGGCTGTGGCGGCGACCGTGGAGGTAAATGCGGGAGGCACTACGGGCATTACCGATGCGATCCAGGAGATCCTGCGGACGGCGGGAGTCGGTGTGCGTGCATTCGAGAAGCTGTTTGAGATTATGGACAACATTTACGATGTGGCTATTTCATCGGGTATCCAGATTATCATCTTTCTCTCCGGTCTGCAGACGATATCCACCAGTATGTATGAGGCAGCGGACATCGAGGGCTGTACCAAGTGGGAGAGTCTGTGGAAGATCACGTTCCCGATGGTAAGTTCCCTGTTTTTGGTCAACTGGATTTATACAGTGGTAGATTTCTGCATGAGGTCGGATAATGAAATTATTGAGAAGATTACCAACCTGATGAACGTAAATCTGAATTATGGGCTGGCGTCCGCCATGTCTTGGGCATATTTTGTGCTCGTCATGGCCATCGTAGGAATCAGTTCGTTTATTATTTCGAAGGGGGTTTACTACTATGAGTAAGACGAAGGCAAAAAACAAGACGGGAAAATACGCGAATTTCTGGGACAGAAACAGAAAATCCGGCGGTTATCTTCTGCGCAGCACTGTGATGGGGTATGTCGTGAGCATCTGTCGGGCAATACTGCTTTTCGGTTTGTGTTTTCTGATCCTGCAGCCCCTTTTGAACAAGATATCGGTGAGCTTCATGACAGAGGCGGATCTCTATGATCCGATCGTGACATCCATCCCGTTACATTTTACCACGCAGAACTATAAGCTGGCGGGGGGACTGATGGAGTATGGGACGACGATCGTCCATTCACTGGTGATTTCACTGACTATTGCTATCCTGCAGGTGGCTATGAGTACGCTGGTGGGATACGGTTTTGCCAGGTTCCAGTTTCCTTTTAAGAATTTCTGGTTCGCCTGTGTCATGGTGATGGTGCTGATTCCGCCGCAGGTCATTTCCACATCCCTGCATCTGCACTTCCGATTCTTTGATGTGCTGGGGATTTATGAGCTGTTGACGGGTACTACCATAAACTTAAAGTCCTCGGTACTGCCTTATTATCTGATGAGCGCGTGCTGCATGGGCTTAAAGAACGGCCTGTATATCTATATGATCAGGCAGTTCTTCCGCAACATTCCCAAGGAGCTGGAAGAGGCTGCCTATGTGGACGGCTGCGGCACCTTAAAGACCTTTATCCGCATTATGCTGCCGGATGCGAAGCCCATCCTGACATCCTGCTTCCTGTTCGCTTTTGTATGGCAGTGGACGGACGGCTTTTATTCCAGTATGTTCCTCGGCAATATCAGCCTGCTGAGCATTAAGTTGAAGCAGCTTCCCGATACGTTCGGCGGCTACATGGCGAGGATCAGCGGTGCGTCCAGTTCTGCAGGCGTATCCGTTCCGTATACCAATTGTATTCTGGCCACCGGTACCCTGATGGTGATCGTGCCCCTGATCGTGTTGTATCTGTTTGCGCAGAAGGGCTTTGTGGAAAGCTTAAGCAGCACGGGTATCAAGATGTGATATGAATTTCTTTTGTTTGCCGCAGTCTGTACGGCGGCAGCGGACGGAATTTATATAGAAAGAAACAGCGCGGTACATATCGCGCAAAATCAGAAATAAGGAGGATACTATGAAAAGAAAAACGTTAAGCAAACTGATGGCGGCATCTATGGCTGTAGTCATGACTGTCGGTGTGACCGGTTGTGGGGATAATGCAGCACAGCCTGAAGCTCCCGCAGCTCCGGCTGACACAGAAGCTCCGGCTGACACGGAAGCTCCGGCTGACACGGAAGCTCCGGCTGACACCGACGCGGCGGATACCGAGGCAGAGGCTGCAGACGACGGCACCCCTGAGGTGAAGATCGATCCTGCAACGGGCCAGCCTTATGATCTGGGCGGTATGGATATCGTCATCGCAGACTGGTGGACCGATCCTAGTGCACCGCCGACAACGGAGTTCCAGGAGGCACAGAAGGAATACCGTGACTGGCTGCAGGAGACCTACAACTTTACCATGGTACAGAAGAACTACGCAGGTTGGGGCTGGGGCGAAGGTTCCATCGGTGAGGCATTCGTACAGGCTGCTACTTCCGGTTCTGATGAGAACGTGATCTACATCCTGACCAACTCCGCATCTACCGCTTCTTATGTCAGCCAGGGTCTGTGCTATGACATTTCCAAGCTGGACGGCGATACGGTGGATCTGTCCCGCGAGAAATGGACTTGCAACGGTGAGTTGACGAGCTGGGCAGTAGGCGATGCAAAGTACGGCTTCTACGCAGGTCCCTCTGAGCCCAGAGGCGGTCTCTACTTCAACAAGACGGTGTTAAAGGATGCAGGTATCGATCCCGAATCCATTTATGATATGCAGGCTGACGGTACATGGACATGGGATGCATGGATCGATGTTATGAGCAAGGTACAGCGTGATATCGACTCCGACGGTCAGATCGATGTATACGGCTGCGTACAGAATAACGGCGGTATGGTATATCAGTGCGTACGTTCCAACGGCGGCGCTCTGGTGACCAAGAATAGTGACGGTACCTATACACTTACGGCTGACAGCGATGCGGTAAGAGAGGGTCTGCACTTCGCACTTGATGAAGTAACCAACAAGTACTATCTGAACTACAGCAATGAAGAAGGCACCAACTGGGAAGACTATAAGGTACGTTTCATGAACGGCGAAGCGGCGTTCATGTGGGATGATGCTTACTGCGCATATCAGGGCGGCTGGCTGACAGGTCAGTCGGTGGATGCCGAGGGTAACCCGACAGCCGTTAACGGCGTTGAGCTGACTCAGCAGGTAGATTACGGCTACGTAATGTTCCCGAAGGGACCCAGAGCGAACGACTATGTGACCAACAAGTCCAACAACGTTACCATGATGCCTGCTTCTTACAGCGATGATAAGGCAAGACTGCTGATGTTTGCTTACGATGTATGGACAGACGACGTTCCCGGCGAAGAGTGGGAAGGTTACTACGGTCTGCTGGATAACCTCTACGGCGGTATGAGAGATACCCGTTCCGTAGACGAGACCATCGACATGATGACCACCAGAGGTGTTGACGATGTGCATGCAATCGTGCCCAACTTCAATCCGAATGACAACTTCCTGTACAAGGCGGCTGTAGGTACGGATGCGGATGCTCTTCTGGAGCAGAATCTGGCTGAGTGGCAGACGGCTGTTGATGAGTTTAACGCTACGTTACAGCAATAATACTGTCTGCAATCCGAAATTTGATAGAATAAAAAAGGAAAGGGCAGCGTCTTTGGATGCTGCCCTTTTTTCCAAGAAAGGATGGACAGGGGATGGAAGTCAATTTTCATCTGCCGGGGCTTCGGCAGAATCTGGCGCTGAATATGGTGCTGTTGTCGATGTTGGAGAAGCGGCCGCAATATTTTAGGGAGGGTGTGCGGATCGCCTCTTTTTTCGGGGAATTTCCCATGTCATTATGGAACGGCGGCAGACGTTCGCTAAACGACCAATGTGACGCCGGTTTTATTGAAAATGCCATTAAGAGCATCAACGCAAAAGGCGTATCGGTACGTTATACTTATACCAATATGTTTTTAGATGAGGAGGATTTAAAAGACCCTTATTGTAATTTCTGTATGAAGGCCGCGGATAACGGTCAAAACGGCATTCTTGTGGTATCGCCGCTTTTGGAAGAGTATGTACGTAAGAATTATCCAAGCTTTCGCATCAACAGTTCGACTTGTAAGGAAATCCGCGAAATTGACGCGGTAAACGAAGAATTGGAAAAGGATTATCATCTTGTCGTCCTTGATTATAATTTTAACAATCGCTTTGAGGAGCTTGAGAAGATCAAGGATAAGGAACGCTGCGAGATTCTGGTGAACGCCGTCTGTCAGCCTGATTGCAAAAGACGCGGCAAGCATTATGAGAACGAGGCAAAAAACCAGAAAATCATGTTAAAAAACCGCACGCGCAGCCCGGAGCGGCAGATTCCTTTAGAACCCTGGCACTGTGACTATGGTGAGCACAATGAGTTCCATACGATCCAGAGCTACTGTACCTATGTATCCCCGGAGGATATCTGGGAGAAGTATGTGCCGATGGGCTTTCGGAATTTTAAGCTGGAAGGAAGGACGGCAAATTTATTTTATATCATGGAAGTATACTGTCACTATCTCATCCGCCCGGAGTACCGGGTAGATGCGGCAACTACACTGCTAAACAGCTTGGCGGCGAATCGGCTGATCACGGTGGCGAGGCCGAAACCCGGCAAGTGGGAGGGATAGCCTCATAGAGAGGAAGATTGAAAATTAAAATTTTCAATCGCGAGATTTGTGTCTGCGCGTTGCTTGCCACAAACTCGTTCATGCGCAAAAAGCAGCGCAGAAATGGAGAAACGAAAAATCACACGGATGTGTTGATTTTCTATCGTGAGTTTGATATACCTAGGAATGGAGGAAACGATGCGTATGGCTGCAGAGAATGTTTACTGGCATCTGCCGGGCTTCTGTTATTACAGGCAGTTGAATTACGGCGTGATCACGCTGATGGAGAAATATCCGGAGGCGTTTCGCGAAGGCTACCGAATCGGTTCGGTCTATGGAACCTTTCCCGGCGCGATCTGGAACGGTGGGCGCGTGGTCATGGGGAGTGCGGGCAAGCGTGATATCGAGGCGACTTTAAATCTCTATAACAGCAAAGGCGTGCCCGTGCGTTTTACATGGACCAATTCCGTGCTGGAAGAAAAGCATACCTATGACACTTACTGCAACCTGATCATGCGCCTGGCGGATAACGGGCTCAATCAGGTGCTCGTCAATTCGCAGGTGCTGGCGGACTATATCCGCCGCGAGTATCCCCGTTTTCCGATGATCTCGTCTACCACCAAGCGGATCATCGAGCCGGAGCGTCTGTTTCAGGAACTGGAAGAAGATTATTTCCTGGTGGTTCTTGATTATGACCTGAACCACAATGAAGCGGTCTTAAAGAAGCTGGAAGAACACGGGAGCGGATCGATAGAGATCCTGGTGAACGAAGTATGTACACCGGGCTGCACCAGAAGGGCGGAGCATTATGAGCAGCAGTCGAGGGCACAGCTTGAATTTGATGTCAAGGATATCTTTCCCTGTCCCAATGCAAATCCCAACAAGACCTTTGCGGAATGCAGGAAGCGGCCGGCCTTTATCTCTAATGAGGAGATCGGAGGCTATATCGGGAGAGGGTTCGTCAATTTTAAGATCGCGGGGCGCGGTATGCCGCAGCAGTATGTGTTGGACGCATATCTGTATTATCTGGTAAAAGAAGAAAAACGCGAGTTTGTCAAAAAGGAGCTTGAGAAACTGACAGTGAGGCGGTGAATGTCATACGGCGCTTGGAAAAACACCCCTATGCGAGTGCATTTATGAGTAAAGATTTATCATGAAGGAATAGAGGTATGACCGGATGATCAAGAAGAAAAAGAAAGAGCAGGAAGAAGAAAAGAAAAATCCCTACCATAAAGAATACGGCTTATTCAGCAATATTCGCTATCTATGCAAAGCGATGGTGCGGTTTCAGCCCAAGCTTCCGTTCATGATCCTGCTTGGCATGATCGGGGAGCCTTGTATGCAGTACCTATGGACATTTTTATCGAAATTCATCATCGACGTGATTACGGAGAACGGGGGCGTTGACAGGCTGTTTCGGATCATCCTGATCTTTGCGGTCTTACAGCTTGCCACGACGATGCTTGGCACCTACCGCAACCGGGATATGTGGACCCGCTTTATCAACGTGCGCCAGAGGCTGATGAGTCTTAAAAACCACAAAGTGATGACCATGAACTTTCAGCATCTGGAAGATGCCGAGGTGATGGACTGTTATCAGATGGCAGTCCGGGCGTGCAATAATAATGAAATCGGCGTAGAGGGACTGCTGCGCAGTCTGGCAAACTGCCTGATCAATCTGACCGTGACGCTTGCCGGCGTCCTGATTCTCGGCACCCTGCATCCGGCTATTGTTTTGATCATGCTGGCGCTTGCCGGCATTCAGCTTATTGTCAGGGACCGGGTGAATCAGAAGGCCAAGGAAAAGGTCTGGGATCCGCTGGCGACCTGGTGGCGGAAAGAATTTTATATGCAGGACGCGACCACGAATTTCGGCGCAGCCAAGGATATCCGTATGTTTGGCTTAAAAGACTGGCTGCTTGCCAAATACCGTGATCTGCAAGCAATCCGTTATGAAAAGCAAAAGCTGAATGAAAAGATATGGTTTGTCTTCTCCCTGTGTGCTGATCTGATGTTTGCGGCAGCGCAGGGTGCGGTCTATGCATGGATGATTTCGAAAGTGGTGAGAGGGGAGATCACGCCCGGTAATTTCTCGCTTTATCTGACTTCTTCCATAACATTCTACAATTACATATCCAATGTCCTGCGGGGCGTCAGCGACCTTTTGGCAAAGAGCAGGGAAGTGGATGATTTCAGGAGCTTTATGGATTTTGAGGGCGGAGATTTGGATGAGGGGGAAGAAGTGCCTGCCACGTCGTCCTATCGATTTGAGTTTCGGAACGTGTCGTTTCAGTATCCGAAATCTGATGCCTATGCCCTGAAAAACCTTACGCTTACTCTGGAACCGGGGGAGAGGCTGGCGGTGGTCGGTTTAAACGGTGCGGGAAAGTCTACTTTTATTAAGCTGCTGCTTCGTCTCTACGAGCCTGCAGAGGGTGAGATCTTATTAAACGGCGTTAAGGTAAATCGTTACACCAGAAGAAGCTACTACCGCTTGTTCGCGCCGGTGTTTCAGGATGTGGAGCTTTTTGCCTTTCCGCTCTCCCAAAATATTTCCATGCAGGAGCCGGAGGATACCGATAAGGACAGGGCTTTGGAATGCCTTGTAAAAAGCGGTCTGGAGGAGAAGATGAAGGAGCTGCCGGCGGGCGTGGATACGGAGGTTTTGAAGGTCATTCATGATGACGGTACGGATTTCAGCGGCGGTGAAAAGCAGAAGATCGCCCTTGCAAGGGCCCTTTATAAGGACGCTTCCGTGGTGGTTTTGGATGAGCCCACGGCAGCGCTGGACGCGCTGGCGGAAAGTAAACTTTATCAGGACTTTGACGAGCTGATCGGGGAAAAGAGCGCGGTCTATATCAGCCACCGCCTAAGTTCCACCCAGTTCTGTGACCATGTGGCGATGTTTGCGGAAGGAGCGTTGGTGGAGTACGGCACCCATAAGGAACTTTTGGAGAAAGACGGGGCTTACGCGAAGATGTTCCATACGCAGGCGCAGTATTATGTGGAAAATGCACAGGGGGTGACGGCGGATGTCTGAGCAGAAGGAAAAGCAGGATAGGAATGTACGGCAGGAAGGGCAGGACGAAAAGGCAAAAAAGCGAAAAGAGAATAGGGAGAGCATGAAAAAAAGCCGGGAAACGCTTGCGTTTATGATGAAGCTGGCTTGGAAGAAAAAGCCGCTCCTGTTTTTGCTCTATGCGCTGCGGCTGATACAGGATGTGTTTGACAGGGTATGGCAGATTTTCCTGCCTAAGCTTCTGATGGACGAGCTGCAGTTGTTTATGTCAGGAGCGGAGGTATCGCGCCATCTGCATAATCTCAGCATGTATGCCGTGATCAGTGTGACAGTAACGGTAGTGAACTATATACTGAAAGATATTGTGGATGGCCATGTCAGATCGGTGATCAGGGAGTGGTTTCAGGAATACATCGCTGTCGATATCGCGAGACAGGCGATGGAAATGGATTTTGAACACACGGAGGATCCGGATGCGCTGGATGCCCTGAATAAAGCCCATGAAGGGATGAAGTGGTACAGCGGCGGTGTCGAAGGCGTATTGGACCAGCTGTTCCGGGTGATCGGGGATATTCTGGTGATCTGCAGCGGCGCAGGCGTCGTTCTTGCGACCTGTCCGCTGTTAGTGCCGGTGCAGTTTGCAGCGCTGCTTGGATTTCTTTACTTTAATATGCGCGTTAACCGTATCGAGGTGTATTATTTTGAGAAACTGGCGAAGGATAACAGGATCTTCGGTTATTTCTTCTTCCAAATTGCCGAGATGAGTTACGGGAAGGATATCCGCTTGTATGACAGCGCGGGCATGATGGGAAAGCGGACGGATGAGCAGGCGGATCGCATGTTCCATAACTGGCAGAGTCAGGATCGCCAAGCCCGCAGCAACAATTGGGCGATGGATGTGATCAATACGCTGCGGGACGCAATCAGCTATTTCTATATCGGGTATCTGGCGATCACGCACAGGATTTCACTGGGAGACTTCGCAATGTGCGTGGCGGCGGCATCAGTCCTCTACCAGAGCCTGTTTGCCTTGACAAACGGTATGCAGCAGATCACGAAGCGCTGTAATTATGCGCACCGTTATCTGGAATTTCTGGAGTATCCGGCGGCGATGGAGAAGGGGAGCAGGAGTGTTGCGCCGGGTGAGCATACGATCGAATTTGCGGACGTCAGCTTTCGCTATCCGCGCGCGGAAAACTTTGTGCTGCGGCATATCAACCTGACGATCAAATCGGGCGAACATCTCTCCATCGTAGGACTTAACGGCGCGGGCAAGACGACGCTTGTCAAACTCCTGTGCAGGCTCTACGATGTGACGGAGGGGGCGATTCTGATTGATGGCGTCAATATTAAAGAGTATTCTGAGGAGGAGTACAGAAGACTGTTTGCGGTAGTATTTCAGGACTTTGAGCTGTTTGCCTTCTCTCTGAAAGAGAATGTTGCGCTGGCAGGGTCAGAGAGTGCGGATAAGGAGAGAATCGCGGAAATCCTGAAACTGACGGGGCTGTCCGAGGATGTGGAAAAGCTGCCAGAGGGAATGGACACCATGATCTTTAAGTCGTATGACGAGCACGGAACGGAACTTTCCGGCGGTCAGCAGCAAAAGACTGCCATCGCCAGAGCGCTCTACCGAGACGCGCCCATTGTCATTCTTGACGAGCCGACGGCGGCGCTTGACCCGATCGCGGAGTATGAGATCTACCGTCAGTTTGAGACGCTGGTGGGCGGAAAGACCGCCATTTATATCTCGCACAGACTTTCCAGCTGTCGGTTCTGCGACAAGATCGCTGTTTTTGCGGACGATACGATCAAGGAGTATGGGACGCATGACGAGCTGGTGGGGGTAGAGGGCGGCATCTATGCGGAGATGTTCCACGAGCAGGCGAAGTATTATACGGATATCGCGTGATATTTCAGGTGTCTTTCAAGGCGCCGCGCATGGTCAGGAAAATTAACAGAATGATGATAAGCTGAGAGAAGTTTCGCAATTGATCGAAAAGGAGAGGAAAAGGAAAATGCTGCATAACGGGGGAAAATTCAGGAGAAGGATAGGCGCTGTCGCGATGGCTGCCGTCCTGGCGGCGTCCGGTTTGACGGGAGGGAAGCTCGCGGCAAAAGCGGCGGAGACGGCGGATGTGGACATTGCATCCTACGAGCGGCTGGATGAGCTGTACGGCGATTATTTTAAGTTCGGGGCGGCCTGTGAGGCAATAAGCCACTGGAACGATGGCGGCAAGGAGATCGGCAATCCGCAGAAGGAGGAATTGCTTTCTACGGTCTTTAACAGTATCACCTGCGGAAATGAGATGAAGCCGGCATACAACTTTGACGCGGAATCGGAATCCCTTTTCAAGATCGATCCTGCGGCAACGGAGATGCTCGACTGGGCGAAAGCCAACGATATGGGAATGCGTGGGCATACGCTTTTGTGGCATTCGCAGGTAGACCCTTCCATTTTTGCCAAGGACTATACCGCCCTGTCAAATGGTATGGTGACGAAGAAGGATTCGGCGGAGCTGGACGAGGAGTGTCTGGTTGACAGGGACGAGCTGCTTCGGAGAATGAAAACCTATATTTACAGCATGATGGAGTACACCTACAAGGAAGGGTATGCGGGAACCATCTACGCCTGGGATGTGGTGAATGAGGCGGCGGATGAAAATCAGGACGACGGCTTACGCAGAAGCTATTGGTACAAGATCATCGGGCCGGATTTCCTTTATTATGCCTTCCTGTATGCGAGAGAGGCGGAGACGCTTTACGCTGCGCAGTATGCCGATCTCTACGGGCTGAATGCGGAAACAGACGATCTGTCCGTCATTATGCCCAAACTTTTTTATAATGATTATAACGAATGGTTTGACAATAAGAGCGACGCGATCGTAAATTTCCTGACAAAGGAAAAGTGGAATGAAAACCATGCCAAGGTACAAAGCGATGTGATCAAGCCTGACGGCGACGGTACGATCTACGGCGACGGCCTCATCGACGGCATTGGTATGCAGGGGCATCTGAGCGATACCCAGGACATCGACCAGTATATGAAGGCGCTTCGAAAATACTCGGCGGTCGTGGATGAAGTGCAGATCACGGAGCTGGATATAGGCTGCAGCAAGACGGATGAAAATGTCTGGCTTTTTCAGGCGAAATTCTACTATGACTTTTTTGCACGTCTGATCGAGGAAGTAAAGGCGGGCGCGAAGCTGACCTCCGTTACGGTCTGGGGACTTACGGACGACGCGTCCTGGCGCAGGGATGCCAATCCGCTGCTGTTTACGGGAAAGCTGGAGAGAAAGCCGGCTTTTGATGCCGTGGTGATGGCGGCCAAGGGTGAAGAATTTACCATGACCCTGCAGGATACGCTGGGCGATGTGGAAGATATGCTGATTTCCTTTGAGCCTTATGTGGAGGCGGGGAAGGCAGTGTCGGTGGAGCCGAAGGACGTCGGCATCATAGGACGGGGAACGGGACATCAGGCGAAGCTTAAGCCGGCACAGAAGATCAATCATACGGAAGGCGCGGCGATCGGGTTTTCCCTGAAAGTTTCCAGACAGGAACAGGATGCGAGCATGAAGCTTAACATCTCCCGTTATGCGGGTATGAATGTGACAGTCACCGCCTATGTGATGGCCGAGGATAAAAAAATCCGCATGGGATGGGAAACCTCTGAGAGCACGCAGCTTCTTGAGGCGGATGCAATTCCTGAGGATTGGGCGGAAGTTTCCGTTAACGTAACGGTACCAGAGGATGCGCCGGCAGCCTTTATTTATCTGGAAACGGACGGTGCGGCGGACTTTTATGTGGATGACATTTCTGTGACGATCAATGAAGACGGCGCTCCGGCGGGAGCGGAGTCTGTGGCGGCAGGCGATAACGGCGGGTCTGTAACGAATGATGGGGAAGGCGCGGCAGCAGGAAATACGGGTGACGCGGCAACCGAAAACGCAGAGGATGCGGGCGATGCGAATGATGCGGCAGCATCTGACGCGGACAGCGATTCCGACAATACGGGCGGTATCGCAGCGATCGTGGTAGCGATCGGAGGGGGTGCGGCGCTGCTTGCAAAAAAGAAGTCGCAAACGAAAAAAGAAGGCGAGTGAAGAAAAAAGGGGAGAAAAAAATAGAAGGGAGAGCGACAGATGGAGAAAGAATTGGCGGAGAAAGACATGATTGTAATCACAGAAAAGTCTAAAGCTTCATTTTATAACAATGTGGATTTTTGTGTGGGAACGGGACGTATGGGACTGGCGCTGACGCAGGAATACATGGATCAGCTTAAGCTGGTGCAGGAGGAGATCGGCTTCCGTCATATCAGGGGACACGGTCTGTTCTGCGACGATATGGCGATCTATCAGGAGTACGAGGAGGACGGCGTCAAGAAGGCGGAGTACAACTTCACCTATTTGGACAGGGTTGTGGACGCTTACCGCAGCGTGGGAATCAGCCCTTTTCTGGAGTTGGGCTTTATGCCGTACAAGATGGCAAGGGGAACGCAAACGCTTTTTTACTGGAAAGGGAACACCACGCCGCCCGCGGATTATAACGCGTGGTGTCAGATGGTGCAGGCGCTTTTGCGGCATCTGATGGAACGGTACGGGGCGGACGAAGTGGTGACGTGGCCGATCGAGGTATGGAACGAGCCCAATCTGCCGGGATTTTGGGAAAATGCGGATATGCAGGAGTACTTTAAGCTGTTCCATAAAACGTTCGAGGCGGTCAAGGCGGTAGATAAGCGGTTTCAGGTGGGCGGCCCGGCAATCTGCGGCGTCAGGGATGCAGAGTGGATGCAGGCCTTTCTGGAATACTGCCGCGAACATAAACTGGCGATCGATGCCGTGACCAGGCATCATTACACCATTGATCTGCCTACGGAGATCGGCCATTATGCGTACTCCAAGCTGATCCCCGCGGAGGATGGATTTGCGAACTTAAAGACGACGCGGGATATCATTGACAGTTTTGCGGAATATAAGGGATTGCCGATACACATCACAGAGTTTAATACTTCCTACACACCCAAGGGCGTGATCCACGATACGAACTTGAACGCGGCGGCGATCGCCCTGCAGTTGTCCCGCCTGGGGGATGTGAACGAATCCTATTCCTACTGGACCTTCGGGGATGTGTTCGAGGAAGCGGGCGTGCCGTTTACGCCCTTCCACGGCGGCTTCGGTCTGGTGGCGAACGGTTGTATTCCCAAACCGACTTTCTGGACCTTTGCCTTTTTCAAGAAGCTGAAGGAGGGCGGCGCATGTGTCTATAAAGATGACAATGTGGTGCTGATGAAGCGTGAGGACGGCAGCTATCGCGGCGTGGCGTGGAATATCGTTGCCAATACCGAAAACGTGGCCATGGAAGATGCTGCAGAGCAAAAGACGGAAATGAATGCCAAGCAGGATGCAGGCAAGGAGGAAAAGAAAGCGGCGAAGAAGGCGGCGAGGAAGCTCAAAATTTCTCTGCCTGCAAGCGGCAGCTATTGCCTGTTGACTAAGACAGTCGATGAAAAGACCTGCAATCCACTCAAAGTCTGGCACGATCTCGGAGAGCCGGCGTCTTTATCGGAGGAGCAGAGAAAGCTGCTTGTGGAGGCGGCGAAGCCTTTAGTCAAAACAAAGCGTAAAGAAGCGGAGGACGGGCAGTTGAAAGTAAAGCTTGACCTTGAGAGAAATGCGGTGGTATATTTCGAGGTACAGCCGGGTGAGGTGAAGCCGGATCGTGGGTATGAATATGAGCGAGTCGTTAGGCAGGGGTGAAACTTCTTTTAGAGTCATGATCGATCCATACGATCAATGCACTGTTGTGAGGCGTTTCGCGACTGCCCGGCGGAATAGAGGGAGAAGATGAAAAGAAGATATCTGAAAAAGTTGCCGGGAGCAGTTGCGGCGCAGATGCTGCTTCTGTGTGCTGTTCTGAGCGGATGCGGCAGCGGGGCAAAAACGCCTGCCGCGCAGACAGCGGAGTCATCAGCGGTAGAGCAGTCCGGGCAGCGGGATCCGGTTCAGCAGCAGGAAGAATTGGCAGAGCAGTCCAAGCAGCAAGAGGACTCTCAGCAGGAACAGACGGAACGATCTGAACAAACGGAACAGGCAGAAAAAACAGAACAGGAAAAACAGGAGGAAGCAATGAGCTATTTTGAGGGATTAGAATTAACGGAGAGTTACAAAGGGTTGGAAGACACGAATCCTCTGATGACGCAGCGGTTTGGGGCCGATCCCTATGCGCTTGTATATGAGGACCGCGTTTATATTTACATGACGGCGGATGCCTTTGAGTATGGAGCGTACAAGAAGGTAGAGGAAAATACCTACAGCAAGATCAACCGGATCAATGTGATCTCTACGGACGATATGGTAAACTTTACAGACCACGGCTCAATCAAGGTGGCGTCGAAGCAGGGTGCGGCAACGTGGGCGAAAAATTCATGGGCGCCGGCGGCCGCATGGAAAGAAATAAACGGAAAACCGAAGTTTTTCCTGTATTTTGCGGATAACGGCGGCGGCATCGGGGTATTGCAGGCGGACAGCCCGACAGGACCGTTTGAGGATCCTCTGGGCAAAGCGCTGATCAGCAGGGATACGCCCGAATGCGCGGATGTGTTATGGCTTTTTGATCCGGCGGTACTGATGGACGACGACGGTAAGGCTTATCTGTATTTTGGCGGCGGCGTACCGGAAGGAAAGGCGGATGACCCGGGCACGGCGAGAGTGGTGGAGCTGGGCGAAGATATGATCAGCATCGTGGGAACGCCCGCCAGGATCAATCCTCCTTATCTGTTTGAGGATTCCGGCATCCATAAGGCGGGCGGCAAATACTATTATACCTACAGCTCCAATTTCCAGGTCGATGCGGCGGGAACGGAGAAGTACGGAATTGAAAACGGCGAGATCGTCTGTCTGGAAAGCGACAGTCCCATGGGACCGTTTACCTTTAAGGAGCGGATTTTGAAAAATCCGGGCAGCACCTTTGGTCTGGGCGGAAACAATCATCACTGCGTATTCCGTTTCCGGGATCAGTGGTATATCACCTATCACACCAGAGTGTTGGAGCAGGCGATGGGGGTGGAAAAAGGCTACCGCTGCACGCACATCGACGCCTTCACCATGCAGGAGGACGGTACGATCGGCGAGATCAAACAGACCTTAAAGGGCAGGGAACAGTTACGGTATGTGGATCCTTACGGCGTAAACAGGGCAGCTTCCTTTGCGGTCATGGGCGGCGTGAATACCGTTCCGGCAAATGAGGTGACAAAGGATTGCGGCAGCGGCGATATGGCGCTGGGAGATATCGAAAGCGGTGCTTTCATCAAGGTGCAGGGTGTGGATTTTGGCACGGCATCTCCGACATCCGTGGCCATGACAGTCAGAAATAAGCAGGGTGAACAGGCGGCGGGAGCCGTCAAGATCTGTCTGGACAGTCCGGAAGGAACGGTGTTGGGATACCTTTCGTTGGATGACATTGCGGAGGGAGAGGACTTTGCAGAACGCAGCGCAATGCTTTGCGAAAAGGCAGAGGGCGTACATGATCTTTATTTTGTATTTGCAGGCGAAAATTATCAGATTGAGACTTGGCGGTTTGCTCGTTAGGAGAGGGGGAAAGGAAAACGATGGAAATATTATGTTATACAAGAAAACCGAAGGAAGATGCGGTCTATGGAAAGCGGATGGCGAACAGTATGCATCTGGCATATCGCGATCAGGACGGAAAATTTCGACCGTTTCATCATAACGAGGGCATTCTCTATGCCAAAGCGGTCGAAGATCCGCAGAGCGGCGTATTGTCGGCAAAAAGTATGAAAAGTCCATGGCTTTTTGCGATGTATGACGGCTATGGTGTGGCGGCTGTTCGCACAGGGGCGGAAGGAGAAAAGGACGGCGACAGCGAGGGCTGTGTGCTTTTCTTTACCAGCAGGGATCTGGTGCATTATGAGGAAACGGGACTTCTCCGCCTGCAGGAATCCGGGGCGGTGGAGGAGGTGCGTTGTGCTTACGATGCAGAAAAGCGGCTCTGTTACATCTGCTGGAGAGCGGAACAGGGCGGCTGGATGGAAGGATATTGTGATCCGAATCAGGGAATGACGGTTGTGTCAGATACGGTCAAAAAAGCAGATGCACCGGCAATAGCCGCCCCCGCTGTTGCGGATGAGGAAACAGCGCTGATCGAGGGCGTCGTGCCGGGGAATACGATCCAAATTGCGGAGACTGCGGGGGCGTATCTGTTAAAGAAACTGCTGGTTCCCGTATGCGTTGGCATGGAACTGTCAAAAGAAGGCCCGTTTCGGGAGGAAGAGGAACTGAAAACGGTGAAGGCAGTTGCCACGTATAGCGATGGGACGAAAGTGGAGAGAACGATCGACTGGGAACGGCAGAAAGAGGGAGTCGTGCGGGGCAGGGTGCATCAGGAGCATTTTCCGGCGCCGTTTGCGGAGCATCGCGCCGATCCCGTCTGCATGTACAGGGATGGGAAATATTATTTCATGGCAACCAATGATGCGGATGAGAACCACACGCTTTACATGCGGTGTGCGGATACGCTTGCGGGGATCGTGACGGCTAAGGAGCATCTTTTTCTGGATTCTGCAACCTATCCGGGGATAAGAGGACTTCTCTGGGCACCGGAATTTCATGAAATAGATGGAAAACTGTATGTCTTCCATGCGGCAACTTCAGGTGAGTTTTTCTGCGAGGAGAGCCGCGTGCGGCAGCTGCGGGAGGGCGGTGATCCCATGTGCGGGGAGGATTGGTCAGAGCCTGTTATGGTCGTAAAAAAGGACGGTACGCCTCTGTGTGAGGAGGGAAAAGTGATCTCCCTTGATATGACTGTATTCTCTTATGAGGGGAAGGTATATGCCATGTGGTCCCAGAGGCAGTTTTTGCCGGTGGATCAGGGTGCATGGCTGTATCTTGCGCAGATTGACGAAAAAGAACCATGGAAGCTGTTATCGGATCCGGTCTGTATCGCAAAACCGGAATATGGCTGGGAAAACAATCACACCTATGTGGTGGAAGGGCCGTTTGCGTTGGAAAGCAACGGACAGTTGATGATAACCTACGCCGCCGCCGCAGTGGATAGCACCTATACGGTGGGATTGTTAAAGCCCGTGATGGGTAGCGATATTTTGGATCCTGATAACTGGCGTAAAAACAATTATCCGCTGATGTCCTCCAATTCCGTCGATGGCCAGTACGGTCCGGGCCATAATTCCTATGTGACGGATGAAAACGGGCTGGTCTGGAATTTCTATCATATGAGAGACGGCCTGAACGGGCCGCGGTCTTCCGCAGCCAGAAGGACGCATTTCGATGTGGACGGGGAGCCTATGCTGGATGTGACGGAAGAAAAGGATCTGCCGGAAAGATTCAGAAACTTTGAAGTGCTGTTGCAGCGTTGATCGGAAGGGAGGATTTTTATGGAAATAAGGAATCCGTTGTTTCTGGCAGATATGCCGGATCCCGATGTGGTTCGTGTGGGCGATGCCTTTTATCTGGTGTCAACGACCATGTTTTATATGCCTGCGGTACCCATTCTCAAATCCAATGACTTGCAGCATTGGCATATCGTTTCCTATGTTTGCAGTCAAATAGAAGATAATGATACCTATCATTTAAGAAACGGCAGGCACGCTTACGGCAAGGGGCAGTGGGCCACCAGTCTGATGCAGTACAAAGGGCGGTTTTACGCATGCTTTGTCTGCCATGATATGGGAAAGACCTATCTGTTTTCCACGAATGATATCGAAAAGAGCGATTGGGACAGGGTGGAGTTTCCCGCCGTGTATCATGATATGTCCTTCCTTTGCTTTGAGGATAAGGTATATCTTGTTTACGGAAATGGAGATATCCGCATCGTGGAGCTCAAAGAAGATTTCAGCGGGACTGTGGAAGGGTCTGACAGGCTGCTGTTATCTGCGCCGAAAGAGGGAATGAGACTGCGCTGCGAGGGCTGTCGGGCCTATGTAAAGGATGGCCAAATATACCTTCTCTTTATCGAATGGCCGACGGATACCGCTGAACAGCAGGGAATCAGGCGTGAGGTTTGTTACCGTTTACGGGATCTTTGTGGCGGGTACGAGCGCAGGATCATTTTAGAAGACGACGGGGAGATACCGGGCTGCGGAATCGCGCAGGGGCCTTTGTTTGACGATGCCGACGGCAATTGGTACGCGATGCTGTTTCAGGACTGCGGCGCGGTCGGCAGGATACCGTTTCTGATGCCTGTGACATGGCAGGATGGCTGGCCTGTACCCGGAATTGGTGGGAAAGTGCCAAAAAGTTTTGCGGCGCCGTTTGCGGAACATATGACGGAGGATGTCATCCAAAGCGACAGCTTCGATCATCGGAAAAATGTCCTGCATAAGGTATGGCAGTGGAATCATGCGCCGAATCATGAGACATGGTCGTTTACGAAGCGGCCGGGCTTCCTGCGTCTGGAAAGCAGAGGACCGGTGCAGGAGCTTTTTGAGGCGGAGAATACGCTTACGCAGAGGACGAGAGCGCCCTACAGCGCGTTTACGGTCAAACTTTCTTGTGACGGCATGAAGGACGGAGACTATGCGGGACTTTGCGTAATGCTTGAGAAATACGGGCAGATCGGTGTCCGCCGGAGAAACGGAGTAAAAGAACTGGTATGGCGCTGCCGCGACGGGGAGAGAGCGCCGTATGATGTGGTGAGCAGGGAAGGGATTTTGGGCTTAAAAAGCTGGTATTCCGTCAAAGAGCAGACAGTTTCCCTTACGGAAGATACCGTTTGGTTAAAGGTGGCGTTTGATTTCGGAGATTGGGGAAAAGGAGAGGAGAAAGCGTTTTTCTATTACAGCCCGGATGGGAAAAACTATCTTTCCATGGGAGAGGGACTTTCGATGTTCTTTTCGCTTTCGCTGTTCGTGGGCGCACGGATCGGGATCTTTTCCTACAACGAGGATAATAAGGTTGGCGGATATACAGATTTTTGCGATTTTACATACAGCAGCCTAAAATAGTGATAATGGTAATAAAGAGGAGACTGCGACGTGCAGTCTCCTTTGCTTTTCATATGGTGTTATGGCGCGTTGTGCGTGTCAGGCGATGGAAACCTGAAAACTCTGCTGTAAGGCGATATCTTCCGCGGTCGCATTCACGCCGCTGACCTGAAAGGTTCTTTCGGCATTCATCTGCGCTGCGCCATTGGCAGATATGTCTGTATCCGTTGCTGCCTGTGCGGCTCGATTCGCTTCCTCCAGCATGGATAATTGGAAAGCCTGTTCCCGATTATGCCTGTTCTGCATATCTGTTAGCTCAGCTTCTTTTCGTTCGGTATCGGTGCCACGGTACGCATCCTGTTTGATCTCGCCCTTCAAAACAGCAATGTCATCGTTTGTTCCGGTGGCAAGTGCGCCCTGCCGATCCGCTTGCAGCATGGTCACATTTGCGGATACCATCGCCTGTACTTCATTTCCGCTCAGACCGGTATTGGCTGCTTCTTCGTCTTCCGCAGACTGTTGTTCCCGTTCTGCAGCGGCTTCTTCTTTGGCGGCTTCCTCCTGCTGCTTTTGTGCCTTAGCGTCACTGTCTGCTTTTTGGTTTAAGATTTCCTTCAAAATAACGGTGCCGTCACTGTTTTGCGTGATGACGGTGCCCGGCTGTAACGAGCGACGGTCGTCGACCGGCTGATTCTTTTCGTCTGCCGTGCCGGAAGCGGGGGAGGATTCCATCGCCGCTGTTGCGGTCTCGGTGTCTTCCTCTGTTTCCGGCTTCCGATCTTCTTGAAGTTCGGCGAGCTTGATCTCTCTTTTCTGTGACTTTTGAAGCTCATCCTGATGCAGTTTCAGTTTCGTGGAAAGGTCGGATTTCTCCTGTTGCAGTTTCTTTTTTTCCGCCGCTCTTTCCGTGACAGTTAAATCTTCTTCCGAAGATAATCTCTGAATCTGCCGCTGTACATCGGTGATATCGTTTTGCAGGTTTTTGCTCTTTTGATCCTTTAGATCTGACGAAGTAACCTGCTGATAAGACATACTGTTTGATGAAGGTATACTGCCGATTCCCCCGATTGCCATAAAATCATCTCCTTCCCCCAATAAAGGATGATGCAATGCAATGTCAGATTGTTCCTATATTTATCTATATTCTACCATTTTTTGCGGGTGAGAACAAGACTTTTTTTAGTCATACTTTTTTAACCGTTTACAGCAGAAAAAAGGTCTTCCATTACATTGTGCTTCAGTTCGTGAAAGCGGATTCCGAAACATGAAACGAAGGGGAAAGGGCAGAGTGCAGCATAAATAGAATAAGGAGGACAAAGAGATGGCAAATGATTATATGAAAGACTATGTAAATTCTAATTCCGGTTATGATATGACGGCGCTGCTTGGCGGAGCCGTGAATGGCAGTGGGAGTCTGTTCTCTGACTATGCTTCGATCAAAAACGGGAGCTATAGAAAGCTGATGAAGGCATACTGTGCAAAGCAGGAAGCGGAGAAAGCGTCCGTGTCGGGAGATACCGCGCAGAAGCTGACAATGATGACATCGAGCGCGGATGCCCTGAAAAAATCAGCGGAGGCTTTAAGCGATCCTTCTCTCTGGCAAAAGAAAAAAATCAGAAAAAAGGATGAGGAAACCGGAGAGGAGACGGAGATTGAAGATTATGACCGGGAGGCAATCGCAAAGGCGGTGAAATCTTTTGTGGATGATTACAATACCGTGGTAGAGCAGACGGGAACTTCGGATACCGAAAGTGTGCTCCGGCAGGCAGTATGGATGACGGATACGACCGAAAAGACACAGAAACTGCTCTCAAAGATCGGGCTTAACATTGGCAAGGGAAACAAGCTGGAGTTGGATGAGGATGCGTTAAAAAAAGCCAATATCAACACATTAAAATCAATGTTCTCAGGGCATGGTTCCTTTGCGGACAAAGTATCCGGGAAGGCGGGCAGCATCAGTCGGGCGGCAGCGAGTGCGGCAGCCGCAGCGAAGGCAAGGGCGACTTATACGCGGAACGGGAAATATTCCAATACCATGGAAAACTGGCTGTCCGGTACGGTGGATAAAAAGGTAGGGGATAAGAAGACGGAAAAAGATCGGACGAAGGACACCATACAGCAGGCAATTGATAAGAGGGAAAAGGAAAAGGCACAGCAGGAGAAAAAGGAACAGGAGAAGAAAGAGAAAGCAGATCGGGTTTAACCGGTCTGTTTTTTATGGTATAATGTTATAAATCCAAAAAGAAAGGAATCGCCTATGTTGGTACTTGTCAAGACGTCCGCAGCCTGTCTTTTACTGATGCTCTATATGGTCGGATTTTACTATCGAAAGCCGCACATCCCTGTTCGGTCCACCAGGATCTTTCAGTGGCTGACGGTCGTGGCGATCATCAATTCTTCCTTTGACTTAATCACAATATGCACGGTCAATCACAGAGACGTAGTGCCGGATTCGTTGAATCTGATTGCACATATCATTTATTTGCTGTCGATCCTGGGCTTTATCTATCTTTTATTTGTCTACATGAGGAGCTATTTGGAGACAAGTCTCCGATTTTCCAAGACCGTGAGAATCCTGCAGAGTCTGCCCGTTGCAGCATCCGCCGTGGGAATATTTGTGCTTCCGATCACGTATGTGCGCGGAGAGACCACGGATTATTCATTGGGGCCAAAGGCGTACGCCCTGTATGCAAGTCTGGTGATCTATTTAATCCTGATCTTGTATTATTGTCTTCGTTATTGGAAGATCATGGATAGGGATAAAAGACTGGCGATCATACTTGCGGTGCCGCTTTTTGTGGTGACGGCGCTGATTCAGATGCTGATCCCCGAAACACTGGTGGTCGTGGTCTGTTCCACGCTGATCCTCCTTGGTTTGATTTTAAGCAATGAGAATACTGAAAAGTATGTGGATGAGAATACCATGCTGTTTAATCAGTATTCTTTTGAAAAAGTATTGGAGGAGTTGGATTTCGGAAAACAGAAGATCGCAGTCGGCGTTTTCTGTTTCTGTAAGACGGAAAATAATCTCGACTGGAAACAGGACGTTCTGATCTTGCGGGATATCTATAAGGAACTCAGACAATGCCGTCTGCACGGCTATCGGGTCGGTGAAAACGGCGTGGCGTTTATCACGAATACGCAGGAGAAGGCAGCGTCGGCGCTTGATGAAGTGAAAAACAGTATTGAGGAAAAGTATGATAAAGAAACCCTCGTCATGGAGACAAAGATGCTGGCCGGTGCGGATGCAGCCGATCAATACGGATGTATGCGCAATATCGTTTCTTTTTGCACGGAAGTAGGAAGCAGACTTGCCTACATTGACTATTTGACCAATATCTATAATCGAAACGCGCTGGAGCGGGATCTGATCAAATGGGAGGAGCGGAAGGACGCAATTTATTTTCTTGCCGATCTGAACGGTCTGAAACTGGTGAATGATACCATTGGTCATTCCGCCGGGGATAAACTGCTGCAGGGGTTTGCCCGTCTGCTGGCTGACGCGGTCGGCGAGGACGGCCGAGCATACCGTCAGGGTGGAGACGAATTTGCCGTGCTCTACGACAAAGATGCGCAGTCATTTTTGCAAACGCTGGAAAAGTACTGCAAAGATTATAATGTGTCCAGTGCTGTCCCTATCAGTTACGCCATTGGATATTGCCGGCTGCGGGAGGCGGATTTCAGGGATGCGGCAGATCAGATGATGTATGAGGACAAGAGGCGTAAAAAAGCGAAACAGTAAACACCGGCAATTTTATTTCACCTTATTGAACGAATTGCGCAGCGACAAAAGCTCGTAGTAATCGAGCAACGCATTGACATTGCGGCGATCGAGTTCCAGTGTGGTATTCATCAGATCGCCAACCGTATAGTCAGCAGACAACTCCTTGTTTAAGGAGTCGATGCCGGCTTTATATTTTGTCCTTTGCAGGAGATAGTCAGTGGATACGTTATAGAAATCAGCCAGTTTACTCAAGGTAATAAGGTCGGGCGAATGGACTCCCTTTTCATAGTTTGAGACCGTGGCAACAGTCATGTTCAGATATGCGGCAACTTCTTTTTGCAGAAAGCCTTTTTCTTTGCGCAGTTCAGCCAGAAATTCACCAAATTCCATAAGAACCTCTTTTCTCTGATCGTAAGATAGTAAGTATATTTTCTTTACTGTACAATATTTAAGCAAAAGAGGAATGAAAATAAACAAAGCGTATAAATAATGGAAAATTATGGAAATACATTCTACGATACATAAAATAGATATCATTAAAAATGGATTGCCCGAAAAAAGAAGCAGAAGATGAAATGGGAATCGACCAATATTTCGTGGATTTTCATAATCTCCGAAAATGATGAAGCTCATACATAGAGACAGATATGGAAACGGGAACGATATCGAGTGGAGGAAAGGCAGCATGAATCAGGGGAGAAAAACATCCCGGATATGGTTTGTTTTGTTTTGGGTGTCTTTTGTGATCATGGTCATATCTGTGGCGATATTGCTCCGGCAACAGATAGGAACAGAGACGGCGAACATACAGTTTGAAAAAATGCAGAGTGAAGCAAACGCAGGCATGGAAGATGACGCTGAAGAAGTCGTTTATGATAGAGAGATGACGGAAACAGAGCAGACAGTGGAAGCAGAGCAGCCGAAGCAAACAGGAAATGCGGCACAGGCAGAGCGTAGCGGCCGCGCAGAACAGACAGAGGAGCGCAGTCTGTCGGAGAAGACAGATGTGCGCGCGGATCAGCAGAATATAGAGGAAACTGCAGAAACAGAGCCGCCGGTGCCGACAGTAGAAAAAACGTTGGACTGGGAGGCGCTGCACAGCCAAAATCCGGATATCTATGCGTGGATCTATGTGCCCGATACAGGCGTTGATTATCCAGTCGTACAGCATCCGACCGACAACAGCTATTACTTAAATCATAATTTGGACGGCTCCAAAGGATATCCCGGTTGTATTTATACGGAAAATTTCAATCGCAGAGATTTTTCAGATACCCACACGGTACTCTATGGTCATAATCTCAAGGACAAGACCATGTTTTCCACCCTCCATAATTTTGAGGATCCGCAGCTGATTCAAAAGGAGCATTACATATATCTCTATACCGAAGAAGCTGAGTTCGCGTACCGAATCTTTGCAGCCTATGAATTTAGTGCGATCCACCTGTTGGATAATTTTGACTATGCCAATGCGTATGTCTATGAAGATTTTCTCAGACAGATCAGACAGGCGGCTGGCAATATACGGCAGGACGTGGAGGTGACGGCAAAGGATCGGATCATCACGCTGTCCACCTGCACGGCGGATCATGACGCGGCAAGGCGCTATCTTGTGACAGGGGTATTGGTGAGCGAAAAGGGCAGATAGGACTATGATTGATAGGAATACAGTGGTCAAAAAAAAGAAAATGGGATTTGGGACATTGACCCTGATCACAGTCTTTGCGGTCTTTCTGATGATCATAGGCAGTATGGAAGGAATGCGGATGGTGGGCAAAGCCGCCTTGTCCGCTACGGTTTCAGAGACGGACGCAGCCCGGCAGAGCACAAAGGTGGATGAGGATAAGGAAACCGAGACATTGTATCGGGGAAACAGCTATGTCCTGAATGAAGATCTGGTCACCGTGCTTGTCATGGGGATCGATAAGGAGACCGTGACCCGGGTGGGCGGTCAGAGTTGGAGCGCGGAAGAAACGGGCGGCTATGCAGGCGGCCAGGCGGATGCGCTGTTTTTGGCAGTGATCAACCCACATAAAAAGAATATTTCGGTCATAGCGATCAACAGAAACGCGATGGCGGACGTGGATGTTTTTGACGAAGATGGGAATTATCAGGGCGTTTACACCAAGCAGATCGCCCTGCAGCACGGTTATGGAGATGGCGGGGAAGAAAGCTGCCTGCGGCAGGTAAACGCAGTATCCCGTATGTTTCATGATATTCCGATTCATGTGTATGCAGCGATCAGTATGGATGCAATCCCGGAATTAAACGATGTGCTGGGCGGTATTACGGTAGAAGTGCTTGATGACATCATCTATCCCGAGTACGATATGGATCTGCATCAGGGCGAGACGGTAACGCTGAACGGAGAAAAAGCCTACTGGTATGTGCGCCTGAGAAATGAAAATGTTTTTAATTCCAACGAACTGCGTTTGCAAAGGCAGAAACAGTACCTGACGACGTTTGCGGCGCAGGCAAAGAATCTGTCGGTAAAGGACGTGCGCGTGGCAGTCAAACTGTATCAGGCGGCAAGCAAGTATACCGTTACCAATGTCGATCTAAACAGTTTTACTTATATGGCTACGGAGTACTTAAATTATGATTTTGACGTAAAAGACCTCTATTCTTTACAGGGAGAAGTCATACAGGGGAATCAGTTCGAGGAATTTTACGTGGATGAGGACGCATTACAGGAGCTGATCATGAATGTATTCTATGAGCCTGCAGAATAAAGCGCGGTCGGTTTGATATCTTGGAACGGAACGCAGTTCCGCTCTTTTGGTATAACAGAAAAAGCATGATAAACAACAAGGAGGAGTAGAAATGAAGAAAAAGTTATTAGCAGTATTGATGGCAGCAGCGGTTTTTACGATGGGATCAATGACCGCAATGGCGGCAAGCCCGACGGTAGCCACAACGGAGGCGCCTGTTAGAACGCAGAAGGCTTCGACGTTCGTGGAGGCAACCATGACGCCAAAGGCATATTTGAACAATACGTCGGCATCTTACGGGTTCGCTTTGTCCGAAGTGTCTGCCACGACGGTAAAGGCGGCGGCAGTCGCGGTTCAGAACGCTATTTTGAATAACGTGGCGGCAATCGCGCAAAAGCTTGGCAACAGCAGCCTCTTACAGGCGGCAGGTGATTCCGGTAAGCAGGTAAGGGCTTCGATCCTTACGCTGGTAGAAGTAAAGGCTTCCGGCGCGACAAAAGATGCCACCGGAAATTATGTGGTGACCCTTAATGTGGCAAATGTGGTACAGGGAGATAACGTGGTCATCCTGCACTATACGGGCAACAGTTGGGAAACCATTGTACCCAGAGGCGTAGCAAGCGGTTCCGTGACATTTGCCAGCGCGACTCTTTCTCCGTTCGCAGTCGTGAAGCTGGATGTGGTTGGCGTTTCCCAGTCTCCCAAGACAGGATCCTCTATACCGATGGCAGGCGTGACCCTTATTATCAGTGTGGCTGTTATGACGGTGTGCGGGAAAAAATACTTGGCACATAGTTTCTGAAAAGTGCCCCTTTATGAAAAAAGTATTGTTTGTAACGACAGTCAGCGGGTTTTTACCACAGTTTGAGAGCAATCATGTCAAACTGCTGCAGAATGCCGGATGCGAAGTGCATTATGCGTCAAATTTTAAAAATCCGGTTTATGTGTTTGACAAAGAAGAATTGGAGCAGAGGGGTATCCGTCTGCATCAGATCGATGTTGAGAAAAGTCTGCTGAAAATCAGAAGAAACCTTCGCGCAGTCAGACAACTGCTCCGCATTATTCGGGAAAATGACATTGATATCATTCACTGCCATAATCCGATGGGCGGAGCGGTTGGACGCATCGCGGCGTATCTGAGCAAGCAGAAGCCTTATGTCATTTATACAGCGCACGGGTTTCATTTTTATCAGGGCGCGCCGATTCTAAATTGGCTGTTGTTTTATCCTGCGGAGTGGGTTCTGGCCCGCATGACCGACATTATTGTAACAATCAACAGGGAAGATTATCGAAGGGCACATAAACTTCCGATCCGTCGGAAGGGAAGCGTTTATCAGATTCACAGCGTAGGAGTTGACAAAGAGCGCTTTGCGCCGAGCGGCAACGGAGAGCAAAAGAGAAAGGAATTACAGATTCCGCGGAACGCGTTTCACATCGTCACGGCGGCGGAGCTGAATGATAATAAGAATCAGAGAACGATTATTGAAGCAGTCAGCAGGCTGCCACGGCAGGACATCTATTACAGCATCTGCGGAAAGGGCGTCCGCGAGTCTTACCTGCGGGAGCTGATTCGCGCGAAAGGGCTGGAAAAAAGAGTCCGTCTGTTGGGATTTCGTACCGATATGGAAGAAATTCTGCAAACTGCAGATTGCTTTGCCTTTCCCTCTTATCGGGAAGGATTCGGCGTAGCGGCGGTAGAGGCGCTGCTTTGCGGCGTTCCGCTTGTGGCGGCGGATAATCGGGGTACCAGAGAATATGCGCTGCAAGGGGAAAATGCAATTATTTGCAGGGCGGACAGCGTATCTGCGTTTGCAAAGGCAATCGGGCGGCTGTATCAGGACCGGGAACTGCGGGAAACGATGGCGCGTAACTGCAGAAATTCAGCCATGAAGTTTACCATGGAAGAAGTGGAAAAAACGATGCGGGATGTGTATCGTAAAGCGCTTGCGGCAGTGGAAGCAGGAGCAGGCTGCGGTTAGGAAAAGGCGGAGCATAAAGGTACGGGAGAGAATGGAGAACAGCATGGGACAGCCTCTTGTTTCGGTCATTATGGGTGTATTTAATCAGTGGGATGAAAAAATCTTGCAGGAGGCGGTGGATTCCATCCTTTGCCAGACTTGCACGGATCTTGAGTTTATTATATGGGACGACGGTTCCCATCCGGACGCGGCAAGATTGATTCAGAAGCTGGCGGGATTGGACGAGAGGATCGTTTTGGCGGGAAAAGGAGAAAACAGAGGACTTGCTTATTCGCTGAATGCCTGTATCCGTCTGGCAAAAGGAAAATATATCGCCCGCATGGATGCGGACGATATTTCTAAGCCGCAGCGCCTGGAAAAGCAGGTGGCGTTTTTGGAGACACACCCGAATTACGGATGGTGCGGCACCGATGCGGAGCTGTTTGATGAGCAGGGCGTGTGGGGCAGCAGGCTGATGCCTGAGATTCCAAACATAAAGGATTATCTACGTTATTCGCCTTACATCCATCCGTCTGTTATGTTCCGTGCTTCGCTTTTTGACAAGGATATGGGATATCTGGCTTCGGAGGAGACCCTTCATTGCGAGGATTATGAGATTTTTCTGCATTTGGCAAGGCAGGGGCAGCAGGGCTATAACCTCCGGGAGAAACTGTTCTGTTACCGGGAGACCAAGGCATCCTACAGAAAGCGGAAGACGCGATATCGCTTTAATGAGGCCAAGATTAGATATCGGAATTTTAAGGAGATGGGAGTTTTGTTTCCATTCGGATGGCTGTATGTGCTGCGTCCGCTCGCGGCGTGCCTGCTTCCAGCAGGCGTTTTGGAAAGTATCAAACGCATGGAAGGCAGTTTCGCAAAGCAGGCAGAGGAAAGCAGACAGAGCGATAGGGCGGAGGAAAAAGCATTTGAGAGAGCAGGAGGAATACCGGAAAAGGCTCGCGTATTACAGGGCTGTTTTACAGAAAAACCCCTTGCATATGCGGGCAGCAGCCAAATGCGCGAGACAGCTTTGTGAGAACAGAAATGAAAATGACAGTGATCGTGCAAAGACAATGCGGGAGATACAGGATGAAGTATTTCTGCATGTGTACGCACCGGTCATGATGGAATATGTGGAATGGGTATTGCGGGAAGCACGCAGAGAGGGGAAACAGAGACTGTATTTTCTTGCGCGGGACGGATATATGATGTATCTGGCGGCTTGTAGGCTGGCAGAAGATAGAAATCCGGATATTGCCGTCAGATATCTTAAGATATCCAGACTGGCAGTTCGCAGCGCACTTTCAGGAATTGATGCGGAAAGGACAGATACCGCCGCCGAAAAACGCCGAGATCAGGCAATCGCTTATTTCAGACAGGAAGGACTGCTCGATGACGTTCCCTTTGCGCTGGCAGACAGCGGATGGGTGGGGAGTATGCAGTATGGTCTGCAGCAGTTGTTGTCGTATGCAGGGAAGAAGCCGATCCGGTTACAGGGATACTATTTCGGCCTTTATGAGAGACCCAAAGGTACGTCTGCGAAGCAGTATCGGCATTTCTATTTTGGTGAAAGGAATATCAGACGCAAGATCCGCTTTTCCAACTGTCTGTTGGAGACGGTGTGTTCTGCCGGTACGGGGATGACGCGCGGCTATCGCACGGTTGCAGGAGAGAACGAAGTTTATTTGGAAGCGGTGGAGAGCGCCGGGGGGAATCCTAACGCAGCGGTTATGGAGCGGTTTGCGAAATTGCTGTCGGTGTATGTGGAAGCTTATCTGGACGAGGAGAAAGAAACAGGATATGACAGGACGCGGGCGCACAGGGCGTCCCTTTGTATGGTAAAGAGATTGTTACGGCCTATGATGGGCAATCCGACAGCGGTGGAGGCGGAGGCCTTCGGCAGTCTGCTGTTTAGTGATCGTGTATCGGAGGAATGTTTACAGCCGGTGGCGGCAGTGTGGAAGAAAGACGCGCTTGGCAGTCAGGGCATCTGTAACAGACTGCTGGTCAAGCTTGGGATCAGGAAAGGCGTTTTGCCGGAGAGCGCATGGATGGAAGGAAGCATTGTGAGACTGGGAATCAAGGTGCAAAAGTATCTTTGGCAGGAAAGATGCTATAAGAGGCTGATGTATTTGAGAAAGGCAGTTTGCAGATGAAGGCAAATTTCAAACAGTACCTCTTTGTGATCAATGAATTGACGGCACGGGAGATCAAACGCAGATATGCGGGAAGTTCGCTGGGCATCATTTGGAGCGTCTTAAATCCGCTTTTGCACATGGTGGTCATCTCCCTGGTATTTTCGACCATGTTCAGTCGCTCCATAGATAATTTCCCGATTTATTATCTGACAGGGCAGATTTTCTGGACCCTGTTCAGCACGGCGACACAGGACGCCATGACCGCGCTTTCAGATAACAGGAGCCTGCTGGTCAGGACCAGACTTCCCAAACAGACTTTTGTGTTGTCCAGAATTTATACGGCGCTTGCAAACTTTGGTTATACCTGCATTGCGTATATTGTAATGCTGGTAGTGTTTCGCATCAAACTAAGCGCTGCCATGCTGTTGTTTCCGTTAGCGGTTCTCTTTATGCTGGCAATTTCCACAGGAGTGGGATATATGCTGTCCGTGGCTTATATTTTTTTCGCAGATGTGAAGTGGCTGTATTCCGTGTTTTTGACGCTGTGGATGTATCTGTCAGCCCTTTTTTACCCGGTCTCTAAACTGCCGGAGGCAATGCAGAATTTTATCGAGTACAACCCCATTTACATTGTGATCGCCTTTGCGAGAGAGTGCGTGATGGAGGGAAGGGTTCCGGATATGATGATGTGGATCAGGCTGATTGGATGGAGCGCCGGAAGCCTTGCCGCAGGATATTATTTTTTCCGTTCCAAGGGAAATCAAGTAATGCAGACAATATAAGATGATACAAAAAGGAAAATCAGGATGAGATGACAAATCTTTTTTTTAATGTATATTTTGTCTTTTTTCTGGCGGTAGTCCTGCTGATTTTGATTCTGGACGTGGCGGCGTGGAATTTGCTTAAACTGATTCGCGCGATCAAGAAGCGCAGAGAGTGGAAGCGTTATCGCTATCTGGAACCGGACGATTTTGAGCCGGAGTATAAGTTTATTTACCCGGAGGATCTGGAGGAAGCGGAACGGGTCAGGTCGAGAATCATGAAACGCAGGCGGAAGACAGAATGGGACCCGGAATGGGATCTGGAGTGGAATTTGGGGCGGCCTGTGATCCGCGTCTGTGATGTGACGATGGAATTTTTACTGGCTTCGGTCAATCCGTCAGGCTTAAAGGAATACATCATACAGTGGATCAAAAGGGAAGTGCAGTACCGTCGACTCTATGCGCTGTATCATGTCTCTTTCAATGTCTATAAGGGCGAGGTGATTGGAATTATTGGCACGAACGGTTCCGGGAAGTCTACCCTGCTAAAGATCGTATCCGGAGCGCTTGCGCCCACGGAGGGGTGTGTGGAGATCGCGGACGGCAAACGCGTACAGCTTTTGACGCTCGGTACAGGGTTTGACATGGAGCTGACGGCAAGGGAGAACGTATTTTTAAATGGCTCCATCATCGGATGCAGCAGACAGTTTCTGGAAGCCCACTATGACGAAATCGTTGAATTTGCGGAGCTGCAGGAGTTTATGGATGAGAAAGTAAAAACTTTTTCAAGCGGCATGGTGAGCCGACTGGCGTTTGCCATTGCGACGGCGCAGGATGCGGCGGATATTTTGATCTTGGACGAGGTTTTGAGCGTCGGTGATGAGTTTTTCAGGAAGAAAAGTCTGGAGAGGATCAAGCAGATGATACACGGCGGCAGCACGGTGCTGCTGGTGAGCCACGGTATGGATACTATTTTGGAGAACTGCTCGCGCTGTATCTGGATCGAAAAAGGGGAGCTTAAGATGAAGGGGGAGCCGAAGGTGGTTTGTGAGGCTTATCGGAGGATGAATGGGTAGAGGGGAAATGCTGTTTAAAAGTAAAATGTGGTAACAGCAAGAGGAGAGTTATATATGTTTGGAATGAAGTGGCTATATGAGATGATGGTAAATACTGATGTGCGAGTAAAAGATGCATATGAAAACTATGTGAAGAATAATTTGGAATTTCATAAAAACAATCGGATGAAATCATATCGGTTTCTGCTTAATCTAAAAAAATACTATAAGAATCCCGTTGGTAATATGCCTGTCGCACCCTTGAATACAGAATGTAGTGATATTCAATTGATAAAAAACAGTACATATTTTGATGGAGATTGGTATTTAAAAAAATATCCTGACGTAAGGGGAATGGATCCGGCTGATCATTATTTAAAAATAGGTTGGATTGAATATAAGAGTCCAGGACCTAGTTTTAGCACTTTACTATATCTTAATAGATATGATGATGCCAGAGAAATGGGAATGAACCCGCTTTTACATTATGAAAAGTATGGAAAAAATGAAAAAAGAGTGTCATCTTATTCACAACTATATAAAAGTATTCAAAGAGATATTGAGATTATTGAAAAGTCTGCTTTTTGGAATGAACGATGGTATTTAGAAAAGTATTTAAATAATCAATATTATATTGAAAAGCCAATAGTACATTATTATTGCTTGGGATGCTATCTGAATATGAATCCGGGTCCAACTTTTTCGCAGAGTTATTATGAAAAATTTCAGCCCAGCGTATTAGAACGACCATATCCTCACTTATTACATTATGAACAAATTGGCAAAAATTCTGGTAGAGGATATTTTAATCAATCATCGAAATACTATGAAAATCTGCACACCCAAATTTCCATTTTAAAAGATATAAATTTGGTAATGTGTGATTTATGCACTTATGCTAAAAGGAAAGTTCTATTAATTTCACATGTAATGAACTTAACTGGTGCACCTAAGGTTCTTGTAAGTATGGCCAAAATATTAAAGAAAAACAATTTTTATCCGGTGGTTGCAACACTAAGGCATGGAAATTTGGAGAAAGAATTAATGGAAAACAATATTCCAGTTGTGCTGCTCGCAGAATATGAGGATGCAGTTTTAAGTGAGCAGATTATTAATTTTGTAAATGCTTTTGATGTGGTGTTATTTAACACAATAGAATCCCTTAAAATAGCCCATATTTTATCAGGTACAAAACCATATAAAATGGGGTGGTTTCATGAAGGAAACATGACAATGAATTGTATACCGCAAAAGCAAATTAATAGACTGTCTTATTGTAATAAAGTTTTTGTCTGTGCAGAATACTGTAGAAAATTTTTTGAACCATATATAGAAGATAAGGAAATCGAAATACTATATTATGGAGTTAATGAGGATATAAAAAGGAATTTATGCAGTGATAAATCTTATGTTTCTGATAAATTCATTATTACTATAATTGGAACTATTAGCTATAGAAAAGGACATGATATCTTATTTGATTCATTGATGATGATACCTAACTCTATTTGTCAAAAGATGGAGTTTCATATTATTGGATCAGTAATAGATAGTGAAATTGGAAAACGGCTAGATAAAATATGTTCAGAATATAGTAATGTATTATATTACGGCGAGATTTCTAATATAAGAGTAATTCATGAAATTTCAGAGACAACGATTTTAGTTGTTCCATCTCGAGATGATCCCATGCCAGTTGTTATTGCGGAAGCAATGATATTGAAAAAGCCAGTTCTAATGAGTAAACAAGTGGGAACATGTGAATTAGTAAAGGATAGTATTAGTGCGTTTGTTCTTGCGGAAAATACACCTCTAGAGCTTTCAAAGAAGCTTATTCAATTGTATGATAACAGGGATTCATTATATACAGTTGGTGAAAGAGGATATGAAGTTTATATGACTTATTTATCAGAAAAAAATTTTGAAAAAAGGATATTACAAATATTCTCAAATATAAAAAACTGTGAGGCTTATAAAAACAATATTGATAATGAAGTTAGATTAACAGATGTGGAGATGTTACCAGATGGCATTAGAATAATATTTATATGTGCAATAAATAATAAGTTAAGGATTTTTTCAAATGAAGAATTTTATGATGAAGATCAAAAGGTATTGGAAGAACCTCGTTGGCAGGCACTTAATATTCATTTGAGTGAAGAAGATAAGCGGATTGCCATAATAAAAATTTCTGTAAATGTGCTAATAGGTTTTAGTGGGCTTGTTATAAGCGATTACTTTGACGGAATTCGATTATTATATGCCGACAATATCTGGAGTAACTTAAAATGCATTAGTGATACATATGGATTGTGCGTTTATATAAGAGAAAATATTATTTCATTTACAAATAAAAACGAATTTGAACAATTTGTCATAGGATCCCCATTAGTAAAAGGTGAAATAAAAAATATTTTGAAAATGATTAAGGGGGCAAGGAAAAAAGTATATTCATTATATGTTGAAACCCGAGAAAATGCAAATGATAATGCATATCAATTATTCAAATATGATTTGATGACAAATAATAATGCATATTTTGTTACTACATCGTCAATTGTTGAAAATGAAAAGGATCAATATTTGAAAGAACATTACTTGATTATTAATTCAGCCAAAGCCAAACAATTTATGATAGAATCGAAAATGATTGTTTGTTCATGGTTTGCATTGCCTATATATGGTACAGAAAAAATGTCATATTTATATCCGTTTATAAATCTAAATTATGTATTTGTGCCGCATGGTATTTCATATGATAAAAATTCGTTTTATTTAAATAAAAGTATATGGGGACATTTTTCTAAATGTATAGTTTCTTCTAAATATGAAAAAAATTTTTTTGAGAAAATGAACGGCTATTCAAATGTCGAGATGCTTGGATATCCCAGAATGGATAAGTGGAAACAGACTGAAATTTGTAGTAGTCAGATTATTCTTTTTCCATCATGGAGAAAAGAAATCTCGCAAGCATATATAGAAACACTAATAAATATCGTAAAAAATTTATGCAATTATGATATCATTTATATTGCGCATCCGTCTGTAGAAGACGATGATTACTGGAATATTAGATATCTACTAATGAAAGAGAATCCAGATATAGTTTGTATACATAGTAAAGAAAGAGATTTGTTTAATAAATATTTTGCGTCTGCGAAATTTCTTGTTACAGATTATTCCTCTGTAGCATATGATTTTGCATACAAGGGGGGTGTATCAATATATTATGAACCATTTTTAGAGTTGGAATCAAATTATTCACTATTATCTGAATTTTATGAGCATCACTGCGGAATAATTGTTAAACATATTGATGAATTAAAATTTGTATTGATAGATGAAAATGCATTAAGTCGTGTTGAAAAAAGAGTAAAAGATTTTTTTGAATATACTGATAATAATACTGTGCGAGTGTTTGAGTTTATTAATAGGGAAGTATAGGCAAAATAGATATTTTAAATACAGCAGAGAGAGCGGTGAGATAATTAGTATGTTGTTACTAGAAGGTTATAAGAAGTTGGCAATAATGTCTATATCAACACAGAAGGGAAATGTTGCACAATTTATTTATTTTCTAATATATGCACTAAAAAAAGTTTATAATGAGATTTTTATCATATCAAAATATTATTTTAGTGAGGATACCAAACAAAAATTAGGCAATGATGTAGAGTATATTTTAGAAAATATAACAGGAACTGATTTTGATAGATGGAGAAAAGTTCTAATAAATTTGAATGATACCTATAAAATTGATGAGTATTCTGATATTACATTTTTAAATGATACTTTTTATGGGCCAGTATATCCGCTTGATGAAATATGGAGTGTCATGGAATCAAAGAAGGTTGATTTTTGGGGAATAACAAGACATCAGTCAATACATAGTGCGGATATGGGTGAAAGTGATATAGATTCTTTTATTCAAACATATTTTGTAAATTTTAAAATTAAGAATGTGAAAAACGATTTATTTGTATTTTTGGAAGAAATGGGAAGATATAGTTTTCCAGAGCACTACTTGACGTCACATTTAGAAAAAAGAAATTATAAGTCAGATGTGTATGTTCATACGGAGAGAATTGAAAACAGTGATTTGAATTTGGCAGAATCTTTTTTGCTATTCTATCCATATACCTTAGTTTACGAAAAGAAATGCCCATTTATTAGCAGATACTTGTTTTCTTTAAGTGAAGAAGTTAAGCAACTATATGGTGTTGGTTTGCAAATTATGAAATTGCTGGAATATATAAATGACAAATATCCAGTGGAATATATTTATAGCGATTTGCTATATCAGCATAATATGTATCATTTAATGCATTCGCTTGATTTGAATTATATTGTAGACTTTGAAAAGAAAAGTAATCTATATAAGAGTTCTAATAAATCGGTCATATTTATCTATTTATATTATACAGAATCATTTAATTATTATATAGAAAGGTGCACATATATACCTACAGATATAGATATATACATTTATACAAATACAAGAAATAAGGTTAAAACCATAAGAAAAATGCTTGATGAAAAAGGAGTAGGCGCAACGGTCATATTAGTAGATAGTAAGGGAAGGGAGTGGGCGGTATTTTGGAATGAAATGAAAAAAATACTAAAAAAATATGACTACGTTTGTTTTATGCATGATAAATCATTTCACTCTTTTGAATTTCCTACACAAGCATATGCGTTTAGAGATTTGCTGTGGGAAAATTTATTGCCTTCCAAGAGAGGAATATATGATATTATTCGTGTCTTAGATGAAAACGCTCATATAGGGGTTTTGGTTCCTCCGATAGTGAAGCATGGTAGTTACTTTAAATATTATATGAATTTTTGGACAAATAATTTTGAAAATACGTTGAGGCTGGCCAAACGATTGGGTGTAAGAGATTCTTTACTTGACCCAGAGATTACTCCCGTTTCAATAGGAAGCATGTTTTGGTTTAAAGTTAAAGCATTAAGTTTATTATGGAATGAAAAATTTTTGAGAAAAAATTTTCCAGAAGAACCATTAGAGACTGATGGGACTATAAATCATGCCTTTGAAAGGCTTATTCCCTATGTTGCTCAAGAGCAGGGATATTATACTGGAGTTATAATGACACAACAATATATAAAGCATGATTGGTTGGAACAAGCAGATATTATTAGAAAAATGGGGAAATGTATGGGAGATGTGAAAAATTCGTTATATAACTTGGTAAATAATAATTGAGTTGCTTTTGAATGGAGTAAGGAAAGCTATATGATAAGAAAGCTATCGCAATCGGTAGCTTTCTTTGCGCTCAATCCGTTCATGGAAATTCAAGTGTGCGCTTAGGCTTTAACCAATAATTTCAACACAATTACTTCAGGTACAAGTGGAACAGATGGTGTTTATAAAAGAGATAAAGAATGATGCAGGATTAAAGGTTCAAAATTTTTCAAAAAAGTATTTGCAGAAACAAAATAAACGTGTTATAGTCTGTTTATAAACATAAATTAGAATATTAGAAATGAGGCATGATCATGAAAAAATCAGTTGAAAGCATGGAAGAATCGGCTGCTCAATTAGATGGTAACGCTGATTGTATGTAACAGGCATAAATTTTCTACTCCATTTGTCGGCAAAATGTAAGTTTGGTTACCTATATTTTACCACAGGTGGAGAGAAAATTTATCATAAAGGAGTAAGAGACCCAGTAAAATCAATGGGTTTCGGCATTTAACAAATGCCTATTATGTTAAAAGCAAAGGGGAGAAAAATATGGAACTTTTAATATTCTTTTATGATTTTTGGGAGATAGTTAGCATAATTGGCATTGCGTTTGGAGTGATTGGAATGTTCGTGCCACAGCTATCGCGTACAAAAAGAGACAGTGATAATGGATTAAAAATATTAAAACGAATTTGTTGTTTTACGGCTATATTGTTGATAGGTTTTTCCGCATTTTTACATATAGTATGTGTAAAAGTACCGAATGTTGTAGGAATGGATATATCAGAAGCAAGAAGTCTTCTGCGCGGTGAAGATTTAGAAGATGAATTGCTGCCAAATATAAAGTATGACAGTGTATCTGTAAATGCTGAAGTAAACTTTCAATCTATCAGTGATATAATTGTTTTTAAAAATACAACAATTTTTTTGGGTTTTGTTCAAGATGATATTGCGAGCAGTAAAAGTGATACAGATGAAAAGGATGCAAATCTGGAGAATGGTTTGGATGTAAATCACGGGAATAAAGGGAAAATAAGTGTTCCTAATGTTCTTGGTATGGAACAGGGAGAAGCTATAAGGACTTTATACATGGCGGGTCTGCAGTTTCAGGTGTTTTTGAGTAGTAGTGATGATTTTAACACTGATACATATTATGTTATATCTCAAAGCCGTGAATATGGAGAAAATGTTGATTTAGGTACGATAGTCAAACTGGAATTAGCTTCTAATCTGCCGGATACGGTGGAACGTCAAAATTTTGAATATGACCCAGAAGATTCATTGGTAAAGAATACAGATGAATTAAATGGATTTTACATATATTCACGTTCTGTAACAAATGCAAGTTTTTATGATGCGGCGACAAACCAGGTCAGTTCTCCTGATTATTTATCAGAAAAGCTCTGTCAGGTCAATTTCAATATAACAGGAGCTGATGACGCTTTACTGTTTATTTCTATGGAAGGAAAAAATATTGGTATTAGTTTTGATAATAGTAAAGGAAAATCAGAGATTTTTATTAATAAAGGGAAGTATGTTATTAGCGCTGATTTCGGTGATTATACTAAATATGTAAATGTAGACATAAATGCATCTGGTGAATATATGCTTGATTTTAAATAGAAGCTTAAGTACATTTTAAAGTTATAAGTTTATTGGTTATACAATTTTATACAGGGGTAAAAGAAATAGATAGAGGGGCAGTGGAGTTAAATTCGGATACCGTAAAGAAAGTACGCATCAGAAACCAGCTGGTGCGGACGAGTGGACGGTTGCATGGAACCTAAGGGAAAGGATATTGCTTGGTGATCTGTTTCAGCCATATATACCGGACATTACCTATAAGCTGGTAAGGATAAGAGCGTATTCCAACGAGGAATTATTATCGAAGGAAGATGAGATTTCTCTGATCATGCTAATCAATAAGATACAACGTGCAGAGGATTTTCAGGAAGTTTCAAAAGCTTATAATGAGCGTATGGATGAGATATTCCGGAGGGTGCCTGCGGATTTGGCAAGTATTATTATTTCAGAGATACTGAGTCTTTGCATAAGAGTACATTTGCCGCAGGATGAAATGGACGAGATTATAAATGGATTGGGGAGTGGCAGCATGGGAAATCTGTTTGAAAATATGGAAAAAATGGATATTCAGTTGGAGCGCTGTAGGACAGAGGAGGCGTATCATTTGCTGATCTCAGCTTATAAAATGCAGGGAATGGAGAAAGAAGATGCACGAAAACAGCTTATCAATGGGTCAAGCTTAGAGGAAAAAAGGATAGACAGGCTGTTAGAAAAGTTTTGGGAGAAATAAAGTTGCGGTAGCAGTGAAAATTAGGAATGAAAGAAAAGTTCCCGGTGTAAGATATGCGATTGTCTTATGCCGGGATTATTATTTTTGTGTAATACATGCGCGATAGCATTATAAAAGGAGAAAGCTGATGATTAAAATTTCGTAAGCGCAGAATAACAGGGTGGATTTAATCCGTCATTTCGTTCCGCTATAATGATGATGCCAAATTATTCCTATATCAGGAAGAAAATTTTGAAATACGGTGTAATCAAGACGCTTGCCAAAAGAGATAAATTTCGCTTGCATCAACAGAAAACTTGTGCTATAGTCTAACCATCATATATAAATTCATGAAATTTCATGTGCGCAGTTCAGGCTTTTCGCCAGATGATTTCAACACATTTATTTCAGGTACAGGCGGAAAGCTGTAAGAAGGCTTCTCCTGTACGGACAGGAGGAAAACATGGAACAAAAGAAAAACAGGAGAGTGTCCGCCGTTTTTCAGGAGGCGGATGTCAGCAGCAAACGTATTTTTGGTAATCATACACTGTGTGCGCAGTTTCTCAGGGACTATTCGGGACTGGAGCTTTTTGCCAATGTGCAACCGGAAGATATCGAGGACGTTTCGGAGAGGTATCACCTGTTTCGCGAAGTGGAGCTAAATTCGGATACCGTAAAGAAAGTACGCATCAGAAACCGGGCGGAGGGGGAACATCAGGATATCTATGTCATTTCCCTGATTGAGCATAAAAGCGCAGTCGATCATGATGTGACGATGCAGATATTAAGGTATATGGTCTGTATTTGGGAGAATTATGTCAGAGAGCTTGAAGAAGCGGCTGGCGCGGAAATCGGACGTGAAGATGCAAAACGAAAGAAGCGGAAAGATTTTAAATATCCGCCGATTTATCCGATCGTCTATTATGAAGGTGCGGACGAGTGGACGGTCGCATGGAACCTAAGGGAAAGGATATTGCTCGGAGAGCTGTTTCAGCCATACATACCGGACATTACCTACAAGTTGGTAAGGACAAGAGAGTATTCCAACGAGGAATTATTATCGAAGGAAGATGAGATATTCCAAAGAGCGCCTGCTGACATAGTGGATATTATGCTCTCTGAATTGCAGAGCTTTTGCGTGCGGGTGAATCTGTCGAATCAGGAAACGACAGAACTGATAGAGAAAGTGAAGGATGGCAATATGGGATATTTGTTTGAAAACATGGAAAAAATGGATATTCAGTTGGAGCGCCGCAGGACGGAGGAACAGAAACAAAAGGCTGAGGAGCAAGAGAAACGTGCGGATGAGGCCTGTCAAATGTTGCTTTCGGCCTATCAAATGCTGATTTCGTCCTATAAAATGCAGGGAATGAAAAGAGAAGATGTGCGGAAACAACTGATTACAGGATTAAGTTTGGAAGAAAAGGAAATTGACCAATTGATAGAAAAGTTTTGGGGAAAATAATTTGCGGCAGCAGTTGGATAGTCCCCGGTACAAACCTAAATGTCAGCCTTGATGAGACGGGGGTGCGGACAAATACGGGAAAACTTATGAGGAAAGCGAAACAGCAGCATGAGAATAGCCATTTATCAACTACTGGTTAACCGCCACGCGGGAATTTCATACAGATATCATAAATACCACGACGGAACGACGGGTGTGCAGAAGATAGCCTCATGGGTCTATCTGTTGTGCCTGAATTTCGCCTACTATATTCTCCTGTGCCGCTTTTTGGGGCGCAAGCCGCAAATGGAAGTCTACGAGAGCAGGCGATTGAACTGTAAAAGGAGTGAGTCGGAGGCGTATCGGGCGAAAAATCCGCAGCTTTCGGTAGAAGCTTATGTGGACAGGCTGAAGGAGTATGATGTCATATCATTCGATATGTTTGACACGCTCATTTTCCGTCCTTTCGCGCTTCCGACGGACGTCTTTTTTCTGGTCGGGGGAGCCTTGGGCTTTCTTGATTTTAAGAATCTCCGCATACAGGCGGAAGAGAAGGCGAGGGTGGAACAGAAGAAAAAATACGGGCATTGTGAAGTGGCGCTTGCGGATATCTGGCAGACGCTGGAAAAAAAGACCGGAATCTTGGCGTGCGACGGGATGCGGGAGGAGGAGCGCATCGAGAAAAAGCTCTGCTATGCCAATCCGTTTATGCTGGAAGTTTGGAAAAGGCTTCGGCAGATGGGAAAGAAACTTTTGATTGTGTCTGATATGTATCTGCCGCTTGACTGTATCGGGGCTATTTTAGAAAATGCAGGATATGGGGGCGTAGAGAAGGTATATCTTTCCAACGTTTACGGGAAAAGCAAGGCGGATGGCGGTTTATATGAAGAAGTACTGAAAGACTGGCGACAGGCATCTTTGATCCATGTGGGAGACAATCCGCACAGCGACAGAGATATGGCAAAAAGGCACGGGCTGTCTGTTTTGCCTTATCCGGGTATTTATCAGAACGTGATGTTGTATCGTCCCACTGATATGTCAGCTATGATCGGCAGCGCTTATCGGGCAGTCGTGAGCAGCCGCCTTTATAACGGTTTGTGTTCCTATGGCATGGCATATGAATATGGTTTTCTCTATGGCGGATTGTTTGCAGTCGGCTACTGTTCTTTTATCCACGAATACTATGAGAGGCATCAGTTGGACAAGCTGCTGTTTCTATCGAGAGACGGGGACACTCTTTTACAGGTATACAGGCGGTTGTATCCGGAGGATAGTGCGGAGTATGTTTACTGGTCGAGAAAGGCGGCCGTGAAACTGATGGCGAGCACGGATAAACACGATTATTTCAGGCGCTTTCTCTATCACAAGGTAAATCAGGGATACACGATTGCACAGATCTTACATACGATGGAGCCGGACGAGCAGCTCATGAGTACGGCGCACCCGGGCGTGTTCAAGCTGGAGGACGAACTGACGGATAAAAATGTGGAGATTTTGCGGGAGTGGATTGAGGAGAATTGGGAGCAGGTGATTGCCGGGTATGAATCGCAGATGTCTGCGGCTGAGAAATATTATGCGAAAGTATTGGCGGGCTGCGGCAGGGTAGCGGCGGTAGACATCGGCTGGGCAGGGAGCGGTGCACTCGCATTATCCTATCTGACGGAGCGGGTTTGGAAGCTGCCCTGCCAGATCAGGGGGCTGATCGCGGGGACGAATACACTTCACAGTGCGGAGCAGGATGCTTCGGAAATCTTTTTACAGAACGGGAAACTGAGCGCTTATCTGTATTCGCAGAGTCACAATCGGGATCTGCTCAAAAAACATGATCCCAACAAAGAATATAATGTGTTCTGGGAATTGCTGTTGTCTTCCCCGACGCCGCAGTTTACGGGCTTTTATGAGGGCAGAAAGGAAGCGCCTTTGGAGACGGGGAGCACCCGCTATCTGGAAGAACTTGATATTACGCTGGCATTTGGAAAACAGGAGGATCATGTAGATGGCATTCGGGAGATACGTAAAGGAATCTTGGATTTTGTGGACGACTATCATCGTCGGTTCAAGGAGTTTCCCTGTATGTTCCGTGTGAACGGCAGGGATGCCTATGCGCCGATGCTTGTGGCGGCAAGCCACGGGGAAAGATATCTGAAAGCGATTCTCAATCAGTTTCCGTTTGAAAAAAATCTCATCTGATTTGTCTGATTTCATCGGACAAGGGACTTGTAAGCAGGCCGTGATTCAGGTATAGTGAAAGGAAGGAAACGTTACGCGAAGTAACGCCATTAGGAGACCGGCTATGGGATTGTTCAGACAGGCAGGAAAAGAAAATAAAAGGGAAATGAAGAAAGAGCTGCAAAAAGAAAGCGGGAGTGAACAGAAGAAAACCATGTTCCTCTCACCGGAGGAGCGATATCCTTCCAAAGCAAAAGGCAGCCGCCTGTCTCAAAAGGAGGAGAAGGAGACAGCCGATGATGTTCCGGAGCGGGTGCTTTTGGGAAATCCAATCATCATAAATGGGGCGGATTATCTTTTGCGGATCGGGCAGACATACATGGAAGCGCTGATCACTGTTTATCGGCGTTTTTCGTTGGAGGAGCTTAAGGAAGTATTGCAGGAGAACGGCATAGTTTCCGGTATCCGCGAGAAGGCGCTTTCTGAGATTGCGGAGGGGAAGCAGAATTATGAGGAGACGCTGATTGCGACGGGGATTGCCGCAAAAGATGGGCGTGATGGCTATTTTGAATATCATTTTAATACCCGGCCCGAGACGGAACCGATCATCCTGCCGGATGGTTCGGTGGATTATAATGTGCTGGGCAAGATAGAACTTGTGAGGGCGGGAGAGACTCTCGTCACCTATCATCCGCCGATTCCTGCGGTGTACGGCAAGGATATCAGAGGGAATGACATTGGCGCATACGAGGGCAAGGGGCTGCAGCCCTTGCAGTGCAAGCGCTGCAGTATGGACGAGGAAGGCTGCAAATATTATGCGGACGTGGAGGGGAATGTCACGTTGAACGGAAAGTTGCTTACCGTGACGCCGATCTACGTGTTGGAGGGCAATCTGGACGCGGCCACCGGCAGTTTGGATTTTCATGGAGATGTGCTGATTCAGGGAAATGTCTTTGCGGGAGTAACGGTGAAGACGACGGGGAATATTACCATCAACGGGCATGTGGAGACTGCGAATATCATTGCCGGAAAGGATGTTATCCTAAAGAACGGGATGCAGGGCTCGGGAAACGGTACGATCCGTGCCGGAGGAAATGTCATGGCCCGTTTTATCGAGCAGACGCAAGTATATGCGGGGATGGAAGTCAATACAGGAGCGCTCTTAAACTGTGAGGTGGAGTCAGGCCACACGGTGAAGGTCATTGGCAATCGGGGGAGCATCATCGGCGGCAGGACTGCGGCGGTGGAGGAAATATCGGCAGCTTCGATTGGAAACCGTGCAGGGGTCGAGACCTTGTTGGTCATTGGTCTGGACTGTGAATTTAAGACCAAGATGAGTGAGATCGACCGTCTGACGGAAGAATATGAAGATAATATGACGGATGCCATTCGCAATCTGGACCGAATTGACTATCAGATGAGAAATCAGCCCGGCACGCCCGGATTGAATGAGCAGAAGGCGGAACAGATGCGCAGGAAGATCAATTATCAGTTGAAGCTGCAGGAAATCACCAAAAGGCGGGAGGAACTGATCGACATCAATCGGCGTTCCGCTGACGGGAAAATAGTGGTAAGCGGGCTTTCCAACGTGGGATGCGTGATCGTGATAAACGGCGTGCGTGAGATGCTGCATTCGGAGTATCGTGATGTGTCCTATACAAAGGGCAGGAATGAGATTCGCATCATTTCCAATAAGCAGTGATGCAATATTGCCATAGCAGAAAAGCTATATGAGGATAAGGAGAAGCTTCATGTTCAGGAAAAAAGCGGCAGCGCCGACGGTCGCCTATGACAAAGAGAATTGCAAACCGATCATAAAATGCAGTATCTGCAATGGCGAGCAGGTGGCGGGATTTAAGGACCGGCAGACGGGGAAGTTTGAGGAGGTCATGCTGATCCGGGGTGCAGAGGATCTCTTTGCTTTCAGAAAACGGTACGGGATCGAAGAAGATATCGGTAAGGAATACTGAGGAGAAGGAAAAAGAGTCGAGAGTATCGAATCAGGAATATTTGCAAAGAGAGGACGGTCATCTGCCGCCCTCTCTTTTTGCTGACTCTCATAGGGAAAGTCAGTCATTTATTGTTTTTCAAATACCGGCATGTAGGTGATCGGACAGTCCACGCTCACGGTGCAGCCGCCCTCGTAAATCTCACCCGTGGAGGTCAGTTTCCAGCTTCCTGCGGGAAGATAGACGTCGCGCTTCCACTCGTTTAAGTGCAGGATGGGTGCCACCAGATACTTGTCACCGAACATATACTGATCTTGCAGTGTCCAGCAGGTCTCGTCCTCCGGGAACTCGTAGAACATGGCCCGCA
>JAAGKN010000964.1_pt1 | contig 76325 bp, 66 predicted proteins | sample 6206371 | NCBI WGS metagenome assembly JAAGKN01 (sample SAMN11533720, study PRJNA540317) | gut metagenome | isolation source: fecal pellets from male and female animal of same cohort | host: Peromyscus leucopus | place: USA:CA | collected 2017 | reverse complement strand
CCCAATGTATCAAAAAAAAAAAACGAGTCAAGCCCTACCGCCTTGACCTGTTTTTTCTAACAACAAAACTTTCCACTCCTTCTTGTCGGCACAAAAAGTAATAAAACTTTACGGGGCGGCGGGAACGCAATTTTTCCTATAATATAGGTATGGAAAAAGAACAGGACGTAACCGTCGCCAAAAGCGCAGGGTTTTGCCCCGGCGTCAAGCGTGCTATTGATAAAGTGCTTGAGCTGGAAGCCGCCGGCAAAAAACCCGTCTATACTATCGGGCCGTTGATTCACAACAAACAGGTAACCGATATGCTTGCCGCCAAGCAAATCACCTCTATTGATTTGCCGCAGGACGCCGCAGACAAATCCGGCGTGCTGGTTATCCGCGCGCACGGCATTACGCCCCAGTTCCAGCAGGAAGTGCAGTCCCACGGGATGGAAGTGGTGGACGCCACCTGCCCGCTTGTTAAACACGCGCAAAACATCATCGCCAAATTTGCGGACCTAGGCTACCACACCGTTATTGTGGGCGACGGCGGACACGCCGAAGTAATCGGCCTTTTAGGATACGCCAAAGGAAACGGCACCGTGGTGGCCGGAGCGGAAGAAGCCGCCAAACTGCCCCATTTTGCAAAAGTAAACGTTGTTTCCCAAACCACGCAGAAAGAAAGCGAATTTTACGCCGCGGCGGAAGAAATAAAAAAACACGCGGATGAATGCCAAATTTCCAACACCATCTGCCAGCCCACCAAAGACCGCCAAAAAGAAACGGTGGAACAAGCCCAAAAAGCGGACCTTGTTATTGTAGTGGGCGGCAAACACAGCGCCAATACGGCGCGGCTGGCGTTTTTATGCCGGGCGCTCTGCCCGCACGTGCAACACGTGGAAACGGAAGAAGAGTTGGACGCGCAGGAAGTCATCCGCGCGCAAAAAATCTTTATTACCGCCGGGGCGTCCACGCCCAATTGGGTAATTGACCGCGTGGCCGCGCGCGTAAAAGATTTACGCAAACCCGGTGCAAAATCCGTTCTGCTGTCCGCCGTCAAAAAAACATGGCGTTTTTTGGTTCAAAATGCGTTTTACACGGCGTTTGCCGCCGCCGCACTGGCGTGCGTATGTATGCGGCTGGAGGGAATCCGCCCGGATGCGCGCCTGGCCGCGTTTGCCTGGCTGTTTGTTTTTGCCGGAACGGCGTTCAACCGCTCTACCGAAGCCGCCCACGCCAAAGATAAAAAATTTCTGCTCGCCGCCAGTTTTATCTGCGCCGCGGGCGCGCTGGGCCTGTCGGCCTGGATGGGTTTAAAAACGCTTGCGTTATGCGCCGCGCTGTTGGCCGCCGGATTTTTCTACCCGTTCCGCCGCCTGCCCAAAGTGCCGCTTCCCGCTTTGCCGGGCACGAAAGATTTTGTTACCGCGCTGGGATGGGCGTTCGCCTGCGCGTTTTTACCCGCGTACCAATATGGGCTGCTGTCGCGAAAAGCGTCCTATTTGGCCATTGTATATACATTATTACTCGTATTTATGCGCTCTGTTACGCTGGGGTTTTCGTCCGCCAATAAAGATATGATTATCGGCCGGGAAAGTTTTTATAAAGCGTTTGGCATCAAAAAAACAAAATGGGCCGTCGCGCTTATTTTAACGGCGCTGACCGCCGCGCTGGCCACCTTGTGGACGCTTACCTGGAAACCCGCCCTGGTAACCATGTTGTTAATCGGCCACTTATATACCATTTTTATAGTAATATATTACTACAGCAGGAATTCCACCCGCAGCGTGAAGGATGAAACGCTGGTGGACGGGCAGTTTTTCGTCCTGTGGGCGTTAAGCGGATTAGCCGCGCTGTTTTAATAAACAATGTTCGGAGGGGATATGAGCATTAAAAGAATAGGAATTTTAACCGCCGGGGGCGACTGCCCCGGCTTAAACGCCGTGGTGCGCGCAGTAAGCAAAAACGCGCTGCAGCGCGGAATTGAAGTGTTGGGGTTTAAAAACGGTTTTGACGGCCTGGTGCGCAACGAATTTATCCGCATCACCAATGAAACGGTTTCCGGCATTTTAACGCTGGGCGGCACCATTTTGGGTTCCAGCAATATCGCTAATCCGTTTAATTATACGCTGCCGCCGTTTGGTTCGCCCGAAACGCCGCGCGATTTATCCACCGTCGCCATGCATAATTTTAAAACAAACCAGCTGGACGCTTTAATTACGGTAGGCGGGGACGGCACGCTGCATATGTCCCAACAATTTGTGGATATGGGGATGCCCATCGTGGCCGTGCCCAAAACGATTGACAACGATTTGTCCGCCACCGACCAAACGTTCGGGTTTGATTCCGCCCTGGCCATCGCCACCGAAGCTATTGACCGCCTGCATACCACCGCCCAAAGCCACCACCGCGTGATGATTGTGGAAACGATGGGCCGCTATGCGGGGTGGATTGCGCTGCGCTCGGCCATTGCGGGCGGGGGCGACATTGTGTTAATCCCCGAAATCCCGTACAACGACGACGTAATCGTAAACGCTATTTTGGAGCGCAAAGCCAAAGGGAAAAATTTCAGCTTGGTAGTGGCCGCCGAAGGCGCCAAAAACGAACTGGGCGAACAGGCCGTCGCACGCACCGTAGCCGGCAGCACCGACGCCATCCGCTTGGGCGGCATTGCCAACAAATTAAGCCTGATGATTGAAGAAAAAACGGGCATTGAATCGCGCGCCTGCGTCCTGGGGCATACCCAACGCGGCGGCACGCCTACCGCATTTGACCGCTGGCTTTCCACCTTATACGGCGCAAAAGCGCTGGATATGGTAGCGGAAGGCAAATTCGGCTATATGGCGGCCTTCCATTCGTTTAAAATGACGGAAGTAAAAATAACGGACGCGATTTCCAACTTAAAACGCGTAGATCCGCACGGAGAAGAAGTGCGCGCCGCGCTGGAAGTGGGTATGAGTTTCGGCTCCGCCGAAATCGGCTGATAAGGAGAATTTATGAACGACAATTTGGATATGATTTACGGGATTCACCCCGTGCAGGAAGCTTTAAGAAGCAAAAAACGCAACGTTACCCAGCTGTACGTGTCCGACTCCAAAGCCGGGCACCGCGCGGTGGAAGACATTATCCGCCTGGCCAAACGCCAAAACGTAAAAATTGACCGCATTGACAACAAAACGCTGGACCGCCTGACCCGCAACGCCAACCACCAGGGGATTATGGCAAAAATCCAGCCGGTTAAACTGATGAAGCTTTCCAACGCCATTTATGAAGCCGACGGAAATAAAAAAGACCTTTGGCTGGCCGTAGACGAAATGACCGACCCGCAAAACCTGGGCGCCATCATCCGCAGCGCGGCTTGTTTAGGGTTTTCCACCATTATCCTGCCCAACCGCCGCACCGTAGGCATTACGCCCGCCGTATATAAAGTGGCGTGCGGCGCAATTGAAAACATCAATATTGTGGAAGTAGCCAATCTGTCCGCCGCGCTGACGGATTTAAAAGAAGAAGGATTCTGGATTTACGGCGCGGATATGGCGGGCAAATCCATTACCGAAATGGACTACGCCTCCCCCGCCGTGCTGGTAATCGGCTCCGAAGGATTCGGCATCCGCGAAAAAACGGCCGAAAACTGCGACGAAGTAATTTCCATCCCGCAAAAAGGCGGAGTGGAAAGCTTGAACGCGGCGGCCGCGGCCAGCATTATTATGTACGATATGATGGCCAAAGTGCAGATTAAAAAATAAGAAAGTTTACACAAAAAATCCCCGGGATATTGTCCCGGGGATTTTTTACGGCTGCGGCTAAAACATACGCACTTGCGAGCCCTCCACCGCCCCAAACATTTTGCAATAAGATTTTCCTTTTTCGTTATACCAGCGGCACGCCAAACCGCCGTCTTTTAACCACACCACGGCGTAAATGGTTTCCCGCGGCAAACGGTTGCACACGGCCAACACTTCCGTTTCCCGCCAGGGGCCTCCTACCGGGCGGCAGACAAAATGTTTCGTTTTAAGCGAATTAACGTAATAATTTTCCCGTTCTCCCGGGAAGTTAATATCCAGCTTATCAATATCTTTGGCATACTCGCCATTAGCCATAAAATATAATTCTTCCGCCTTCCCGATAGAGGATACAATCGTCATCGCTTCGGAAATGCGGCTCTTTTCCACCGCTTTTTGGTACTGCGGCAACGCTACCGAAGCCAAAATACCGATAATAAGCACAACAACCAATAATTCTATTAACGTAAACCCTTTCATACGCATTGCTCCATTTTAAAAGTTCATCCTAAGACATTTCAGCCCAGCATCTACATCTTTTTAGGGGAATCTATAAGAAGATCCCGTACAAACACCTTACGGGATGACCTTCTTTTATTTCTCACCTATCCAATGTTATCAAAAAAAAAAAACGGGGCAAGGCCTTCTAAATCCCCCCTCCTTTATCCACAAAAAAAGGAACGGCTTTAATACCGTTCCTTTCATATGAATTTTTTAGCGCAAATTATAAATAGATTTCCAGTTTATCCAACTCTTTGCCTTTTTCGCTATATACTTTAAGCGTCAGTTTACGGTCCACAATTTTGCCCGAGGCGTAATGGCGTGCCGACACAAAACGCGCGGTGGAAGGATCCGGATTTTCGCGCTTGCCGGGCCGCGGGGCCGAAGTCCCGAGCGTAACGTACGTTACGCCGCGCGGCTTAGGCTCGTTGCGAAACATCGGGAAAGTGCGCTCATAATCGGCATCGCCGCCCTGCAGTACCAAATTAACGCGGTAATCTTCAAATAATTTGGCCCAATTCAAAAACACTTCGTTATTGGCTCCGCGCGCGCCGGACGAATACGCAGGAGCGTTCATCACCACGATTTTCCATTTTTCCCCCGCCGCGGCCAGCGTAGTTTTGAGCCATTCCGTCTGGGTGGATTTTTCGCCGATTTCCGGCGCCCACACGGCGCCTTCGGCCACATTCGTATCCAAAAAGATAAAGCGCGCGTTGGCCGTATCAAACGAGTAATACTTGGGGGTGGCGCGGCTCCAGCTCATATCGTGAAAGCGCGAATAGTTGGTACGCAGGAACGATTTGCTCTCGCGGCTTTCGCGGTCCGGCCCGTATTCGTTGGGCCCTAAAGCGACAAACAGCGGATTCTTCGCCAAAATTTCTTTAAAAGGGGTGAAAAATTCCCGGTTTGCGTCTTCATTTAACCCGCTGTGCGTCATATTTCCGGTATGAATCAAAAAATCGCTCTTTTCTTTTTTCATCAATTCCGCCAATTTTTCACGTGCCTGGGCGGCTTCATCGGGCAGGGCTTCGCCGTCTTCCCCTACGGGGATACCCGCCCCCGTTGCGCCCAACGCCAAAAAATTGACGGTTTTGCGCTCGGCCGAATACAACGTACGGAAAGAGCCTTCCGCCGGTTCTTGCGCGCCGTCGCGCGCGGCATTATAAACGTATATGCGGTAACAAAAATCCTGGTTGGGCACCAAACCGTACAATACGGCTTTATGCTGGGTGCCTTCGGGCGTAACCGTCATAATTTGGTTACACCGGGGCGCGGGCCCGTATTCCACCCAGCCGGGCGTGGCCTCGTCCGTCTGCCATTTTAAAATCATCGTAGTTTGGGTAGGATCTTCAATATACGGTCCGCGGATAATGCGCGCGGCGGATAAATGCGCCGCACAAAGTAAAAAACAAACAAAAAGGGATAGATTTTTCATATCTTTTATTCTACTAAATATCCCGCCGCAAAAGGCGAAAACCCCTATAGCCAAAACCGCCCCAAATTTAGTTTAATGAAAGTATATGAAAAAATTACTCGTTATTTTTATGGCTTTTTTTGCCTTTTCCGCCGCGCAAGCGCGCACAGTGGATGTAACCGCCGCCTATACGGGCGCTTCTCATTTTGACCAAGTGGACGCCGGAGCCACTATGGCGTTATCATTAAACGCATTGGCCGGGCTGGAAGCCAAATACGTGAAAGAAAAAAAAGTACAGCCGGACGGATTTAAAGACCCCATCTACTCCGTGTATCTGCCCATTCACTTGGATTTTGAACTGTTAAAACTTAACGTTACGCCCTTTTACTATTTCAAAAATAAAAGTGAAAATAAAGACTTTCAGGACGCATCCGCCTTTGGCGTAAAAACAATGCTTGTTATGAACTTGCAGGATGACACCGTAAACGACTTATACACCAACGCGTTTATCGGCGCGTCCGTCGCGCGCCAAAAAGGCACCGTATTTTTTGACGAAGAAAGCCCGGAAAACGAATACTATACCCAAGCCGCCTATACCCTTGGTTTTTATAAAGACTTCTTCCGCACTTTTGGCTTTGAAGCCGCCGCCACCGCTTTCCATTACCCTAACGGCATTACCGGCGTGTCCGGCTTAAGAAGCGTAATGAACCAACAAGATTTAGCCGAAACCCAAACGCTGGATCTTTCGCGCGGCCTGGGCAAATACGCTTTAAGCGCGCGCCTTACCCGGATGTGGCAGGAAAACGGTTCTTCCATTTATTTGGGCTATTCATTTGAAGAATACCATTCTTCGGACCCGGAACACTCTTTTATGCTGGGTAATGCTTTCATTTTGGCCCAACGCTTAAGCGTGGATATGGCCTATAACCACGTACGCACCATACATAACCAAGACAAGCGCGACATCTTTTACGTGCGCCTGGGCCTTTCGCTCTAGGAGTAATTATTATGCAAGAAGAAAACAAAGTGAATTTGGACGTAAGAGCTTTGTCCCTCATCTCGCACAAGTTAAAGACGCCTCTTTCCATTATTAACGGATATTCCGAAGCGGTGCTTTCCCAAGCCGGGAAAGAAAAATTTTCGCCGTTTACTTCCAAAGCGTTGGAAGAAATAAACAAACAAGGCAAGCGGATGTCCCAATTGGTGGACAAGCTGTTTGCGTTCCACAAAGTGTTTTCCGCCGCGCAGGATAATTTGATTAAGCAGGCCATTGCGCTCAAACCGCTTATTAAAGAATGCGCTTCCCAAGCCATTGCGCTTACGGAAGACGCCCTGCCGGACGCCGCCCCCCAGCAAGACGCTTCCATCCGACGCGGCACGTTTGTGGAAATAGACTGCCCGGAAGGCCTTACCCTTTCCGCCAACGAAGAAATGCTCCGTTTGGGAGTATTGGAACTGCTTACAAATTCCATTAAATTTAACAATAAGATGGAAAAAATCATCAAAATCCAATGCGCCAACCACGGCGACAGCATCTCCCTGTCCGTGCGGGATTACGGGGTAGGCATCCGCCCGCAGGACGTAAACCGCATTTTTGAACCTTTTTATCAGGTGGACGACTCCTTTACCGGCCAGGTAAACGGCTGGGGGCTGGGCCTGCCGATGCTAAAAAGAATCCTGGACCTGCACAGAGGCAGCATCAGCGTCGTGTCCGACAGAGGCTTAGGATCCATTTTTACAATCAACTTCCCGACCTTATGAACTACGAAACTTTTTTAGAAGAGATTTCCCTCCAATGCGACGCCCTGCGCGGCGCAATGAACGCGGCAACGCAAAGCTTGCGGGAATTTAACCGCCGGCTGGAACAAATCATCCAGCAGCTGCATAAAAACATTGAAGTGCGCGATACGGAATTCGCCCGGGAATTTAATGAATTTTGCCTGTTAATCCGCAAAGAACAAGACGGCCGGGAACAGTTTTGGACGGACGCCCGCGCCCAAGCGCGGACAAGCAAACCCGCCGGCTGGACCGGCGACCTGGCCCTGCCCGCCAAAGGTTTTAACAGCCGCGCAAAAACACTCTCCCGCGCGTGCGACGAATTTACCACCGCTTATGACGCTTTCTGCCGCAATTATAGAAGCTTTACGGCGGCAAAACTAAACGTTTGGCTGCTGACTTCCTGCCAAAACGATTTTGCCAACTTAACGGGAAAAATTTTATTTTTGGCGCGGGAAATAGCCAAACACACCGAAAAAAACAGAGGGCCCTATGCTTTCGGATAAACAATCCCTTTATTACCAAAAAACCACCGCCGTCTGCCTGACGATTATCGCCGCCGGCGTGGTAACGGCGTTTTTAGTATATACCAAGGCGCTGCTGATACCGCTTGTCATCTCTATATTCCTTTACACCATTCTCGCGCAGATGACGCTGTACTTAAAACATAAATTTTCCTTTCCGTCCTGGGCCGCTATGACGGTATCCATTCTGCTCAGCGCCGCTTTTTTTACCGGGATTATTTTATTCACCGTTAACTCCGTGGGCGACTTTTTAAAAGGCGGCGAAGTATACCGCCAAAATTTAATCGCCACCGTAACGGACCTTTCCTCCCGCCTCCAACAGCACGGCATTACCTTGGACCAAAACTTTTTAGAAAACTACCTGCGCGAACTGCCGCTGTTTAACTGGCTGAAAAACTTCGGCGGCAAGCTGTTTTCGGTTACGTCCAACCTGACGCTGATTATTTTGTTTATGATCTTCTTTTTATTCGGCAGCAAAAAAACGCCGCCCATCACAAACCCCTCTATTAAAGAAATGCTGGCAAACGTATCCATTTACCTGTCCGTTAAGCTGATGGCTTCGCTGGCTACGGGCTTGGTGGCGGCCGCCATTTTGCTGGGATTTCAGGTAAAACTGGCGGTATTGTTTGCACTGTTTATGTTCTTGCTTAATTTTATCCCGAGTGTAGGCTCCATCATCGCCGTACTGCTGCCGGTACCCGTTTTATTTTTACAATACGGATTCGGGCCGAAATTCTTTATTGTAATGGGGATGTTAACGGCTACTGAATTTATTATCGGCAACTTGCTGGAACCCCGCTTTCTAGGCGAAGGGATGGATTTACACCCCGCCACAGTGGTGGCCTCCCTTATTTTTTGGACGCTTGTGTGGGGTGCGCCGGGCGCGTTTTTATCGGTGCCGATTACGGCTTCCATTAAAATTGTATTAAGCAAAATTAAACACACGCGGCCGTTTGCCGAAATTTTGGCGGGCCGCCTGCCGCATTAATTTATACATATGCGCCCCGGCAAAAGCCGGGGCTTTTTTCTTGACTTAAAGCAAACTCTAACCGGTATAATAAAATAAAGAATAAGGAGGTTTTTATGAAAGTACTTTTAATTAACGGCAGCCCGCACGCCAAAGGGAATACTTTTACCGCATTAAACGAAGCCGCCAACGCTTTACAAAAAGAAGGAGTGGAAACGGAAATTGTTTCCATTGGAGCAAAAGCCGTACAAGGCTGTATTGCCTGTTTTAAATGCGCAGAACTGGGCCGCTGCGTCTTTCAGGACGATTTATATAATTCCCTCCGCGAAAAATTAGACGGGGCCGACGGAATTATTATCGGTTCCCCGGTGTATTATGCGGGGCCGAACGGCTCGCTTTGCGCCCTGTTGGACCGCTTATTTTTCTCTTGCAAAGACAAGCTGGTTTACAAGCCCGCCGCCTCCGTAGCCGTTTGCCGCCGCGGCGGAGCCAGCGCCACCTTTGACCGCCTGAACAAATACTTTACCATTAACAATATGCCTGTTGTTTCCTCCCAGTATTGGAACAGCGTACACGGCCGCGCGCCGGGCGAAGCGGAGCAAGACGGCGAAGGAATGCAAACGATGCGCACGCTGGGGAAAAATATGGCTTGGCTGTTAAAGAAAATCCATCAGGACGGCCCCCAATATCCCGAGGCGGAAAAGGAACATATTTTTACCAACTTCATCAGATAGTTGAAAAATATTTAGAACAAAAGGAACGGTGTACAAAGAGAATTTTGTGCACCGTTTCTCTTTTTATAGGCCGACACCAGCCGTTATATTCCCTGCGGTACAGCAGAATAATTTTGCCCCAACTTCGGCTGATTTTTCGGATTTGGGATAAATTTGCGCGGCCAGTTACCCAAGGAAGTATTGTCAGGGTACGCCGGGCGGTAAAGGAGCGCAAAGTTACTCAAATATGGAAAATGGTTGCCCGCAAAAGCAACAACGGATAAGAAATCTCTTTCTTATCCGTTGTGCGTAAAACGCCAGATAATGTCAGCTGTTATTTATCTTCCCTTTTCAGCCAGCCTTCAAAATCCTCCACTGACATCGGTTTGGAAAACAAATACCCTTGTGCAACGTCGCACCCCGTTTCCCGCAGGAAATCGGCCTGTTCTTTCGTTTCCACGCCCTCGGCAATTACTTTTACGCCCAAAGATTTAATCATCGCCACCGCGCCTTCAATTACTTTTTTGGCGTTGGAATTAACTTCAAAGCCGGATAAAAATTCTTTATCCAGTTTTACACCGTCAAACTGCAGGTTTTTAAGTACGTTTAACGAAGAATACCCGGAACCGAAGTCGTCCATCGCTACGGAGAAACCTTTCCGGTGTAAACCGCGGATGACGTTCTGCGCGCATTCCAAGTTATTAAAAATAACGTTTTCCGTCAGCTCAACTTCAATTAAACTGTGCGCAACGCCGTATTTATCCACCAGGCGCGTCATCTGCGGGATATAGCGGGAATCGTTCAAATGCAAACGCGAAAAGTTAACCGCAATAGGAACCAGCTTCAAACCGCGCTTTTTCCATTGGGCAAGCAAACTGACGACTTGCTCCAAAATAAACATATCCAGCCGCAGAATAAAGCCGTTTTTCTCAAAAATCGGGATAAAATCATCCGGGCGCACCAACCCTTCACTCCCTTTGTTCCAGCGGACCAGCGCCTCCGCCCCCACCATACGCCCGGTGGCAAAATCACACTTTGGCTGAAGATAAACGGAAAAATCGCCGCGTTCCAACGCTTCTTCCATTGTGCTTTCAATTTGCTTTTCCGCCACGATACGGCGCAGATCGGCTTCGTCATAAAACTGTATTTTATCGCCGGACATCCGCTTGGCGTTATCCAACGCCAGGTGGGTACGGTCCAACATAATATAAAACGGAATATCTTCCGTTATTTCGTACACGCCAAAAGCGGAATCCACCATCAGGCACGCGCCCGCCGCCGTACAATCACGCCGGATTTGCGCGGCCAGCAATACCAGCCGGGTACGGAATTTGCGGCGGTCCTCATACGACAAAAGCATAATAAAATCATCCGCCGCGGAGCGGCAAAAAAACTCGCCGGGGCGCATATTCTCGCGCAGGATATCCGCTACGCGCTGCAGCACTTTATTGCCCCGTTCATAGCCGTGCAAATCGTTAATTACTTTAAATTTTACAATGTCAAAAACCACCAAAGCCGCCTGCCCGTGAAGTTCGGCCAGCTTATCGGGGAACTGCTCACACATACTGTTAAAGTTGCCGGCCCCCGTAAGAGGATCTATAAACGCGGTGGCAAATAAGCGGCGGTTGCTGGCGGAACGCACCCGGAATAAAGAACAAATCAGCCCGAGAAACACCAACAAAATAAAAGAAACAAGCCCTAAAAACGTCCACGCCAATTTTTTAATTTGCCGTTCCACCGTTTCCGTAGGTAAAATGGAAAACATATACCAGTCGTTCACGCTTAGCGGCATTAAATGCAAGAAACGGCGTTGTTCGTTTAAACGGTAATCCACCAACGCGTTTTTACCCGCCGCCACGGCGGCTTTTACATCCGGCAGCGTAAGGGTATCGCGCGCGAAATCCGCCTGCTCCAAAAGGACGAATCCGTTGGTGCCCGGAGGGATTTCCGTACCTAAAATAACAGTACCGTCCCGTTTCACAATCAACGAAAAGCCAACATCCCCCATCGCCGCCAAAGATAAAAGCGGCGTAAAACGGTTAAGCGGTAAAAAGGCAAACAAAGCCCCCACAGGGCGCCCTTCTTTCTTTAATAAAACGGATTTCACCAATACTTTTCCGCCGTGGATAGTATCCTGGCGGAGAAGGGGAGACAGATAGGCCCCCTTTTCCAGCGTATTGGCCAAAATGAGCGACAGCCACGCCGCCGGCAATTCCCCTTCGGACGAAAAATACGTACGCCCGTCCGTTGTAATAATACCTAAAAATTGAAAAGCGTTATGCTGGGTTTGCTCGTGTAAAAAGTGTTTTAACCGCTCGGTGTCCGTCCACGGAAAAGATTCCTGGGCGGAAAGCGCAATGGAGCGGAGCGTCTGCAAATCGGCAAACAGCAAACGGTCAAAATCCTCCGCGGCCTCTTCGCCCGCGGATTGGACGTGTTTCTTTAAATCCCGTTCCAAGAAATTTCCTACATAACGCCAATACAGCGTAACGCCGGACGCAATAACAACCGCCCCCAGCAAAATTAATACAAACAACGACCTAAAAGAAAGACGCTGAATAACCCCTCCCAAGGCGTAAACCGCCTGTGAAAAACCATATATGCCGGCAATTGCGGCGTTTTAATTATATCAGGATAGAACAACGGCCGGGCGGCCGTCTGCCAGCCGCCCGGTAAAAATCAGGCATGGCCCTTAGCGGGGGCCTGCTCTTCCTGCGTGCGGAAAAACCCGACGGTCTGCTGCGAGTAAGCAAAGAAGGGATAGAATGGATTTTCCGGCTTACGCAAATCGGCTTCCGCCGCTTCAGCGTAAAAGAGCTTGTCCTTGGACACCGCAAACAACCGCACCATACCCGGCGCGGACGGAGCGGGCAGCTCATCCCCGGCAGGAACGGCGGTCATTTTATCCGTTAATTTGGCGGCGTGCGCCAACATATGCGCCGCGGCGGTTTGCAAGGCTTCGTGCCCATGCCCGCCAATCATACCGCCCAACCCGCTTTTGCTGTTATTTTCAAAATACAAGCTGCTGTCCCCCAGCGAGTTGGTGGCCAAAAACAAGTGTTTGGTTTCCGCGCCGTCTTGCAAGGCCATTTCAATCCCGGCGACGGAAATTTTATCCGCACCGACTTCAATTACGCCTTTGCGGTTTTCCAGGTTTTTGACGTCCAGCCAAAAACCGCGCATATTTTTATAAGCTTGTTTCATATTTCACCCCCCAGTGATACTAAAATATTAGCATTTTCCCCGCTTTTTTACCCTGTAAAAAACAGATTAGACGCGCACCGTTTTTTGGGGTATAATAAAAGAAAGATTTAAGGGAGGCGCTATGACGAATAAAGGACGGGCCGTTATTTTAATGATGGATTCTTTCGGCGTAGGCGGAGCGCAGGACGCCGCCAAATTCGGCGACGCGGGAGCCAACACGCTGGGGCATATCGTCGCCGCGCGCGGCGGGCTGAAAGTGCCGAACCTGACCGCACTGGGGCTTTTAAAAGCGGCCGAAGCCTCTACCGGCCTGCCCGTTACAGCCGGTGAGCAAGACAATCCGGCCATTTTAGTTCCTTCCAAATACGGGTATATGAAAGAAATCAGCCTGGGGAAAGACACTTCTTCCGGCCATTGGGAAATGGCGGGCTCGCCCGTACAGTTTGAATGGGGATATTTTAAGCCGCAATACCCTTCATTCCCCGAAGAGCTTATCCAAAAAATCTGCGACGAAGCGGGCCTGCCCGGCATTTTAGGCAATAAAGCCGCCTCCGGCACCGTGATTATAGACGAACTGGGCGAAGAACATATCAAAACGGGCAAACCCATTTGCTACACGTCGGCGGACAGCGTCTTCCAAATCGCCGCGCACGAAAAACACTTTGGGCTTGATAAGTTGTACAAACTGTGTGAAATTGCATTTAAACACGTTGCGCCTTATAACATCGCGCGTGTTATCGCCCGCCCGTTTGAAGGGGAGAAAAAAGGCGAATTTAAACGCACAAAAAACCGCCACGACTATTCCGTTAAACCCCCGATGCCGACGGTATTGGACGAAATAAAAAACGCCGGAGGAGAAGTGATTTCCGTCGGTAAAATATCGGATATTTATGCCAAGCAGGGCATCACGAAAGCCGTTAAAGCCTCCGGCCTTGCCGAATTGTGGGACGTAACGCTGGCGGAAGCCAAAAACGCGCCCGACTTCAGCCTTGTATTTACGAACTTTGTGGATTTTGATATGACCTGGGGCCACCGCCGCGATGTGGAAGGCTACGCCCAAGGACTGGAATACTTTGATACGCGCCTGCCGGATTTGATTGCGCAAATGAAAGAGGGCGACATTGCATTTATTACGGCCGACCACGGCTGCGACCCCACTTTTAAAGGCACCGACCACACGCGCGAGAACGTGCCCGTTATTATGTTTGGGCCGGGAGTACGCCCGCAGTACATCGGCGCACGGGAAACATACGCCGATTTAGGCCAGACGATTGCGGACTATTTTAAACTGCCGCCTTTAAAATTCGGCAAAAGCTTTTTAAACGACTGAGAAAAAGCCCCGGGCCTAACACCCGGGGCTTTTTAATTGTTCTTATGAAACTATAAGTTCATTACATACAGATTTGATTTTTTTTCAAACCCCAAGGCTTTGCAAAGTTGCTCCGCTTTTTCCTGCGATTGTTGGGTTTGGGTATGCGCACAAACAAGCCGATGATCTGTCGGCACAAGACGTATAATTAACCACCCAAAGGAATACCGGATATTACAAGCCGTATTACCGCCACGCGTATCCACACTGCAATATCCCCACGAATAGTTATAATGCGGATCTCCGCCGGATTCCGTACGGCTTATCCAGCCCGGCATACCAATATCCAAATCTTCCATCGCTTTTGCATATTGGCCGTTAGCCATATAATACACTTGGTCCGCTTTGTTAATTGAAGACAGCAGGGTAACAGCTTGCATGGCCCGGCTCTTATCCACTGCACGCGAATACTGCGGCAACGCCACCGCTGACAAAATACCTATAATTAAAACGACAACCAACAGCTCTATAAGCGTAAATCCGGCCTTTTTTTGCATATGCCATACCCCTCTATTGATATAAACTAATACCCCTAATTTATCAAAAAAAAAAAACGGGTCAACCCATCCGCAAAACATAAAAAAGGAGCCGTTTCCGGCTCCTTTAAACACAAGCTATTTCCCTTTACCAATTTTTAATAAGCACAAGGAGTAAGGCGGCAAACACCAAACATAACAATATTTTGGTAAGCCCCAAATGCTTTTTAAGCCAACCGCCAAACGTTTTGGATTCATACCCCGCCAGCGCGAGTAAAAACACGCCAACCAGCGGAACGATAAACATCAAATTGTAAAAAAGCAAATACCCCGCCGCACGCAAAAAGTGTCCGTTGGCTTCTTTCAGCACCACCACAATCGTAGGCAAATACACCTGGCCGGTACATACCGCTTCCACCAAGGACACAATAAACCCCACCGCCACCGCGGCCGCACCCAGCCGCCAAACGCTTTTATTCCGGTCTTTCAAAAACGCGTGCATCACTTTATGAATAAACGTTTTGTATTTGGCGGGAAGTTGTAATACCAGGCCGGAGGCGTCTTTCGTGCGGTAATAGTGGATAAAGTCGTATACGCACGCCGCCAAAAAACCTGCACACAACAACACAGTCCCGGCTTTTACCGTCCACATCACATAATAAAATCCTTGTATGGCGTACAAAAATTTAAACGCGCCAAGCCCCAACAGCACGTACGCCAAAAACACAGCCAAACAATAGGCCGTTCCAACAACAAGCATCTCCCGCCGCGTATATTTGTATACGCTTAAAAACGAGATAAAAAACACGATTACCGCAAACGCGCACGGGTTAATGCCGTCCACGAGCCCGGCCCCGGCAATCATCCAAAACGTCAGCTGTTTAAATACGCTTTCGTGAGATACAACACCCGCCTCCTGCGCGGCAGGCACAACAGGGGAAGACGCTGAAGTTTGCACCGCAGGCGCGGTTTCCGGCGCGCGTTTTTGAACGGTTGGCTCCACTTGCCCGGCGTTTTCTTTCGTCAGACGTTTATGCGCGGGCGTTATGGAAACCCGTGTTTTCGCCCCGCTTAAAAACGCATTTTCCACCGCCTTGTCAGCCAACTGGCCGATTTGCTGCGGGTATCCCATTAAAAACTCGTCCCCCACCGCCATAGCGGGCGTGCCCGGGAACTCCGCCCCATACGCTTTTAACGCCGCCATAAAGGTTAGGTTATCCTGCGTTACGTCCACCTTCACAAATTCCATACGGTCTTTATTGCGCTCCAAAAAACCGTTCAAAAACTCCCGCTCAAAATGTTGGCAGTGCCCGCAGTAGGGCGACCCAAAATAAACCGCCGTTACTTTTTCCGCAGGCGCAGTTTGCGCGAACGAAAGCCCCGCCCCGGCCAACACAGCCAGGAGCAAAAGAATTTTTTTCATAATTTCTCCTTAACAATTTTGTGAATTTAAATCATAGAAGGAAGGCAAGTCCGGGTGAACGGACTGCGTACATTCCCGCCGATGCGGCAAGAATACATTTTCCGACGGCAAGGCCTCTTCCCCGTAAAACGAATGTTTCTTACAGCAGTATCCGGTTGAACGCCCGCCGCCTTTTACGCACAGCAAGAAATAATCCGGCGCGGACGCAGCCGGCACGGTTTGAACAGGCTGCGCGGGAACGCTTACCCAACGGGAAACGCCAAATCCCGCCGCAAACAAAAACACTCCGCACGCACCCGCTAATATCCGCCTCCGCCACAAGGACGGCCCCGGCTTAACAACGCGGGCCCATACGCGGGCTTGCGAAAAACCTTGCTTGTCAAAATCTATGCGGGAATATTTTTCCATAAAACGTTCTTCGTCAGTCATCTTTCATCTCCTTGCGCAATTTGGCTACGGCGCGGGATAATACAGTCCCCACATTGCTTTCCGACAACCCCGTCTGTGCGGCGATCTGGCGGTTATTAAGCCCCGAATAAAACTTAAGCGCTACCAACTCTTTTTCCCGTTCGTTTAAACGAGCGACCGCACGGAGCAAACGCTCTCCGTCTTCGCTGTTCTGTTCGCCTGCGGACGGGGCGGAAACGGCGTCCTCCCATCCGGCGAGAGATAAAAATTTACGCACGTAATACAGCCTGCGGTGCATATTGATTTCGTTGCGGGCAATGGTAAAAATCCATTGCCGAAACGTCCCTTTTTCCGCGCGGAATTGGTATTGTTTTTCGTACGCTTTGCGCCAAGCGGCGGCGCATAAATCTTCCGCCAGCGCGCGGTCGCCCACGCGGCACAATACATACGAAAACACGGGCTTAAAGAATTCCTGATACAGGTTTGCAAAGTCCATAATTTCCTTCCGCTTATACTATGCGCAAGTTAAAAAAGTATCACACATTATTGGAAGAAATAATTTTAATAGACGAGAGCCCGCTCTCCATCACCAACCGCCGCAAGGGCGGCCAGTACATAAACGGGCATTTGAAAAGTTTTAAGGCAAGTTTTAGGCGCAGTTTAAACGTTTTGCGCGCGTAACGGCGGTGTTCGTTGCTCCCCGGCCGCGCGCCAAGCGAAGCGGCCAACGCCAACGCGCTTTTAAACGCGCTGGACACGCCTTCCAAACTGCTGGAACTGATGAGCCCGGCGGCCTCGCCGATTAAAAACACGCCGTTTTCCCCCAGGCAAAACTCTTTCCACCCGGCGGGGCGGAGCACCAAACAGGCTTCCGTTTTAACGGGGTCCCCAAACTGAAAGCCCTGTTTGGCAAGAGAGTTTTTTTGGCGTTCAAACCGTGCGCGGCATTCCTGCACGGGGTACGCGCCGCCAAAAATAAAGTATCCGTCTTTGGAAACGGACCAGGAGTAACAATCAGTTTCTTTTGCGTCAAACACGCAGGAATAAAACGGGCTTTTGTGGGTTTCTTTAAACCACTGTTGAACGGCCATATACGAGCGGATTTTATGGTTAGGAAAAAACGCCCGCCGCACCACCGACGCCGCTCCGTCCGCGCCGATAACGCGCCGCGCCCGCACGGATTCCGCCTTGCCGTCCCGCTCAAAATAAACGGTAAACGCGCCGTCTTCATCGCGCGAAATACGGGTTACTTTTGCGCCCGAATATACGGGCACCGAAGAGGGAATAAGGGATATCAGCCAACGGTCAAATTTGGCGCGGTCCATATTTACGTAAAAACGCTGGTAATGGCGCGTAAGGCCGGAAGGCAAGTCTACCGTGCGAACGGCAAAAAGCTGCGGGTCTACCAGTACGGATTTGGGGAGCGTTAAGTCAAACCGGGCCAAAATTTTCTGAGCGTCGGGGGCCAAAAGGCCTCCGCACGGTTTTTCAAAACCGCCGGAAGCAACTTTTTTATCCAAACATAAAATGTTGTATTTCCCCGCCAGCAGGCGCGCCAGCGTACTGCCCGCCGGGCCAAGCCCGATAATCACCGCATCAAACATTTATTTTCCTTATATAACCCCGCACATTTTTTTAAATTCCCGGCAAAAACATCCGGGAATGACAATTAAAAATTACCGCAAATTTTCGGCTTCCGCCAGCCACACGTCCGCCGCCGCGTCGCTGGGCATACGCCAGTCCCCGCGCGGGGATAAAGCGACAGAGCCCACTTTAGGGCCGTCCGGCAGGCACGAACGTTTAAACTGCTGCGCAAAAAAGCGGCGGAAAAAAACTTTCAGCCATTTTTTGATAACGGCGGAAGTGAATTTCTTGCCAAATGCGTGGCGGGCCAAAAAGTAGATTTTGGCGGGGCCAAACCCGCACCGCAAGAAATAATACAAAAAGAAATCGTGCAGTTCATACGGGCCGACCAAGTCTTCCGTTTTTTGCGCAATCCGGCCGTTTTCGTCGGCGGGTAACAGTTCGGGGCTGATGGGCGTATCCAAAATATCGTTGAGTACGGCCTGCGTTTTTTTGCCCGTTTCGTGCGCAGCGGCCCACGCCACCAGCGAACGCACTAACGTTTTAGGCACACCTGCATTTACGCCATACATAGACATATGGTCGCCGTTATACGTCGCCCAGCCCAGGGCCAGCTCGGACAAGTCCCCCGTCCCCACCACGATACCGCCCGTTTGGTTGGCGATATCCATTAAAATTTGCGTGCGCTCGCGCGCTTGGGTATTTTCGTACGTTACATCCTTTTGTTTTTCGTTATGGCCGATGTCGGCAAAATGCTGGCGGCAAGCTTTTTGGATGTTTACTTCCCGCATCGTTACACCCAAACTTTTCATTAACGAAAGAGCGTTTTGGTAGGTGCGGTCCGTCGTACCGAAGCCGGGCATGGTTACCCCGACAATGTTTTTGCGGGGCAAGTCCAGCTTATCAAACGTTTTGGCGCACACAAGGAGCGCAAGCGTGGAGTCCAACCCGCCCGAAATACCGAGCGTAACCGTTTGGATATGCGCGTGCATCAGGCGCGTAGCCAACCCCGTCACTTGAATGTTAAAAATTTCCTGGCAGTTTTCGTTCAGCACACTGCCTTTGGGCACAAACGGCGTAGGCGAAACAAAACGGGAAAGAGATACAGCCGGCACGGGCGGCTGGCCGGACTCAATCAGTTCGTACGGTTCGGCCGCTTCGTACGCCGCGTCGGAACGGAAGGTGGTGCTGACGGCGCGGTCATTGCGCAATCGTTCCACGTCAATTTCCGCACAAATCAGTTGGTTTTGCATAGAAAAACGCTCCGAAAACGAGAGCGGCGTTCCGTTTTCGTAAATAAGCGCGTTGCCGCCGAAAACAACGTCGGTGGTGGATTCGCCGAACCCGCAGGAGGCGTATACATACCCGCACAAACAGCGGGCCGATTGCTGGGAGACCAAATCCCGTACGTAAGCGTGTTTCCCGGCCAGGGCGTTGCTGGCGGAAAGATTAAAAATAACGTCCGCCCCCTGCAAAGCGGCGCGGGATGACGGCGGCACAACGGCCCATAAATCTTCGCAAAGCTCCACGCCAAACTTCATACCGGAAGCCTCAAACAGTAAATCCGTACCCGCCGGAACCGTTTGGCCGCAAAGTTCCACTTCGTCGCCTCCCCATTCCAGCGAAGACGTAAACCACCGCTGTTCATAAAACTCGCGGTAATTGGGCAAATACGTTTTAGGCACCACGCCCAAAATTTCGCCCCGGTAGCATACGGCGGCGGCGTTCAACAAAGCCGCGCCCGCACGCACCGGGATCCCCACGATAAAAACAACGTCCGTGCTTTCCGTCCGGCGCAAAAGCGCGCCAAGCACCCGTTCGGCCGCGTCCGTTAACAGAGGTTTAGAAAATAAATCCCCGCAGGTGTATCCCGTCAAACAAAGCTCCGGAAAAACCACCGCGCGCGCGCCTTCGGCCGCCGCTTGCAAAATAAGTTCTTCCGCTTGCGCCGCATTATAGGCGCAATCCGCCGTTTTGACGAGCGGAACCCCCGCCGCCACTTTTACAAATCCGTAATGGTTCATAGGTAATTCATCTCCTAAATACGCCGATTACTTATATTGTATCAATTCCGCACGGACGTTTTGGAACTATAAAATGGACACCACCTCATACCCCGCATCCTGCACCGTTTGACGCAGCAACGCTTCGTCCAACTCTCCGGCAGCCTCCACTACGGCGTCTTTGCGGTTTAAATCCACTTTAGCCTGCACGCCGGGCAGCGCGTTAAGGGCGCGTTCCACGCGGCTTGCACAGTGGCCGCAGACCATTCCTTCAATAATTAACGTTTTTTTCATTTTGTTTTCCCCCTTGTTTACGTATTTTTTACCAAAGCGCGGCGGTTTAAAAAACCGCAGGCGCAAGGCGTTGCTTACTACACAGACGGAGCTTAAACTCATCGCCCCGGCGGCGAACATCGGGCTTAATTTCCAACCCAGCGGCAAGTATAAAACCCCCGCCGCCAGCGGAATACCAAGTACGTTGTAAAAGAACGCCCAAAACAAATTTTGTTTGATGTTGCGCAAAACGGCCCGGCTGAGCTGCAAAGAAGTGGCAACACCCGTTAAATCGTCTTTCATCAGCACGATATCGGCCGATTCCACGGCTACGTCCGTTCCCGCACCCAAAGCAATGCCCACATCCGCGCGCGCCAGGGCGGGCGCGTCGTTTACACCGTCCCCGGCCATTGCCACCACATTGCCTTCGTTTTGCAAACGCCGGACGACAGCCTCTTTCTCCTGCGGGAGCACCCCGGCAATTACCGTTTCAATACCAACGTCTTTAGCCACTTTGCGGGCGGTTAATTCATTGTCCCCCGTCAGCAGGATGACTTTTAAGCGCATTTTTTTAAGCAGTTTTACCGCATCCGCCGCGGACGGTTTTACCGTATCGGCAAACCAAATATGCCCCAGCCATTTTCCGCCGCGCGCAAAAAACAACGGCGTACAGCCTTCCTGCGCCGCACGGGAGGCAATAGCCTCTCCCTCCGGCACCATTACGCCCAGTTCCGCCATCCACGTCAAGTTGCCTCCGGCCAGTTCATCGCGCCCTTCCGCGGCGCGCACACCACGCCCCGGAACCAGCTCAAAACCCGCGGCCTGAAACAGCGTCGCGTTTTTTTCTTCCGCATACGCCGTTAAAGCGCGGGCAAACGGATGCTGGGAAAAATGTTCCAAAGAAGCCGCATGGCTCAATAACTCATCCTCCGTTACACCGGGCGCACCATATACGCCCGCCACCCGCATTTGACCCGTGGTAACGGTACCTGTTTTATCCAACACAACGGCGGTTACCTGATGGGCGCGCTCCAAAGCGGCGGCTGATTTGACTAAAATTCCGTTTTTGGCGGCCTGCCCCGTCCCCACCATAATAGCCGTAGGCGTGGCCAACCCCAGCGCGCACGGGCAGGAAATAACCAATACCGAAATCGCGCACGACAGCGCAAACGCCCACCCGGCCCCCTGCGCCGCCCAGGCGACGCACGTAAGCAAAGAAACGGCTATCACCGCCGGAACAAACACCGCGCTTACGCGGTCCGCCAGCTGCGCAATAGGGGCTTTACTGCCCGCCGCTTCTTCCACCAACATAATAATTTGCGCGAGGACGGTGTCCTTCCCCAGCCGTTCTACGCGAAACTCCAAATATCCGCTGGCAAGCACCGTTCCGGCGGCTACTTCTGAACCGATTATTTTATCCTGCGGAACGCTTTCACCCGTCAAAGCCGATTCATCCGCCGCACCGCCGCCGTCGGTTACCGTACCGTCTGCCGCCACACGCTCCCCCGCACGCACAAGCACAATATCCCCGGGCACCAAGCCTTCCACAGGGATACGCACCTCTTTTCCGGCGCGCAACACGGACGCTTCCGCCGGGACCAAACGCACTAAGGCAGAAATGGCGTCGGACGTTTTTACTTTTGCACGCGCTTCCAGCCATTTGCCAAGCGTTACCAGCGTTAAAATCATAGCGGAGGATTCAAAATATAAGTTGGAAGACGCTTCAAACGCGCGCGTCCAATCGGCACCCTCCATTAAATACACCACCCGAAACAACACCGCCATACCGGACGCAACCGCCGCGCCGGAACCCAGCGCCACCAAGCTGTCCATATTCGGCGTACCGGCAAATAAATGGTTAAAGCCCCGGATAAAAAAACCGCGGTTTAAAAATAAAACGGGCAGCACCAGCACAAACTGGGCAAGCGCAAACAACCCGGGATTATGCGTTAAAACACCGGGCAAAAAACCGGGCGCCATATGCCCCATAGACACATACATCAAGGGAAACAGGAACAGGAGCGACAGCCAAAAACGCCGTTTGAGTTGCCGGGCCGCTTCGCGCGCCGCCGACTGCGGGGACGTTTCCGCCGAGCAATCGCCTTGCACGCGAGCGTCATATCCCGCCTTTTGAACGGCGGCGACAATGTCCCTGGCGGACACCAACGCTTCGTCATACTCGGCGGATAAAGAATTTTGCAGCAGGTTTACAGCCGCCCGTTTTACCCCGGGCAAATGGGAAACGGCCTTTTCCACGTGCGCCTGGCAGGCGGAACAGGTCATCCCGGATACGTTGAATTTTTGCTTCATACTACCCCCTTATATATACCAGTATAAAATTATGGAGAGAAGTTTTCAAGAAATACAAACTGATTAGTTTTCTAATCCAAAACAAACCGTACCAAATGGCGCCAAAGGCGCTATCCTATAAAAAAACAAAGGGGGGGTAGTATTATTATGAAAAAACGTTTACTTGCCGCAGCCACAAGCGTATGCTGCGCATTGGCAGTGGCGGGCTCCGGCCCGGCGCAAGCCTGCACGGGAATTGCGTTTGACGCCAAAGACGGCACGCGCATCCAAGCCCGCACTATTGAGTGGAGCGGTTACGATTTAAACGCCAAACTGGCCGTATGGCCGCGCGGCGTCAAAAAAACGGCCTACACGCCGCAGGGCAAAAACGGTAAAACCTGGACTACCCGCTACGGCGTAGTGGGCGCAACCACGGTAATGGACGAATTTATTACCGAAGGCATTAACGAAAAGGGCCTTTCGGCGGGGATTTTCTTTTTCTCGCACTACGGAAGCCTGGCTCCGTATAACCCTAAAAAAGCGCATAAATCCGTCAGCGACGCAGAACTGGTGCCGTGGATGCTTACCAACTTTGCCACCGTGGACGAAGTGCTAAAAAACTTAAAGAAAATTGAAATCATCCCTATCGCCGCCGCGGATGATAAAGGGACCTACAATACCGGCCACTGGCGCATTGCCGACGCTACGGGCCGCAGCGTAGTGTTGGAAATTACCAACAAAGGCGAACGCCATATTTACGAAAACGATTTGGGCGTACTTACAAACTCGCCGGACTTCCCGTGGCACAAAGCCAACTTAAACAATTACATTAACTTAAATCCGGGCACGGTCGCCCCGCGCGACTTTGGGGGCGTGCCGATGTTCTCGTTCGGGGCGAGTTCGGCCCTCTTAGGTTTACCGGGCGATTTTACGCCGCCCTCCCGGTTTGTGCGCGCGTTTTTCTTTCTGCACAGTTTGCGCCAGCCGGCTGACAAATACGCCGCCGTTACGCAGGCGTTCCATATCTTAAACGCGTTTGACATCCCGCTGGGCGCGGAATTTGCCTTGGACCAAAAAATCCCGGATATTCCAAGCGCCACCCAGGTTACCTGCGTAAGCGACACGACGCGTCCCGCGTTCTACTACCGCACCATGTATAATTCCAACATCCGCAAAGTGGACCTGCAAAAGATTGACTTTAGTTCCGTCAAATACGGCGCGTATCCGCTGGATGAAACGAACCAAGAAACGTTTACGGAACGTTCTTTTTAACAAAACACACGGTAAAAACGCCCGGGTTCATCCGGGCGTTTTTGTTCCGGCAGAAAATTGCTATACTGTCTATGTCTTAAATTTATCACGCATCCTGGAGATTTCTTATGCCGCAGCTTTCCGTAGTCGTACCTATGTATAACGAACAAGAAATGGTGGAGTTGTTTTTTCAAACGCTGGAACCCATTCTTAAACAGTGTACGCCGGATTATGAATACGTTTTCGTAAATGACGGCAGTAAAGACGGAACCCTCGGCAAATTAAAAGATTTGGCCGCCCGGTACCCGTATGTAAAAATTGTGGCGTTTTCCCGCAACTTTGGAAAAGAAGCCGCCACCACCGCCGGCCTGGAGGCAGCAACCGGCGACGCCGTGGTGATTATGGACGCAGACCTGCAGGACCCGCCGGAACTGATTACCGCGTTTTGGCAAAAATTCCAAGAAGGGTACGAAAACGTATACGGCCAGCGGGCGGACCGGTCTTCCGACTCGTTTTTTAAACGCTTAACGGCCCAATCTTTTTATAAAATTTATAATTTAATGGCCGACTATCCCATCCCTTACAACACCGGGGACTTCCGCCTGATGAGCCGCCGCGCCGTGCAAGCCGTGCTGCGCCTGCCGGAACGCGAACGCTTTATGAAAGGGCTCTTTTCCTGGGTGGGGTACAAGAGCGTCGCCGTACAATTCAGCCGCAAACCCCGCGCCGCGGGCAATACCAAATGGAACTATTGGAAGTTATGGAATTTTGCCCTGGGCGGATTTACCGCTTCCACCACCATTCCGCTTAAATTGTGGACGTATTTCGGGCTTTTTGTATCGTTCCTGGCGTTCTTGTTCGCCGGATGGACGGCTTATAAAAAAATCATTTGGGGAAACCCCGTCAGCGGGTACACGTCGCTTATGGTGGTTATTTTGTTCTTTAGCGGCGTACAGCTTATTACGCTGGGCGTAATAGGCGAGTATTTAAGCCGTATTTTTACCGAGGTTAAACAGCGTCCTTCTTATTTAATTGACGAAAAAATAAACTTTTAACGCGCTTATGTATATACGGAAGCCCTTTTCTTTGAGAAGGGCTTTTGTATTTTCGCCGGGAATGATTTTTGCTAAACTATAAATAATTATGACGATAATCATCATCCTTTTTATGCTTTTACTAAACGCCCTGCTGGCCGCTTATGAAATGGCCCTGGCGTCCGTTTCGCGCACGAAACTTTCTATTTTGGCGCAGGAAAAACGCTCCGGCGCGGAACAAGCCCTGTATATGAAAGACCATATGGAGGGCAGCCTGGCCGTAGTGCAAATAGGTATTACGCTCGTCGGCGCGGTGGCCGCCGCGGCGGGCGGCGCGGGCGCGGACGAAATGTTTTCGCCCGTACTTCAAAAATTTTTAGGCGTTTCCAAACGCGCGGCGGACGCACTGGCGGTGGCGGTGGTGGTGGTGCCGCTGAGCTTTGTAACCATCGTATTTGCGGAACTGACCCCCAAAACGTTTGCCATTAAAAACAAAGAATTCGTAGTGCTGAAATTCTCACCCGTAATGCGCGTGCTTTATTCTATTTTGTCGCCGATTGTAAAAATTATGGAAGCGCTCGTGCGCGCATTTACCAAAAAAACATTTACCAAAACGCCGGACCCGAAAGAAGCCCAAAAAGCCGCAATGGCCGATTTACGTACGGCGGCGGCAATTGCGTCTTCTTCCCGTTTGTTCGGCAAAGCGGAAGAAAAAATCGTACTTTCAAGCGCGATGTTCTGCGTACGCAAAATACGCGAAATTCAGGTACCGCTGGACCAAGTGTATATGCTGGACGCGGACGACTCCATCGCCGACACGTTTGTAAAAGCGCATTTGGATATGCACACCCGCTTTCCCGTACGCGCCACGCCGGAAAACCCACAAGATATCATCGGTTACCTAAACTTTAAAGACATCTTCCTTTCCACCAAAACTTCCGGCGGAACGCCCGCTTCCGCGCGCAGCATTGTCCGCCCGATTTTACGCTTGGAAGCCGATACCATCATTTCCGCCGCCTTGGAAAAAATGATGAAAAACAAACAGCACATCAGTTTGGTAACGGAAGGCGATAAAATTACCGGGATTTTGACGCTGGAAGACATTTTTGAAGAAATGGTGGGCGAAATTGAAGACGAGTACGACTTTTTCCCCGCCTATATCCGCCCTTTCGGCGCGGGTGTGGTGGCCAGCGCCACCGCTAAAATGGCCGACGTACTGGAACGCCTGGATTTACCCCTGCCGGCCGATTTGCCAAGCGGCGAAACGGTACAGCAGTGGGTTAACAAAAAACTGGACCATTCCCCCACTAAAAACGAAAAAATCCGAGCGGGCGGCATTTTGCTTGAAACGAGAAAATTCCGCCGGCACAAATTAATGGAAGCCTTTATTTGCAAAGCCAATTAAATTGAAACACCCCAAGCGTAAGCCTGGGGTGTTCTGTTAAAGTATTCCCAAAGGTCATGCTGAAAGGTTGTTGTTCAGCATCTACTTATTTAAAACAAAGTGGATCCTGAATAAAAACTTTTCAGGATGACTTTTTTATATTTGTCATTCCTGCGTGCTCAAATACACGTCCTCCCCGAGAATTTTTTGTCGGGGATCTGTCGTTATTAAAAAAGAGGAACAGATTCCCGACTACAACCCTCGGGAATGACAATTTTTATAGATAACTTAACGTTTATCCCCGGGGTGTTGTACATTGTTTACAAAATACCGCGTTTAACCAGTTCCCGCCGCAAATCGGCCGGACCCGTAAAATGCACCGCCTCAAAACCAAGCTTTTGGGCAGCCTCCACATTGGCGGGGCTGTCATCAATAAAAATACAATCTTCCGCCCGGAACCCAAAGGTTTGCAAAAAACGCATAAAAATCGCAGGGTCCGGCTTGGCCAGCTTTTCCGCGCCTGATACTAAAATCCCGTTAAACCACGTTAAAAAATCAAACTTTGCCCGTGCGTACGGAAACGTTTCCGCCGACCAATTGGTAAGAGCATAAACGGGATATCCCCGTTCTTTTACTTCGCGCAGGATCTCCACGGAGCCTTGCACCGCACCGCCAAGCATTTCGTCCCAGCGCAAAAAATACGCTTCTATCTGCGCGGCATACTTGGGGTATTTGTGTTTTGCCTCCGCTATTCCCTCAGCAAACGGACGGCCCGCGTCAAACAGCGCATTCCAAGCGGGCGGACAGACAAAAGACAAAAACCATTCCATTTCTTCCGTGGAAGCAAAAATACGTTGATACAAGTAGCGAGAGTTCCAGTCAATAAGCACCCCGCCTAAATCAAAAACAATTGTTTTCATACGTCCCCCTGTTTTTATTATAAACCTTCATACAGGCGGAAGCAATAAAAACTACGGTAAACGGTATACACGCCAGCTGGCAATTTTGGAGTCATAGGTGCCGCCAAAAAATTTCTCGCAAAAATCCCCGGCGCGGATCAAACTGCCAGACCCGCTTTCCCAGCAATACAGGTTATTGTCAGTGGCGGAATATTTTACTTTATCATTTACAAAAACAAACCCCGTACATTTATACGGTCCCGACGTAAAAACGGCGCTGGAAAGCATAAAATGACTGGAAGCATTATTAATTACCAATTCAAAATTTTTACCAAAACGGTGGGCATCCGAAGAGGAAACCGTTAAATCGCACGGATCGGAACCGGAAGAGGAAAGGGTTTTAAAATCTAAATCCAGCTCGGAAAATTGGGTGGGATAACTGCCGTTTGCCATAGAAAATGCTTCCTGGGCCGTCCCCAGCGAACGGGCCAGCGTAAACAGCTGCGCCGCGCGGGATTTCCATACCGCTTTTTGGTATTGCGGCAACGCCGCCGCAGACAAAATACCGATAATTAATACGACTACCAACAACTCTATCAGCGTAAAACCTTTCATATGATACCCCTCCAACAAATTAGTCATTCCGAGATGTTTTAGCTCGGAATCTACTTTATTTAAAAAGAAGCAGATGCTGAATAACAACTTTTCAGCATGACCTTATTTTATGTTGCCCTAATCCCAATTTATCAAAAAAAAAAAACGGGTCAAGGCCTCCACAAAACCGCAAAAAAAGAGCGGAAGAAATCTTCCGCTCTTTTGTCTTGCAAATAAACCAGTTTATTACAGCACCAGCGTATCTTCCATATCCGGCCCCGTGGAAATAATGGAAATTTCCGGGTGAGGATACACTTCGGCCGACAACTTCTTTAAATCCTCCAAGAACGCTTTGGCTTCGGGCGTGAAATCTTCGTACTTTTTCACACGGTCGTTGCCGGGGAACATATCAATATGCGTAATGGCGATTTTGGTGCAGTTGTTAATCATAATCGCGCGGGAAGCGGAGCGTTTTTCAAACGCACCGATGCGGCGCAAGCGTTTGCTGACGCTGCCGATTTCGTGCCCTTTGGTATGATAAATTTCCAGCTCTTTTTCGTCGGTCATTTCACATTCCAGCGGGCCGGGGCCTACGCGGGTAATGTAGGGTTTAAACACCACGTATACGTCGCGCACGCTCTTGGGGCCCAGGCCGGCTTCGCCCAAAAAAGTGCTGGCCGTCGTATCGCGCGAAGTTACAAACGGGTATTCCCCGTGCATCAGGGAAAGTTTAATACCCTGCGTGCCTTCCAGAAGGATCTGGCCGCCATTGTCTAAACTTTTGTTTAACAGTTCGGGCACGTCCTGAATAAAATCTTTGAGTAGCGGTTCGTCTTTGGCGAACTTAATATCGCGCCGTTCAATGCGTTCGCGCACCGCCTGCCCAAGCCCGGTGCCCACACTGCCGATGTGCTGCATAAAATGCGCGGCGTTCTTTTCGGCGGCGGTTTGTTCGTCGGAAATCAATACGGCGTACGGATCAATAATCAAGCGGTCGCGCGTGCCGGTAAAATTCACTTCGTCCAGCAGCCATTCGGTTTTGGTATATGCGCCCGCGCCCAACACCAGTTTGGTTTTGGGGTTTAAAAACCCGGACGGAATGTTTTTAAGCGTGTAGGATTTGCCGTCTTTCACTACGGTATGCCCCGCGTTGGGGCCGCCCACGCGCACGCAATAGTCGTACGAGCCTTTGTAGGACAGGTACGCGGAAATCTTGCCTTTGCCTTCATCACCGGCTTGGCCGCCGCAAACAATATCAATCATAATCTCCCTCCGCCAACTCCGCCGCCAGGCCGGTATAACTCTCCGGCGACAGCGCAAGCAGGCTGTTTTTTGTTAAATCGTCTATATCAAGCCCGCGGATAAACTCCCGCAACGCTTCCAGCGTCAGCGTGCGCCCGCGGGTAAAATCGCGCAGTTTTTCGTACGGCTTATCCGCCCCAGCAGCGCGCAGAACGGTTTGCACCGCTTCGGCAAGCACTTCGGGGTGACTAGTTAATTCTTCCCGCGCAAATGCACGGTCAAACGAAATTTTGCTAAGCCCTTTTAAAACGGACAAATACGCCGTCAGCGCATATCCAAACGCCACGCCCATATTGCGAAGAACGGTAGAGTCCGACAAGTCCCGCTGCAGACGCGAAACGGGCAATTTGCGCGAGAACAATTCGCATAAGGCGTCCGCCAATTGCAAATTACCTTCGGCGTTTTCAAAATCAATCGGGTTCACTTTCTGCGGCATAGTGGAGGACCCCACCTCGCCCGCCACGGTTTTTTGGCGCACGAGCCCGCCGGAAATATACCGCCACATATCCTGGCAGAAATCCAATAAAATTACGTTTGCGCGGCGGATATTGTCAAAAATTTCGGCGTAAGAATCGCGGTTGTCCACCTGCGTGGAAAGAGGGCTTAAGAAAATTTTTATTTTGCGGCCTTGGTTGAGCTTCGCCACAAATTTTTGTGCGGCGCGCGGCCAGTTGATTTTGCCAAACGCCGCCGTGTGCGCATTATAATTACCCACCGCCCCGCCAAACTTGCAGGAAACTTCGCGCGTTTTTAACTGTTTGATTTGGCGTTTTAAACGCTCCGCAAACACGCGGATTTCTTTACCAAATGTCGTCGGCACTGCCGGTTGGCCGTGCGTACGGGCCAATAAAACGGTGCGCGCCTCTTTGCGGGCCAGCTTAACAAGTTCTTTATAAATAGTTTCCAAGGCGGGCAGGAGGGCTTTTTCAAGTCCGTCCGAAAGAAGCATAGCATAGGCGGCGCTGTTAATATCTTCGCTTGTCAGCGCAAAATGGAACCATTCCAAGCGGTCCGCCAAAGACGTTTTGGCAAGGCGCAGTTTTAAAAAGTATTCCACGGCTTTTACGTCGTGCCGGGTGGCGGGAATTTTTGCATAACCGTCAAACTCAATCGCACGCAGGACAGCCAAATCGGGTTCCGACAAATTACAGACGTCCGCCAACAGTTTTTTTTCGGGTTCAGTTAAAGGGTTAAAACGCGGCAGTTTTAAAGAAGAAAGCGTTTCCAGCCACGCACATTCGGCACGTAAACGGGATGCGGAAAAGGCGGCTTCGCCCATGCAACTTCTGAGCGCGCCCAGTCTGCCGCCGTAGCGGCCGTCCAACGGGCACAACGCCGATTTTTCCATAAGTATATTTTAGCAAATTTAACATATATTCGCCGTAACTAAGGCAAGCGTAAAATCTTTCATTTTGATACCTCAAAAATAAATACGTCATTCTGAGGTGTTTGGCGGCCCGCAAGGTGCCGCCAACATTCGGGGATGACAATCCCATTAGTCATCCTGAGAGGTTGTCACTCAGGATCTACTTTATAAAAAATCAGTAGATGCCGAGCAAAAACATCTCGGCATGACCTTAATAATACCAGATCCCCGGCTACAAACCTCGGGAATGACGACTTTTGTCCATGGTATCAAAAAAAAAAACGGGTCAAGGCTTTCTCCTTACTCCTTTATTCCTCAGGAGTACAGAACAGAATAACACTGCTATGCTTCGGCTAATTTTTCGGATTTGGGATAAATTTGCGCGGCCAGTTAGCCGAGGAAGTACTGTCAGGGTACCTCGAGAGGTAAGGGAGCGCAAAGTTACTCAAATATGGAAAATTGTTGCCCGTAAAAGCAACAACGGATAAGAAATCTCTTTCTTATCCGTTGTGCGTAAACCGTCAGTTAACACCAGCCGTTATATTCCTACTTCTGTCCGGTGCGGTCCTTTTTGTCTTTATAGTGCGTGTGAAGCAACTGGTGCGCCACCTTGCCGCCCACCTTGTCTAAAATACGTCCGTACAAAGCAAGCACGCCGCTGTTATCCTGCGATTTATAGGCAAGCTCCGTATCTTCCTGATACAAACCTTCGGCGCGTTTTTTGCGCGGGGCCCAGCCGTCAAACTGCGGCTGGCCGGCGCCGGCCACGCATCCGCCCTGGCAGGACATGACTTCAATAAAGTCGTAATGGTCTTTGCCGGCTTTAATATCGTCCAACAATTTGCGCGCGTTTTTAAGGCCGCTTACCACCGCGGTGCGGATTTTTACATCGCCGATAGTAATGGTTTTTTCTTTAAACACTTTGCTTTCGCGCAGGCTGGTAAATTTAACGCTCCGGGCGTTGGCCGGGTCCAGCTCCGCCAAAGCATAGCGAAGCGCGGCTTCCATTACGCCGCCGGACGCGCCGAAAATAACGCCCGCACCCGTTTTGGAACCGAACGGCATATCAAACCATTCGTTTTCCAAATTGGCGAAATCAATGCCCGCTTCTTTAATCATACGCGCCAGGCCGACCGTGGTAACCACGTAATCGGTATCCGGGTTGTTATCCACATAAAACTCGCCGCGTTTCGCCTCGGACTTTTTGGCCGAGCACGGCATCACCGCCACGACCACCAAATCTTCGCGCTTGCCGCCTTTCTCTTCAAAGTCGGCTTTCAAGACCGGGCCCATCATCTGCATAGGCGAACGCGCGGTGGACAAATTGGGGATAAACTCGGGTGCGAATTTTTCCACATAATTTACCCACGCGGGGCAGCAGCTGGTAAATTGCGGCAAATTGGTGCCTTTTTTGAAGCGTTCCAAAAATTCGGCAGCTTCTTCCACAATCGTTAAATCGGCCGCGAACGCCGTGTCGTACACATAGTCAAACCCCAGCATACGCAGGGCGGCGGCGATTTTGCCGTCCACATTTTGCCCCTGCGGAAGGCCGAAAATTTCACCTAACCCCACACGCACGGCGGGAGCGATGTGTACGGCCACTTTTTTGGCGGGATTGTTAATAGCTTTAAACACTTCTTCAATTTCCGAAGAGTTGGGCATTAACGCCCCCGTCGGGCACACGCGCGCGCACTGGCCGCAGGACACGCATTCGTGGCTTTGGCCAAGTTCTTTATTAAACGCGGTGGCGATTTTGGAGCGGAACCCGCGGAACGCAAAATCAATCGCGCCGATACCCTGCACCTCGTTGCAAATGCGTACGCAGTTGCCGCACAAAATACATTTGCTGTGGTCGCGTACCAAGGCGGGCGAGGTGGCGTCTTTATGGCTGTCCAATTTTTTGGATTTAAAGCGGATTTCGGTTACATCCAAATCTTTGGCGAGTTTCTGCAGTTTGCAGTTGTTGGATTTGCTGCAGAGGGTGCAGTCGTGGTTTCCCGACGATAAGAGCAGCTCCAGGTTAATGCGGCGGAGTTTGCGGATTTCGTCGCTGTTTACGCGCACTTTCATCCCCGGCTTGGGGGCTACCGTGCACGAGGCCACAATACCCATCCCCTCCACTTCCACCAAACATAAGCGGCACGCGCCGTAGGCGGCCAGCTCGGGGTGATAGCAGAAAGTTACGATGTTAAAATGGGCTTTGCGCACCAGTTCCAACAGGTTTTTTTCGCCTTCAATGGCGACTCTTTTGCCTTCAATAGTAACAAAGTTTTCGTTTTCCATAATACGCTCTCCCGTGGTTATGCGCCCGTCACGACCGCGCCGAATTTGCAGGTGGATTTGCATCCGCCGCATTTAATGCATTTTTTGGCGTCAATGTGATGCGGTTTGCCCACTTCGCCGCTGATGGCCTGCACCGGGCACGCGCGTTTGCACATACCGCAGCCTTTGCATTTTTCCGCCACGATTTCAAAGCGCGCCAGCGCCTTGCATACGCCGGCGGGGCAGCGTTTGTCCACCACGTGGGCGAGGTATTCTTCTTTAAAGTGTTTAAGTGTGGAAAGCACCGGGTTCGGGGCCGTTTTGCCAAGCGCGCAAAGCGAAGATTTCTGCACCGCTTTTGCCAGGTCTTCCAGGTTTTCAAGCGTTTTTAATGTTGCGCGGCCTTCCACAATATCGTTTAGCATGGTAAGCATTTGCTCCGTACCTTCGCGGCACGGAACGCATTTGCCGCACGATTCACGCTGGGTAAATTCCAGGAAAAAGCGCGCCACGTTTACCATACACGTTTTATCGTTCATAACTACAAGGCCGCCGGAACCCACCATGGCGCCCGCGGATTTTAAAGAATCAAAATCAAGCGGCAAATCCAAATGTTCTTTGGTTAAACATCCACCCGACGGGCCGCCGATCTGCGCGGCTTTAAAAGCGGCTTTGTTAACGGTGCCGTCGTCGTTGGTGGTGCCGCCGGCCACGTCGTCAATCACTTGGCGAAGCGTGGTGCCCATGGGAACTTCCACAAGGCCGGTGTTGGCGATATGCCCCGTAACGGCGAACGTTTTGGTGCCGGGGCTGCCCAGCGTACCGATTTTGCGGAATTCTTCCGCGCCCATTTCCAAAATTTTGGCGACGGTCGCCAGCGTTTCCACGTTATTGATAACCGTCGGTTTGCCGAACAAACCGCACTGGCTGGGGAACGGCGGCTTGATTTTGGGCATACCGCGTTTGCCTTCCACGGACGCGATTAAAGCCGTTTCTTCGCCGCAGACGAATGCGCCGGCGCCTTCCATTACGTTAATTTTGAAATTTTTGCCGGAGCCGAAAATATTTTCGCCCAAAATGCCGAGCTCTTCGGCCTGCTTAATGGCGGTGCGCACACGCTGAATGGCAAGCGGATATTCCATACGCACGTAAATATAGCCTTCGTCCGCGCCGATCGCCCGCGCGGCGATCATCATCCCTTCCAATACGGCATTGGGGTTGCCTTCCATAACGCTTCTGTCCATAAACGCGCCCGGGTCGCCCTCGTCGGCATTGCAGATAACGTATTTTTTAGGGCCGGGTTCCACGCGGGTTAAATCCCACTTTTTGCCGGTGGGGAAACCGCCGCCGCCGCGGCCGCGCAGACCGGAAGCAATCATTTCTTTACAGACGTCTTCGTCCGTCATTTCCGTATACGCGCGCTTGGCCTGGGCGTAACCGCCGTGGGCGATATATTCGTTAATATCTTCGGGGTTAATGCGTCCGCAGTCGTGGAGCAAAATACGTTCCTGCTGGGAATAAAAAGGAATATCTCCCACCGTTTTGGCCTTTTGGTCGTTAGCCGGATTATGGTAGAGGAGGCGGTCAATCACTTCGCCTTTTAAAAGTGTTTTTTCAACAATTTCCGCCACGTCTTCGGGTTTTACTTTGGTGTAAAAAATATCGCCCACGCTGACAAGCGGCCCCTGCGCGCAGAAACCGCGGCAGCCGCTGAGGCTTAAATAGTTTTCGTGGCAGTCTTTGGTAATTTGCAGACAAAAACCGATTTTGCGTTTTTCCATTTCCTGCTGGAACGCTTCATACACTTTAAGCGAACCGCCCGCAATACAACCCGTACCGCCGCAAATAACTACGCGGCCCGTAATTTTTTTATACGCCGAATTATATTCCTGCGCGATGTTTTCAATATTTTTAGTTGCCATTTTGGGCCTCCGCTTTGACGATAGAATCAATTAGTTCAGCCGCTTTGGCCGGGGTAATTTGACCGTGGACGACATCGTCCAGCACCATTACGGGGGCCAACCCGCACGCGCCCAGGCAAGATACGCATTCCAGCGTAAACATCATATCGTCCGTGGTATCCTGCCCGTCTTTTAATTTTAAAATGTCTTTTACGGTATTAATGACGAAAGAAGAGCCTTTAACATGGCAGGCTGTACCGTTACATACTTTGATAATATGCTTGCCTTTAGGCGTAATGGCAAAATGCGCAAAAAACGTGGCCACGCCAAAAACTTTGGCGGGGGATATTTCAAGTTCGTTGGCGATAAAACGCATAATATCTTCGGGAAGATATTTATATTCGTCCTGCACTTTTTGGAGGATGGGAATCAGTTTGGAACTGTCGTACTGATGGTCTTCCAGGATCCGCGCGGCGGGTTTGAATCTGTCTGTCATAAGTTCTCCTATACGGTGGGTGAAACATACGGCACGGCAAACTGCGTCCGGCAAACTACGGTAAGACTTATATTCGCAGAAAATAAAAAACGGGAACCGTTTTCCCCATTATAACTTCATCGGCGGGGTCTGTCAAGGACAGAAACGGTGCCCGTTTAAATACCTGTTTTGTTTAAAATTAACGCGGCCAGTTGCCTATTCTTTTATAGTAATAATAGTTTTTGATATAGCCGTTCCATTTATAGAATCCGGCGGATTCTTCAAACATATCATCGCCGTACATATATCCGTCAAAACCGATTTGATGCAATTCTTGCGAATCAATTTTGTCGCGCGTATACATACTGCAGCCGATAACGGGCGTATTCACCCCCATTTCGCGCAGGCGGTTTACAAAATAACGGCCGCCGCCGCCCGGCACGTTAATGTCGGAAATTACCAAATCAAACTTGGTGCCCGCTTCAACCGCTTCCAGCAATTCTTTGGTGTCTTCATATACGGAAATTTTCCATCCTTGCGGGAATCGGCCCTCCCGCTCCCATTGCTTATACATATTCAGGATGTCTTTCGTGTCATTTAACACCACCATATGCACATTTTCGGGCAGTTGTTTTAACGTTTCGTCCTGCTTTCCTTTGTGCCAGTCAAATTCCATCCAAAACTCATCCTGCACATACGGCCGGACGGCATGGGAAGTTTCGGCCACCTCCGGCGTGTAAAACTTATTTACTTCTTGCGACGCAAATGAAATATATTCCAAAGCGTCTTTTAACGCCGGGTCATTCGGAAACAACAGCCGCTGTAATTTGGACGCGCGCATTTCTAACCCGCGCAGTTCCCCCGCCAAACGCCCGATCTGCGTTGGATGAAGCGTTTCCGCAAGCTTGACGTTTTCTAACAGGGCGTTGCCAATCATAGGGTTAATGTATTTATGAAATTCGGAAAAATCGGCAAAGAACTGTTCGTACTGTTGCACGGCTTCCTGCGTTTGGGAAACGGTAGGGGACACCAGGCGCGGACGCAGGTTAACCGACGGCGTAGGCGTAATTACTTTCGCCGCATATGCGTCAAACTGAACGCGGGCGCGCGCGGCGGATGTAACACCCGCTTTAACCGGCACGGAGGGAAGATCCACTTTCACAGGGCGCACGTGGGAAACGGCGCGCTGCGCCGCCGAAACACGGGCGTCCAGCCGGCCCAAGGCGGACACGGGTTTAGAAGCGGACGAGAGGCCCTTAAGCGCCTGTCTTCCCGCTTTAGCGGCTTGACCCCAAGCGCACGGAACCATTACCCCCGCACAAACAATACCCAACAAAACTTTTATGGATTGGTTCATAATACTCCCTTTCCTGAACTGGATTTATTTTAGTATAACTGTATTCATAAAAAATAAACAGGGTCTTTAGACCCAAAAACACCTGGGCCCCTTAATGTTCCCACCCGTGCAAATCCCGGTAATAAAAATGATTCAGCAATTTTTGCATCACGTCAGCCGGCCAGCCCCGCTTATAAGCGGAAGCACCCGCCAAACTAATCATACCGTCCATACCGCGCTCAAACATTTTTTGCCCCAAGTCTTCCGTCGCTTCATAAGACGACATGGCCAAAATAGTACCGTCGTAACCCTGATGGCGCAGTTCGGAAGCCAAATAATATCCCCCGCCGCCCGCACCCGCCACAACGATATCGGTTAAAATAACGTCAAATGGCCGCTCTTGGCCGCGCATAGCGGACAACAACGCTTCGGCGCTTTCAAATATAAAAAGCTCTCCGTCCGGGAATAACACGCCTTTGTTGTGCAACGCGGCAAGCTGCTCGCGGAAAAAATAAAAATCATTCACCACCGCCACGCGCAGCCCGGCGGGAAGCATTTTGGAAATCCGTTTGGCGCGGGTGGAGGCAAATTCCCAATGTTTGGCGCGGGGAGAGGGATCCTGCAGAAAAAATTCGTCTTTATCAAACACCCGGTCCGCGCGGAAAGGAAGAGGCTTGGTAAAATAAATATCTTTCGCGTGGGGATAAATCATCCACTTTACATAGGTCATATATTCCAGCGCGGCCAACAGCGCGGGATCATCGGCGCTGACGCGCCAGCACAGAGAGGCAAGCTCGTGGTCCACCGCGTCTATTTCAGTCCGCCAGCGGGCTATTTCTTCAGGGTGCAGGGCGCGCCGCTCAGCAGGACGGGACTGATAATACAACAAAACGTCCATTTCTTTTTTAAACGCCAGGAATTTCCCCATTACGTCTTCATACATCGCTCTTGTTTCCAATACATACGAAAAGGGGGCGTCGTCCTCAAAATTAAACGCCAATTTAGCCGGAGGCGTAAGTTTAACCGGTTTAAACACATAACGCTCCACCGCCGCCGCAGACACGGAAAACCCGCGCGTTTGGGAAAAGGCGGGCAGAGATACTTTTATCCTGCCGGAAACGGCGGATGCCAAACGCCGGTCCGCACGCAAAGCGCCTTTTACAATTTTGCCCGTTTGCGCAAAACAACAAGAAACAATACACACGCCCGCAACGGCCCCCAACCATTTATTGATAAGCATAATAAAACTCCTTAACGCCGCCAGCCGTTAACATCGCGCAGCTGGAAATAATTGCGCAAACCGCGCATTACGTCCGACTCCCAAAAAGGAGAAAACTCAAACGACATCGGCAAATTGAGCATTCCGTCAAACCCGCGCTCAAACATATCCAACGCCATCGCGTCATCCCGCTCAAAAGCGGATAAAGCAATAATAACGCCCTCATATCCGTCCAAACGGAGTTCCGCGGTAACATAATACCCTCCGCCCCCGGGAACGATAATATCGGTTAAAATTAAATCGTACTGACGGTCCAAATCCCGGATGGCAAAAAGCAAATCTTCCGCAGAAGAGAAACAATCCAACGAACCCTGCCCGATAAAAACTCCGTTTTTATGGGAAGACTGCATTTTTTCCAACACGCTTGCACGGTCATTCAGCACCGCTACGCGCAGCCCTTGCGGCAACTGGGCGGCCAAGCGCAGCGCACGGCCGCGGCGCAGCATAGAAAGCCAGCGTTTGGTTTCGTCTTTATGCAGATAAAATTCATCTCCGTTAAAAGTTCTGTCCATCCGGGAAAAACGCGGCGCGCCAGAAGACATTCCTTTTAGAATAGGGGCCACTTCCATTTTCACGCGGTCCGTATATTCCCGGGCAAAAAGCAGGGCTTCGTCTTTTGGCGAAATAACGGCCGCAAGGCGGGTCAGCTCCGTTTCCATATCCGCCGCGCGCGAAAGGATGTGGGCCCGCTCCACCGGATGCAAATCCCGGCGGGAGGACGGACGAAGCTGGTAAGACAGGAAAGGATCCATTTCCTTTTTAAAATCTTTAAACCGGCCCATAACGATTTGGTACCGTATCAGAATTTCCGTTGTTTGGAAGGAAGAGGCAGGTGTAAACTCTACACGCAGGTTACCCGGTTCCGTAAGCCGTACCGGATGAAAAACAAACTTTTCCATTTCCGCCGAACCGGCCGGCAGCGCCGGGCGAACATCCGGCAGGAACTTTTTCCCCTGTACGTTACGCAGCACGCGGGCCGCGGGAACGCGTGGTTTGTGCATACTGAAGCGGGATAAAAATTTTAACGGCGCTTTTTGCGCAAAACCCGGGGCATACAGCAGCGCACACAAAAGAAATAAAACGGTTTTTTTCATACGAAAGATCCTCCAATTTAAAGCATACCAAGAGGAAAGCCAAACGGCAAGGGCCAAAAGACCTAATTTGCCCGGGAAGGAAGACCTATAAAACAATGGAAAGAATAATAAAGTAACCGCCCATCAGCACCAGCCCCGTAGGCACCGCAACGGAAGCCCACTCGCGGCTTTTAATACCCAACTTTTCAGCGGCTACAATGTTGGGCAGATTGCCCTGCACCAGCATACTGCCAAACGCCGCCAAACCAATAACCATATACACCAAATCGTTCATAGAAATACTGGGAACGATTTCAATGGCGGCCAGGGTGGCGTTATCAATAATAACCGATACGGCGTTGGCCAAAAACAGCACTTTTCCACCCAGGTGCGTAATGGTGCTTTGCGCCAGCGGGCGCAAGCCGGAACTGATAAGATTAAGCGCGGCGACAAACATATAAATATGCAGCGTGCGGCGCAGCATAGAAGCATACGTTTCTTTATCTTCGCGGATATGCATTTGAAGCGTGGTCCCGGCGTTGCGGGCGGAATATCCCGCCGCTAAAGACAGCAATAAAATGGCGGGCGCAATCCACCAAAAGAAATGTTTTAAAAGAAAGAAAAAATCGGCATAGTGCGGCGGACCGGCAAGCGCGTTATTGATAATCAGCCCCAAGGGCTCGGCCAGCGGCGTCAGCACCGCGCCAAGGCCGATGGCGTAACACGCAAAAACCGTAATGCGCACCGTGGCGGTGCGTTCCAAATTAACTACTTTTAACACCTCGGCCAATACCAACGCCGATACCGTTACACTGACGAGAGAAGAAGTCATCCCCAGCAGACAAATCAGCACGGCAAAGCTGTACCGGGGCTCCATTTTTTTAAAAAAAGCAAAAAGCACGCGGAAAATATAACGGGAATAATTGTTAAAAATTACACTGACGATAAGTACAATAAACGCCACATTAACGGGATAATTGAGCGTTTCGTATAAAAAATTGACGCTCCACCCGCCGCTGACGGTTACCGCCGCCGCCCCCACGCCCAGCAAAAACAGCTCCAAATGGCTCTCCACCCAGCGCGACGCAAGCGGCCACACCAGCAGGTTTACCACAATAATCCCCAACAAAATGTTTACCCATAACGGGGTTTGGGCGGCAATCATTTCCATATAATATATTTTACCAAAAATCCGCCCCGCGCCGGGCCGCGGGATTTAATGCAAAATCGCCCTGTTGGAATTGGCGGCCAATTTTGTAAAATAGGTACATAAGCCGTTATACACCAAAAGGAGAAAAAGAGAATGAAAAAAGTACTCGTATTCGCTTTAGCGTTTGGCGTAGCCGCCGCCGCTTCCGCCGCCGATAACTGCGGCTGCACCAAGGGAGACGTTACCTGCATTAACAACTGCACTTTGTCCAAAGTAAGCGCCCTGAGAAAAGATATCCAAACCAAAAAAGAAAATGCCGCCGCCAAAGTAAAAGCGGCCAAAGAAGCTTCTGCCGCCAAAACCAACACCACGGCCTCCGCGGACGCCAAAGCCAAAGCCGCCCAAGTAAAAGCGGACGCCAAAACCGCGGCCAAACAAGCTAAAGAAAACGCCGCCGCTAAAGCCAAAGCCGCTAAAGAACAGGCTAAAGCTAAAGAAGAAGCCAATAAAACCGCGGCCAAAAAAGCCAAAGAAGACGCCGCCGCTAAAGTAAAAGCCGCCAAAGAGCAGGCCAAAGCTAAAGAAGAAGCCAATAAAGCCGCTTTGAAACAAGCCAAAGCGGATGCCGCCGCCAAAAAAGAAGCTGATAAAAAAGCTGCGGAAGCCAAAAAAGCCGAAGCCAAGAAAGCCGCTAAAGACGCTAAAAAAGCCTTGAAAGACGAAGCTAAAGCCTGGAAAAGCTTGTCCAAATAATAACTGATTTGGATTCTACACAACACCCCCGGTATACACCGGGGGTGTTTTTTATATAACAGTTACACCACCGGAAGGACACTGCCCCGACCCATTAGGCCAACCGCTATTTTTTCGTTCCCTTACTAAATCCCCCACAAAATGCATTAAAAATCCTCCCCCGGGATAACCGGGGGAGGCAAAAAGAGAAACATCCTCCTTTAAATACAGCTGGCGGAACCATACTCCTTGTGGCCGCCGCAATCCGTTACGCTGACACTGCACCAGGTATATGCGGAATCGGCCTCAAAGTTGGTGTAGCGCGCCATATAGTGCTTGCAACCGCCGCCACCACCTCCTCCGCCACCGCCTCCTCCGGAGGAACCGGTGCTTGCGCAGGGGCGTTTTTCCCACTTGCAGTTTTTGCAGGACTGGCCGCTGTTACAAGTTTGGTTATTGGACGATGAACCGCCCGGTCTTAAACTGTTGCCATTACCTCCCAGGTCATTGCCCAACCCATCATTAATGTCCGGGGTAACCATTTCAAGCGATCCCGTATTCTGTTGCAAGCACTGAGCGGGGCCCGTACACGTATTACCGCCCCAATCGCGGGACTCACCCGTCCAGCATTCCGCGCCGGGCTTTAACACTTGGGCCCCAGCGCTTTTTTCCACCCATTTGCCGCCTTTGCATTCTTGCGTAATTCTTTTGGTGCCGCAATCATAGGTTTCTTCCACTAAGCGGGTAGCCCCTTCCTGACATCCGAACGATATACATTCTGCCATCTTTTTAGAGCACTCGCCCAACACTTCCGTCCACTTACCGCCCACACACTTTTGCGTGGTTTGCGTTCCGCACATATTACATTTTTGGCTGCCGCGAACCGCTCCGTCGGTACACTCAATTACAGGAACCTCAGGGTCCGGATCCGGGTCCACCGACGATGCTACACAAGCCGTTCCGTTCCAAGTGGTCCCGCTGGGGCAGCATTTGGCTTGCTTGGGGTTGCATTCGCAGCTGTTGGGATCTTTTTCACAAGGAGTTTGGGGAACCGTTTCCACTTTACCCGCACAGTTGGCGGGAGACGCTTCGTATTTAAAACCGTCGCCGCATTCCGGATAGTTTTTGTTTAATTGTTTACAAGCTTCGCCGCGGCAGCAAATACGTCCGTCCGCATACGAAGGCATTTCCAACGTATAGTTGTAGGTGTCTTTACGTTGGGCCGTAATACCCGTACTGGCCAGGGTAAGACGGTAGTTTTTGGTATCGTTTGTTTTAACGATATCTTTCATATCCGACCATTGGGTCAGATAGTTTTTATCTAATGCGCACCGCTTCTCCTGCTCCGTACGCACGACGCCCATCAGTTCTTCCGCCTCGGTGGTTCTGCGCGTCTCTATTACTTTAGAGAACTTAGGCAGCACAACCGCAGACAGAACGCCAATTACAACCACCACTACCAAGAGTTCGGTTAACGTAAAGGCGCGCTTTTTTGCTGATTTATGCATAAAGGCCCTCCTCAAGATTTCATTCCCCGCAAAAACGGGAAAGGAATACTCAAGAAAGGCCGTTAAGAAGCCAAACGAAGAAACGCCAAGCGACCGGAAAATATTCCCCTTTCCCGGTGTTCCCTCCTCAAGTATTCACCCTATTGTACAAAAAAACAAATTACAACGGCCTGTTAAACCTGTTTGTTTTAAATAGTATAAGTAAAATAATAAAAAAATCCAGCTCCGCCACAATAAAAAAGCCTCCGCTTTGGCGGAGGCTCTAAAAAGGGTTTTAAACGGTTACACAATAATCAACCGGACCGCCATCACCACCAAAATAATCCCGGCGACCAGTTCCACTTTTTTGCTGGCAACGGTTTTGGAAGTTTTACTGCCCAAGTGAAAGCCAAGCAGCGTCAATCCAAACGTAATCAGCAGCAAAAACACTACCTGCGGAAAGAAAGACGTATCCATCGTTTCCACCGCATAGCCTACCAAAAAAGAGTTGAGGCCCATCAAGGCGGATACTTTAACCAATTTACGGGTATCATCTGTTTCCAAATTGGTAAAGCTGGGGGATTTTTCGATAGATTCCATCATAAATTTAATGCCTAACAATAAAAGAAAAGCAAACGCCACCCAGTTGTGGGCAAAGTATACCCAATCCCGGAAGAAAATAATGCTAATCAAATATCCAAGCCCAAAAAATAAAGCGTTAAAACCGGCAAAAAATAACGCCATTTTAATAGAAAAAACATTTCTGTTTCCCGCGTCCAACTTCATAGAAGACATATTGGCGCAAACCATATTGTCCACACAAATACAGATAAAAACAAGAATTACGGCGAGCATGCCCATAGCAAAACACCTCCGGTTTAGATATCAGAATTCTACCAAATGCCCAGCCCTTCAAGCAACAATTTAACGCCTATCAGCACAAGCACCGCACCCCCGACGGCTTCCATCACTTTACCAAATTTACGCCCCAGCCATGCGCCTAAATAAAAACCCGCTATGCTGGTAACAAACACGCAGGCGGTCAGCGTCCAAACCGTAGGCCAAAACGCAGACGACGTAAACGCCAGCCCCATCCCCGCCAACAATGCGTCCACGCTGGTGGCGGCGGCCAGCGCAAGCAGCGTTTTAAACGGAAGTAAGGAACACACTTCAGAAGAATCCTTTGTCTGCCGGGATTCTTTGATCATCTTTAAGCCAATAAAAAATAAAATAAAAAACGCAATCCAGTGGTCCACCGCGCCGATATACCGCCCGGCCTCCACCCCGCAAAACCATCCGCCGGCGAACATAATAAAATGCGCCGCGGCAAATACAACGCTGACTTTCAGCACATACAAACGCGGTATTCTGCCCCGAAAACAGCAGCCCGAAGCAATCGTTACGGCAAAGTTATCCATTGAAAGCCCCAGCGCCACTAATAAAGCGGATAGTATATTCATATCAATTATGATACCATTTTAATATATATCCCAAAGGCGGAATCACTATGGAATCGTTAAAAGAACTGTACAAAATTGGAATGGGCCCTTCCAGCAGCCACACCATGGGCCCGCGCAAAGCGGCCGACGCGTTTAACCGCGCCTATCCGAAAGCGGAATCATTCAGAACTATATTGTATGGTTCGTTGGCCGCCACCGGCAAAGGCCACTTAACCGATTTTGCCATTAAAGAAGCCTTTTATCCAAAACCCGTGGAAATTGAATGGGACTACACTACCCTCATGCCTAAACATCCCAACGCCCTGCGCCTGCAAGCCTTGGACAAAGCCGGCCATATGCTGGGGGAACAAGTGGCTTACAGCGTGGGCGGAGGCGACGTACGCACGGAAGATAACATCGGGCAAACCATCAACAATATCTATCCGCACACTTCTATGGGCGCCATTTTGGAATACACATCCCAAAAACGTATGCTTCTATGGGAATATGTAGAAGAATGCGAAGGCCCCCAAGTGTGGGAATATCTAAATAAAGTATGGGCCACAATGAAAACCACTATGAACCGCGGCCTGGAAAAACGCGGGGTGCTCCCCGGTTCTTTAAATTTGGAACGCAAAGCACGCAGATATTTATATAAAGCGGAAAATTCCCCCCGCTATTTACGGCGCATGAATAATTTATTTTCCTATGCGCTCGCCTGCGCCGAAGAAAATGCCAGCGGCGGCGTAGTAGTTACCGCGCCGACGTGCGGTTCCTGCGGCGTCGTGCCTGCCGTGTGCCGCCTCATCCAAGAAATTTGCGAATTTGAAGACAATACTATTCTCCGCGCCTTGGCCACCGCCAGTTTGTTTGGCAATATGGCTAAAATGAACGCCTCTATTTCCGGCGCGGAAGTGGGCTGCCAAGGCGAAGTGGGCGTGGCCTGTGCCATGGCCGCCGCCGCCACCTGCCAACTGGAAGGAGGAGACAACCAACGCATCGCCTATGCAGCCGAAATGGGCTTGGAACATCACCTGGGGCTGACTTGCGACCCGGTAGACGGGCTTGTCCAAATCCCATGCATTGAACGCAACGCGCTGGCCGCATCGCGCGCGCTGGACTGCGCTACCTACGCCTTAATGTCCGACGGGGAACACCGCATTTCGTATGATGACGTTTTAGCCACAATGATGCAAACCGGCTTGGACATGAATAACGACTACCGCGAAACCTCCCGCGGAGGACTGGCGCGCTTTTTCAAAGAAAAAGTATTACGCTTAAAAGGCGAAAAGAAATAATACACTGACTGATGAAAAAAACAAACTTATTTCACTTGACGGTATTTTCCGGCCTGCTTGTTTTGACCGGCGCGAGTTTATTTGCCTCCGGCTCACCCTGCCGCTTTTTCCCTTTTTTAACAAACAAAATAAAAGACAGCCTCCCCACCCGGGAGGCCCTGGAAACGGAACGTTTAGCCGCCTGTGCGGGCCTGACGCTGTCCGACGACGAAAAACGGGAATTTAAAATACAGACCGACAAATTAACATCCAAACAAGAATGGGTGATTCTAATAGATCCCAACCATATCTTGCCGCCAGATTATAAGCCCGCGGATATGGCCGTTACAGCCAATAAAAAATGGCCTAAAAAGGCGCAATTGCGCCAAGAAGCGATGGAGCAAATGAATGGGATGATTGCCGCGGCGGAAAAAGAAGGGGTTACGCTTCTTCCCATTTCCACATACCGCACTTGGCAGTATCAACAAGGGCTCTACGAACGCAACCTGGCCCGGAACGGAGGGAAACCAAGCGGATATGTAGCCCGACCGGGCGAATCCCAACACCATCTGGGAACGGCTGTGGACTTTAATACGGTTCAACCAACGGACGAAAATATCCCCGCCCTCGTTTGGTTGCGCAAGCACGCGGGCGAATACGGGTTTAGCCTGTCCTTCCCGAAAGGGGAAGCGGCCGAAAAAGAAAGCGGTTACCCATACGAGCCGTGGCATTACCGCTATATTACGCGCGAGGCAGTCCTTTTACAGGATAATTTTTTTGCGGGGGACCAACACCAAACGCTGGCATTTTTACACAATTGCATATTCCACAGAAAATAAAATTTTGCCTATCCCTAAAGCGAAAACCCCGTCTGCTGCATGCAGACGGGGTTTTAAACAGACAAAACTATTTCAACTTCAAAACAGGTTTATCCCGCTCCGGCAGGCGGTTTAATAAGGCCGCCCGGGCATGCGCCGGAATAGACGGACAAAACGCTACCTGCGCATATTGGGAAACAGAATGCGGATTGCGCAGGAAATCCAAATGCATAGACGTTAAATCCCCCGGGAATTTTACACGGGCCAACACCCCGTTTGTTACGCCTTCCACCGTAAAGACCGCTGTAAAAGTACCAGCCTTTTTAAGCCCGGCGAGGGTTCCCAAAGATTTGATATTCCCTACGGCAATTTCCGTTAAAGAACCTCCGAGGCGAAGATACTCCCGCCGGGCGCGGGCCTCCGCCGGAATTGGTGCGGTGTGCACATTCACCATCTTGGCGTTTTTCATCTCTTGCCAGCAAGCCTGGGCGGCTGCCGGCGTTATATGCAACTGCAAATTAATGACCGCATCCTCCAGCACGGAATTCGTTTGAGACCGCTGCGAAAAAATGACCGCATATCCTTTAGCGCCAAATTCTTTTTGATAAGAAGCGGTAAAGCGATCATCCGCTTTTTTTAGTTCTTGCTGTATAAATACTGCCTGTTCCGTTTTCTCTTTAAGAGCAGGCTGCGGCGAAACGGCATACGCCGATAATGTAACAAAAGTAAGCATTAAAATAAATAAAAATTTATTGTTTTTCAACATAAAACCTCCAAGAACTATTAATATTGTATTTATTTTCTCCGCGCCAAACCAGGGTCTTTAGGCCTATTACCCGCCAGGTCTGCCAAGCCGTCCGACTACTGCCCCGGAAGCCTTCGCCATCCGGCCGACCGAAAGGAAGCGTTTGCAAAAAAGGGTGGGAATTTGTTAGAATATAGTACCGATTTACGGTGGATGTAGCTCAGCTGGTTAGAGCGCCGGTCTGTGGAACCGGAGGTCGGGGGTTCAAATCCCCTCATCCACCCCAATCATTTTTTCTACAACTTTTTGATACAGTTTTGTCTATACAACTATCTAAACAGCCCTGATTTAAAAAGGCTGTTTTTTTGTTTGGGGACGGATTTTCGATTCCAACCCGATTGTTCATTTTGGCTTCATAAATATCTTTAAACGGTTCTTTATACTCCACTGCGATTTCGTTATTAGCCGTTAAAATTAACTTTTCACCCACACAACGCAACAAGTCTGCCTTGCCATAATCATCCGCCTGCTGATAACTCTTTTCTAAACCGGACATTATTTCCAACCCTGCCAAAGCTCGCTGCAAACTGGACACATTACTGCCACATAAGGCCAATTTCCCTTCAATCCGGGCTTTTTCATCCACCAGGGCGGCCTGTTTCTGACTATATATTTCTGCACTCTCCGGAGCCGATTTTGAAGCATCGGGCCAGTCAATGGGTTTCGCAAGATAAAACCAGCCCCTCTTGTACAGAGGGGCTGGCAGTAATCAGCGGCATTGCCAATAATTATTTTTCCGGCACACCTAAGCTTTTTAAAAACGCCTTATCGTTATACGGGCGGCCTAGGAATTTTTCCACCATTTCGTTTTCATCATACACCGTACCGGGCGTATAAATATAGGTGCGCAGTTTGGCGCCAAGCCCTTCGTTAAATAAGCCCTGTTCTTCAAACTGGCTGAAAATATCCTCGGCAATCACTAACGACCACGCATACACATAGTATCCCACGTCATACGGGTCGGTGAGCGACATAATATGCCCAAAGCTCGCCTGCGGATAAGTGCCCTTGGTCATGGGAACGCCCGTAATATCCTTCATCATTTGTGCGTATAGTTTAGTGCTGTCCACACGCTTGGGAGCGGCGTGGGCGGCAACGTCGAACTGGCCCAAAAAGTTCTGCCGGATAAACCCTTGCGCCACTCCTGCGTTTTTCGATTTTACCAGAGATGCAATCATTTCATCCGGCAATTTTTTGCCTGTTTGGTAATGGGACGAGATTTTTTTCAACACTTCCGGCTGCCAGGCCCAATTTTCCAAAAGTTGGGAATGCGCTTCAATATAATCCCATGCGACATTATCCCCAGTCAAAGTAGCGTATTTAGACGTGGCCATGGACATTTGCAATACATGCCCAAATTCGTGAAACAGCGTTTCCACTTCACCGTGCGTCAAAAGAGGCGGAACGCCGTTGCCTGCAGGCGTAAAGTTGGCGGCAATCACTATGGACGGCGTTTGCATGGTTCCGTCCGGCAGTTCAAAACGATCGATAAAACTCCAGGTGGCGGCATGAGTATACTTGCCGTCACGCGGGAACAAGTCCATATAAAAGTTGGAAATCAGCTCCCCCGTTTTTTTATCTTTAATTTGATAGACAATCACGTCCTCGTGCCAAACGGGCAGTTCCGTTTTTACAAACACTACGCCAAACAGCTTTCCAAACACGTCAAACATACCGTCAATGACTGGTTGTACAGGGAAATACTCTTTAATTTTTTCGTCATCTACTTGAAAGTATTTCTTTTTATATTGGTTACTCCAATACGGCAGCTCCCAGGCGGTCATTTCCGTTGCTTTCTTACCCGTTTGTTCTTCTTTTAGTTGTAAATAGGCATTCAGCTCGGCCTGCGCCAAAGGCATAATTTCTTTTTGTAAATTCTTTAAGAATTTTTCTAAATTTTCGTAATTTTTCGCCATACGGACGGGAAGTACATAATCGGGGTATTGCTTATATCCCAACAGCGCGGCTTGTTTGCGGCGCAGCTCAAGCGTATCTTCCAACAGTTTTACGTTTTCTTTTCCGCCGCGCCGGGCAAATTTTTCCTGCAACGCCTTGCGGGCTTTTTCGCTGGAGGCAGCAGCCATAAACGGGTTATAATCCGGGTATTTTAATGTAACGATATATTTATCGTCTTTGGTGCGGGCCAAACGATTGATAAAAGTATCGCTCATGCCGTCAAGTTCTTCCCGCGTGAGAACCAGTTCATCCTTATAATTATTCAGGTTTACATTATATTGGGTGATTTTTTCCAACCGCTCCGCGTTTAATTTGGCGTATTCCGCCGCACGCTCATCCGACAGGGCCATTCCGGCCCGTTCGTAGCGCTCCAGCCATTTGGCTAAAAGGCGCGCGTCTTCGTGTGAAAGTTCCGGCTTTGTATCCGCATACGTTTTTAAAGCGCGGTAAACGTCTTTTCGGGCGAACACGGCGGCCTTGGCTTGGCTGCCTTTAGTTTCTAACGTGGCGGCGGCTTCGCGCACGGCGGCATCCTTATGAAAATAGGCCAGTAATGATAAATTTTTCGGCACGAACCAATAAGAGGTATACGCGCTTTCAAGCGCGCGGACGGTATTGTCAAAATCCCGGTTTTGGGCGGGGATATTGGCTAGAAAATCCAAATTTTGGGAAAGCTCTTGAGAGGCTTGCTCCTCCAGAGCGGAAATTTCCTGTGGGGTATAGTCGAAACGGAGCACCGTTTTTGAACAACTCCCCATACGCGCCGGAAAATACGGCGCAAGGCAGCGTAACCGCCGCCAAACCTATCATCATTTTTTTCATCTTTTTACCTTCCCTCTATTTATTATGCAATTGATACCACTGAAGTATTAAAATGGTTTTGGCATCCGTAATTTCGCCTTTTTCCACCATTTTATACGCCGTTTCCAGCGGGAATTTTTGTACGTTTAAAAATTCATCCTCGTCCGGGCAGTCTTTTCCGCGCTTAAGCCCCGTGGCCACATACAGGTGCTGTTCTTCGTTGGAAAATGCATTACACGGGTGAAACACCATCGCTTCTTTTAAAGATTTGGCCGTCAGCCCCGTTTCCTGCTTTAATTCCGCACGCGCACAGGCCAAATACGTTTGCCCCGGTTCGCGCTTTCCGGCCGGGATTTCCCACGTGGTTTGGCGGATGGGATAACGGTACTGCTGCACCAGGTAAACGTGGCCGTCTTCCACCGGCAAAATGCCGCTCGCTCCGCGGTGCTCAAAATAGATGCGGGTAGAGGTATTCCCGTTTAATAATTTAACCCCGTCCAAACGCACGTTAAGCACTCCTTTATAGAGGAGTTTGGTGGAAATTTTTGTTTCTTTTAATTTACTATAATGTTTCATATAAACATTTTACACCATTTGGACCGTTCCCCGGCAGCCGCCGGCGCCGCGCGCCCTGATGTATAAGGATTCCCGATTATGGCCGAATTTGTACAGCTGCACAACCACACCGAATACTCGCTTTTGGACGGAATGCTCCGCGTGTCCGAAAACCATAAGCCTTCTAAATTTTTGCAAGGGCTTGCGGCACAGGGCATCCCGGCTATGGCAATTACGGACCACGGCAATATGTATGGCGCGCTGGATTTTTACGAATCGGCCCGCGCGGCGGGCATAAAGCCCATCGTCGGGTGCGAATTTTACATCACCGAAGGCAAATATACCGAAAAAGACAAGTCCCGCACCGGCCACTTAACCCTGCTTGCCCGCAACCACGAAGGCTATTTAAATTTAATGAAGTTAAACTCTATGGCCTGGGTGGACGGGTTCTATTATCACCCGCGCATTGACAAAGAAATTTTGGCCCGGCACAGCGGCGGGCTGTTGTGTCTTTCCGGCTGTTTAAAAGGTTTTTTATCCCAATACGTGCGTATGGACGGCGGGTTTGAAAAAGCCTGCGCCCTGGCCAAAGAGTACGAAGACATTTTCGGTAAAGGCAACTATTATATTGAACTGATGGACCACGGCATCCGCGAGGAAGTGGAATCCCTGCCGCTACTTAAAGACGTATCCAAAATGACGGGCATCCCCCTTGTAGCCACTAACGACTGCCACTACGAAAAAAAGGAAGATTGGGAAGCGCACGACATCCACGTCTGCATTGCTACGGGCAAAACGCTCAACGATCCGCGCCGGATGCAAATGTCCCACGAGCTTTATTTCAAATCGCCCGAAGAAATGTGCCAGCTTTTTTCCCACACGCCCGAAGCGTGCGCCAACACCTTGGCCATTGCGGAAAAGTGTAACTTAGAGTTCCCCAAACACGGGTTCATCCTGCCCAATTTTGACATTCCCAAAGAATTCCCCAACTCCGCCGAATACTTTAAAGATTTGTGCCGCAAAGGCCTTACCCAAAAGATGAACGGCAACGTGCCGGACGAATACTGGAAACAGCTGGAATTTGAATTTAACGTCATCATTACGATGGGGTTTGACTGCTACTTCCTCATCGTGCAGGATTTCATTAACTGGGCACGCGCAAACGGGATTCCGATAGGCCCCGGCCGCGGTTCGGGCGCAGGTTCTTTGGTGGCGTACAGTATGGACATTACGCGCGTGGACCCCATCCAAAACAAACTGCTTTTTGAACGCTTTTTAAACCCGGACCGCGTCAGCATGCCCGACTTGGATATTGATATGTCCGACGCCGGACGCGAGCGCGTTATTGACTACGTGCGCGGCAAGTACGGGCATGATAAAGTATCCCAAATCATTACGTTTGGAACGATGAAAGCCAAACTGGCGCTTAAAGACGTGGCGCGCGCCATGGAAATCCCGGTGGCGGAAGCCAACCGCATCGCCAAAATGATTCCCAACGACCCCAAAATGACGCTGGAAAAAGCGCTGGACATCAACGAACTTCGCAACGAAGTAACCAATAACCCTCAAAGCAAACGCTTGTTTGAAATGGCGCGCAAAATTGAGGGGTTGAAACGCCATACGGGTATCCACGCCGCCGGGGTATTGATTACTAAGGACGCCGTATCCGAATACGTTCCGCTGGCCCGCGGCGCGCGCGACGCCATTACCACCCAGTTTGAAGGCGAGCCGTGCTCCAACCTGGGACTCTTAAAAATGGACTTTTTGGGTCTGCGCACCCTAACGGTTATTGATAACGCCGAAAAAATGATCCGCGCCCGCCACAACCCGGATTTTGACATTAACAAAATCCCCCTGGACGACAAAAAAACGTACGATATGCTTTCCGCCTGCAAAACACTGGGTATCTTCCAGTTAGAAAGCGGCGGTATGCGCGACCTGATTAAAAAACTGCAGCCTTCGCAATTTAGCGACTTGTCGGCCTTGGTGGCCCTGTACCGCCCCGGGCCAATGGAGTCGGGTATGATGGATATGTTCGTACGCCGCAAAAGCGGGCAGGAAAAAATTGAGTACGAAACGCCGCTCTTGGAAGAACCGCTTAAAGACACCTACGGCTGTATGCTGTACCAGGAACAGATTATGGAAATTTCCAAACGTCTGGGCGGGTTTACCCCCGGCGAAGCCGATACGCTGCGCAAAGCCATGGGTAAAAAGAAAATAGACGTAATGGAAAAATTCGGTAAAAAATTTGTGGAAGGATGCAAAGAACACAAAATTCCCGAAAAAACGGCTTCGCATATTTACGAACAGATGAAAGCTTTCGCCGGGTACGGTTTTAACAAATCGCACTCGTACGCGTATGCGCTTGTGTCTTACCAAACGGCTTATTTAAAAGCCAATTACCCAATTGAATTTATGTGCGCCGCGCTAACCAACGAAATCGGCCACAACGCCATCGGCGCGGACGATAAAGAAAACAAAATCGTAACGTATTTGGAAGAAGCGCGCAGCATGGGGTTTGAAATTCTGCCGCCGGACGTAAACGCCTCCCAGCCGGAATTTTCCGTAGACGTAAAAGACGGAAAAGAATGTATCCGCTACGCGCTGGAAGCCATTAAAAACGCGGGAGAAGAAGGATGTATTTCTATTGTTAAAGAACGCGAAAAAGACGGCCCTTATAAATCGCTGGAAGATTTATGCAGCCGCATTGACCTTTTTCAAGCCAATAAAAAAACGATTGAAAGTTTAACCAAAGCGGGCGCGATGGACAGCACCGCCCCGGGGCAGGACCCCAAAATCACCCGCGCCAATATTTTGGCCGGAATTGACAGCGCCGTTGACGTGGCGCATATGGTGGCCAAAGAGAAAGAAAAAAATATGGGCAACCTGTTTGGGGACGATTTTTCCTCCGTCTTAAGCGTTAAACAAACGGCGCCGGCGGAAGCCCAGCCGCTTACGCAAAATGAACTGTTAAGTTTTGAAAAAGAAGTACTGGGCCTGTATTTCAGCGGGCACCCCATGGCCAAATACCAAGATAATCTGCCCCAGCTGCACTGTACGCCTATCCGGGATATTTTAGAAGGCAAAGCTTCCGGCCGCTTAAATGTGTTGGGCATTGTAACGCTGTTTAAAAAACGGCAAAACAAAAAAACGAAAAAAGACTGGGCCCAACTTGTAATTGAAGACTGTACGGGCTCCCTGCCGGTAAACGTATTTCCCCGCACCTATGAAAATATGGGAGGGAAACTGGCCCCCAACGCTATTTTTAACTTCTTGGGTGACATCCGCATAGACGAAGACAGCGCACGTATTGAACTCAATTTGCAGGACGTAAGCAACGTAACGGATTTAATCGCCAACATCGCCAAAGAATTTACCATCCGCATTCCGGCCGATTATTCCAAACAAAACTTGCAAAAGCTTAAAAGCTACTTGGATATGACGCGCGGCACTACTACGGTATTTTTAGAGGTTCCCTCCAAAGCGGACCCGGAAAAAATACACCGCATACGCACCAGCAAACGGGTCCTTTTACATAAAGGATTACTGGAGTTTATTGAAAATTCCATCGGCAACGCCTGGAGCTTTAAATAACTTGTCCCCCGGTTCTCCGGGGGCTTTTTATAATAACCCGCCGCCAAACAAAGAGGTATAATATTGGTAAGCGGCACACAGTACGCCGCTTGGAGGTTTAACCGTGAGCATTTTTGAAGCCTTAATGATGTTAGGGTTTGGCCTGGCGTGGCCGTGCAACATTTATAAGTCCGTCAAAACCAAAACGGCCGCAGGCAAAAGTTTTGCCTTTATGATTACCATTGAACTGGCATATTTGTGCGGGCTGATACATAAATTGTTTTATAATTTTGACGCCGTCATTTGGCTGTATGCGGCCAATTTGATTATGGTGTTTATAGACTTAATGCTTATGATCCGCAACCGCAGGCTGGACAAAGCCCGCGCCGCTAAAAACAACGCACACGCATTGGCTGCGGAAAGCTAAGCTTTTCTTTCACCGGATTATTTGCTATAATAATTAGGTAGTTTTTGTGTAAATAACAATTTAAGCCCAGTTGGCGCAGCGCTAGTAAAACAAAGTTCGTTCCCGCTCAAGGGGACGCGCCCGCTGGAAATAAGCAGTAACGGTAAACAATTTAAGCCCAGTTGGCGCAGCGGTAGCGCGTTCCCTTGACATGGGAAAGGTCATAGGTTCAATCCCTATACTGGGCACCATTTAGAAAGCCTCCTTAATAGGGAGGCTTTTTTAATGTGCCAGTAAGCGGCATAAACTGCTTTATGCCGCGGCAACCGCCTCTTTATCCATTTTCTCACCTTATTTTCACCTTGTCCGAACGCCCTAAAATCTGCTAAAAATATAATAAGAACTCATTTTAAGGATTTTCTATTTATATGATTAGATTTAATTGCGATTACAGCGAAGGTGCGCATCCCGTTATTTTGGAAAAACTCGCACAAACTAATTTAGAACAGACGCCCGGCTACGGGCAGGACACTTATTGCCGCCAAGCGGCCGAACTTATCAAAACGCTTTGCCAAACGCCGGACGCGGAAGTCCACTTTTTATGCGGCGGAACGCAGACGAACTTAACCGTCATCGCCGCTATGCTCCGCCCGTACCAATGCGTTATTTCGCCAACTTCAGGCCATATTAATGTACACGAAGCAGGAGCCATTGAAGCCACCGGGCACCACATTTTAGCCGTGCCGGAAACGGACGGGAAAATTACGGCGGAACAAATTGCGCGTGTTTGCCAGGCCCACTGGCAGGATGACAACCCGGAATTCGCCCCCCAGCCCAAGCTGGTGTACCTATCTTTTCCGACGGAATATGGTACTTTATATTCTAAAAAAGAACTTTCGGACATTCGCCGCGTATGCGACGAACACAACCTTTATCTGTTTATAGACGGCGCACGATTGGGCTACGGCCTTACCGCCGCCGGCAACGATATCTCCCTGCCGGAACTGGCCGCCTGCTGCGACGCTTTTTATATCGGCGGCACCAAGTTGGGCGCGCTGTTAGGAGAGGCGGTGGTAATCGTCAACCCAAAACTCCAAAAAGATTTCCGCTATTTTATGAAGCAAAAAGGCGCCATTTTAGCCAAAGGCCGCCTTTTGGGCATCCAGTTTTTGGGACTGTTTGAAAACAACCTCTACTTTAAACTGGCTGAACACGCCAACAAAATGGCAATGCTCATCCGCCAAGCCTGTTTGGATGCGGGGTGGAAAATGCTGTACGATTCTCCCACCAACCAACAATTCCCCATTCTTCCGCAAACCGCGCTGAAAGAATTGGAACAAGACTACGCTTTCGCCCACATCAAACCGATGGACCGCGGCCATGCCGCCATCCGCATTTGCACCAGCTGGGCCACGCGCGAAGAAGACGTGCGCCAACTGCTTGCGGACATTAAACGCGTATCCGCCAAATAGGGGTTTTATGTTACACATCGGCTGCCATTTATCCTCTTCCAAAGGTTTTAAAGCAATGGGAGAAACCGCGCTTGAAATCGGCGCGGACACATTCCAGTTCTTTACCCGCAACCCGCGCGGAAGCAAAGCCAAAGAAATTGACCCGCAAGACGCCGCCGCCCTGCGGGATTTAATGCAAGCGCATCATTTTGCGCCCGTCATCGCGCACGCGCCGTATACGCTTAATCCGGCGTCGGCCGACCCTAAAACGCGCGAATTTGCCCTGCAAACTATGCAGGACGATTTGGTCCGTATGGAATACCTGCCCGGCAACCTGTATAATTTTCACCCCGGCAGCCACGTCGGGCAAGGGGTGGAAAAAGGCACGGAGCTTATTATCCATTTACTTAACGAAATTTTGACAAAAGAACAAACCACTACGGTCCTGTTGGAAACAATGGCCGGAAAGGGGAACGAAATCGGCCGGAGTTTTGATGAATTAAAAAAGATTTTGGACGGGGTAAAATTAAACGAAAAAATGGGCGTTTGTTTGGACACCTGCCACGTGCACGACGCGGGCTATTCTTTAGCCGTGTTAGACGGTACGCTTAACGAATTTGACAAACAAATCGGCCTTTCGCGCCTAAAAGCCGTCCATTTAAACGAAAGCCTCAACCCGCTTGGCGCGCATAAAGACAGGCACGCCGTCATCGGCGGAGGCCAAATCGGCACGGATACCATCACCCGCGTAATTAACCACCCGGCTTTGCGGAATTTGCCGTTCTGCCTGGAAACCCCTAACGACCTGGCGGGCTACGCCAACGAAATCAAGCTGCTGCGCGGTTTGTACCGGGAGTAGGCTTTTTCTCCAGCACCAACATCAGGCTGTACCCGCCCACCCAATACGCCGCCCACGCACGCGGCAAAAACTGGTGCGCCGTTTGGCGGATGAACATACCCGCGCGGCTGATAAAACGGGTAATTTCCGGCGGACGCTCCACGTATTTATTGGTGTAATGTAAATGACGCACGCGCATACCAAGCGCATCCAATTCGCGCAAAAAAGTACGCGCCGTAAAAAAGTGGATATGGCCCACCGTTTCGCGTTCCCTCGCCAGAATAGACGGCCTCAGGCGGGCGTAAACCGATAAGTCAAGCGGCATATGCACCACAATATAATCCGCCTGCGCCGTCCATTCCTTAAAAAACGCTTTCCAATCAGGGATATGCTCCAATACGTCTAAAATAAGAAGCGCGTTATAAGGTTCCGGCCGGAGGGCGGAACCAAGCCGGAAAACGCAGTTTTGCGGCTTGCCGCGCGCAGCGATCCGCAACGCCTGAGGGGACACGTCATACCCGCAAAATGAGGTTTGCGGGCATTCTTTTGCCCATAATTTAATCACTTCGCCCGCGCCGCAGCCGGCGTCGCACACCGTTTTTAGGCGTGTTTCATCTATCCCCGCGCTTGTAAGCGCGCGGCGCACGTGCAAAAGCTTCCAGGAGGCATCTTCTCCGTGCCAGCCAGGATTGGCCGCCAAATAAGTGCCGTCCGTATATCGGTTTTCCATAGTTTTATTATACTTAAAAACCCTTCCCCCGCGCGCAGGCAGAAAAGTGGCGTTTTTCCCTTATAAAAACAGCTTTCCTTTTGCGCCAAATTCTGTATAATGAAGATATATTCCTTTTTGTTTATATTATTCGGAGGATAAATGAAAAAACTTCTCTTCGCAGGGCTCTTTTTGACTGCGGCGACGTACGCAGTGGCGCAGCAAAACCTGGAAGCCAACTGGCAAGGCTACGCCATTGACGGACAGCACCGCACCGTAACCGACAACAGCAATGCCAATAAAGATTTGGCTATCGTCGGGGCAGGGTCCTTTTTTGGCGATGTTACCAACAGCTCCCTGACTGTTGATAACAAAAACATCAGCATTAATACGCCGGGTGCCGCCGCATCTACCCAGAATCCCACGGGCAGCAAAGGCGCCTATGTGGCCGGCGGCGCAGTTCAAAACGCTACCGCCAGCGGCAACACGCTTAACTTAAGCAATCTGACGGGCGGCAACGAACTGGAAGGCAGAGACGCTATCGGCGGCGCGGCCGTCCTGCGCGACCCGCTCCTGCGCGCGGCCAACGGTTCCGCCGTTAACAATACCGTTAACTTAAATAACGTTACCATCCGGCCTTACATCCTTCCCGTAGCCGGGACCAGCGGTTTTCCCATCGGCGGAAACGTATACGGCGGTTTTTCCGAATACTCTAAAGGCTCCGCCAGCGGCAACGCCGTAAACATCACCAACGGCTCCGTCATTTACGGCAACGTATACGGCGGCAAAATTGAACATCACTTGAACGATGACGATTTAAAAGAAGAAGGAGTTGTTGATTCCAAAGCCAACAACAACCGCGTAACGGTAAAAGACTCCACCGTTATCGGAACCGTCGCGGGCGCGGCCGGAGCCGCCACCTCTGACGGGAACATCGTCATCGTGGACCATTCCACCGCCGGGAACGTGTACGCCGTTGACCAAAGCCACGGCATTGAAGACAGCGACGAATCCATCACCCACGCCGACAACAACACCGTTATCGTGCGCGGAGGCTCTACCATTATCGGCAATGCGGCGGCCGTCAACACCACCTCGGTAAACGCCTCCGGCAATACGCTCTCTATTGAAGATTCCACCGTTAACGCCCAAAACCTGTATGCGGTAAATATGGGCCTGACCACAGCCGCCCAGTCCGGCAACCCGGTAAAAGCCACGGTGGGCAACAATACGCTTGCGCTTTCTTCGTTAGGCACCGCCTCGTTGGAAGAAGCGGGCGCCTCCCTGAACCTGGTGGGTGACGCCAGCGGAAACCGCGTACAAATCAGCAATACGAACCTTACGCTCAACAATACAAGCGGAAAATTCTTTAGCGGCAAGTTGGACGCTGCCGCGCTGGAAGCTAATAACTTGCTTACCTTGCCCTCGGACAAAGGCATTTTGTTCGGCGGCGCAACAATGACGTATACTTCCCAAACCAACACAAAAGACAGCGCTGCGGAAGACGCCCCGGAAGAAAAAACCATCGCTACCTACGGTACCACCAGCAACAATAACATTGTTTCTCTTTCCGGCGGCACCGTCTCCGGCAACGTAATCGGCGGGTTTGCCGCTTATGTAGAAGAAAAAGATTACTGGACGAAAACCGAAACGGAAGCTACCGAAGAAGCACCGGCAAGCACCACGTATACGCACGTTGTAAAAAACGGTTTGGACGTTATCACCACCATAGATCCCACCCCGGAAGGCGGCCAGCCCGAGCCGGAACTGGGAAAAAAGAAAGATGACTTGGTGTTTTCCGCCTCCAACAACACCATTGTTCTTAACGACGTAACCTTTGACGGAAAAATTTACGGCGGTTATGTGGACGGAGCCGAATTGACGGCGAAAAACCAGCTCACCCAAAACAACACCGTTGTACTGCGCGGAAACATCAGCCTCAGCGACGATTCCGTCATCTCCGGCGGCAACAACGAATTGTACAAATCCACCAACCACTTGGTGTTTGACCGCACCAAAGCTACGTTCACCAACTCAAAACAGTTCCAAAACTTTAACCAAATGTGGAACATCAACGCCGATTACGATACCAAAATTAACTTTAATTTTGACGGCGTTTACGCAACGATGACGGTGGATCCTTCCGCTATGAAAGAAGGCCAGGCCGTTGTAGTAACCACCCAAACGGCGACGGATTTAAAAGACATCCAACAAGGCGACAAAGTGGTGGACTTGACCGACAGCGGCATTACGCTTGCCAACAACAAGCTGGGCGTTTACTCGTTTGATTTGTCCGGCATTAAAGAAAACAGCAACACCGTAGGCTGGCAGCTTACCGGCACTAAGGAAACCGCCAACCTGGAAGTATACGGGCAGTTACCGCTCGTCGGCTTGGCATTGGCTATGGAAGGCCAGGAAATGATGAGCACCGCCATTACGGACGCGTGGAAAAACGAAAACGAATACAGCTCGTTCTTAAACGGTGCCTACCACCACACCCGCTACAAAACGGGCAGCGGTTTTGATTTGGATTCCGGAATCTTCCAGGCCGGCGCGTGGAAAAAATTAACGAACGACTGGCTGGCCGGCTTCTTCGTTAAATACGCGCACGGTTCTTACGAAACATTCCCGATTAAAGTGGACGGCGACGCCGACGTATACGGCGGCGGGCTGTTAACCTCGCTGCGCTACAGCGAAACGGGCCGCTTGGAAGTAGACGCGGAAGTAGGTTATATGGATATGGACTTTAACTCTTCCGAATTAGGTTCCGTTTTCAAGACCAAAGGGATGTATTACGGCGTAGGCGCGGGGTTTGTAGAAACGCTGTTGGAAGATTTTGATCTGTTCGCCAATTTACGCTACCTGCATAAAGGCGAAGACGATCTTACCGACAACTTAGGCCAAACCATTGAATACGAAGCAATGAAAAGCCTGGCCTTGCGCTTTGGCGGCGAATATACCTTTAGCCAATTAGACTTGTACGGCTTAAAACCCGCGTTAGGCGTAATGGGTATTTACGAAATGGACGGCAAATCCTCCGTACAGGCCGAAGGCATCAAAACCGATGAGGCTTCCTTAAAAGGGATGAGCGGCCGCGCCCAACTGTCTTTGGTCTACCAAAACAAAGACACCTTCCTGCCCTTGCGCACCGCGCTGACCGTTTACGGTATGGCCGGTAAACGCGAAGGCGTAGGCGGGGAAGTAAACATCGCTTTTGAGTTCTAAAGCGTTTTAAAAAGACCCCGGAAAACCGGGGTCTTTTATGTGCAAAAAAAATTATAAAAAAATATTGCACACTTTAAAAAAAACTGTTATAATAATTAGGTAGTAATTAATGGGCCTGTAGCTCAGCTGGGAGAGCGCCTGCATGGCATGCAGGAGGTCGCAAGTTCGATCCTTGTCAGGTCCACCATTTTAAATTATTTAACCCGCCGAAAGGCGGGTTTTTTGTTGGCTGACGGATATATATTCCCGATACCCGCCTCCCCCTGGAGCCGGGAATAAAAAAATACTGTCGTCATTCCCGAAGGTTGTAGTCGGGAATCTGTTGTTAGCCGTCATCCCCAGGTGTCTTTATCAGAAATCTGTTGCTTTCTTTCTCTGCGGCCATCCCCGAATGTCCTTATCGGGAATCTGTTGTTATCAAAAAGAGTAGATCCTGAAATAAATTCAGGATGACCTTTATAATCAACGGCAGATTTTCAATCGCCGCAGGACCGTTCCCGGCAAAACTTCCCCTCCCAACACACTCGCCAAACAATTCCGCTTCCAATTTCATACAATACAAATATGACTTGGTACAAAGACAAAATTTTTTGGAGCATTTTCGGCGCGGCGGCCGCCGTTAAATTAGCGGCATTTATTTGTATTTGCTTCTTTCATCCGCTGGGGGAAGCCGTTTTCGCCTTGCCCGATTCCATCGGCTATGTTTACCCGGCCCAAACCCTTTTGCAAGAGGGCGCCTTTTGGGAAGCCGTCTCCGTTTCGCCTATGCTTTTGCGTACGCCGGGCTATCCGCTCTTTTTGGCGGCGGTACAACTTATCACCGGGAATATGACGTGGGGCACCGCTTTGTGGCAAAATATTTTATCGCTGTTGATGCTCCTCCCCGTTTATTTATCCGCCAACCGTTTAGGCGGCCGGACCGCCGCCCGCTGGGCCGCGTTCTTCTGCGCCGCCAGCGTGCTTTATTTTTCTATGGCGTTTGCCGTACTGACGGAAACGCTGTGCGCGTTTCTGCTGGCCTGGTTTGTATTTTTTATATTGCGCTTTTTACAAACGCCCCGCGCAAAAGATTTATGCACCGCAGCCATCCTTTTAGCCGCGGCCGTATACGTGCGTCCGGCGGCGTATTATTTTATGCCCGTGGCTGTAGTAATGTTAGTTTGCTTTTGCGGAACACGGCTAATCCGCTTTCCGCTTTTAAAAGTGATAACGGCCTTTATCATTCCGTTAGGGTTAACAATAGGAATATGGCACGGGAGAAACGCCGTTACCGCCGGGGTTCACGGCTTTACCACCGTAGGAGCTTATAATTTGTACGTATGGAACGAAGATTATCTGGCGCGCAAATATAATTTATCCCTTCCTCAAACGCGCGAAATGATGCAAGCCATCCTGCCGCCCGGCTTTGCCGCACTGCCGCCCGCCGAACAAACGCGGATTTACAAAACAATGGCCGCACCGCTGATACGCGAGAGCCTTTTATACAAACTGTCCCGCGCGCCCCTTTGGGCGGCCAAAACGCTGTTAGGGGCCAATTACGCCCACACGGCACGCCTCTTGAATATGCAAAACGACGCGGAGCACCCGTCCGGCGTACTTCCTGCCGGATGGAAGCAATCCGCCCCCAGCATTTTATTGTTTATACTCTGCGCAAGCCAGGTGTTTGCCACCGTAACATTGGGCATAACCGGGATATGGATATTATGGAAAGAAAAACGGACGGAAGCCTTCTTTCTAACGGTGTATTGTTTGTACTTTTGGGGAATTGGGTCCGTATTTTACGGCGCCTATGCGCGTTTTCGCGCCCCGTTTGAATTTGCGCTCGCTCTGGGGGCGGGAGTGGCAATAGCCGCCTGGCAACACCGCCGCAGCCTACAGGCCGACCGCTAAACTGTCTATTAAAAAAGAAGGGAAATTAAGGGCGGACATTTTATCCCGCGTAACGGAGGAATCATACGGAACGCGGAAAAAGCGGAACGTTTGCGCTTCCGTATCCCACAACCCGAAAGAAGCCGCGGGATTATTGTCGCGCGGTTTACCCACCGCACCGGGATTAATAACATAGCGCATATTTCCGCCGACTGAAACGGTGGCGTCCGCGCTTTTATTCACATAAACGGCACACGTTTTTTCGTTGCCTTTCATATAAAAGGGCAGATGCGTATGCCCCACAAAACAAATTTGGCCTTCCCAGCGTTTGTAATCGGCCCGGAACTGCGCACAGCTGGAAAAATACTCTTTAATCGGGTCATTGGGCGTACCGTGCACAACGGTAAAACCGTTTTTATGCACCTCGGCCGGAAGAGAAGTTAAATACCGCACAGAGGTTTCGCTCAATTCTTTTTTATTATGTTCCAATGCAATTTTAGCCCCATAATTAAAAAAGAACTCCAGCTCCGGCTGTACGAAAACGGCATCGTGGTTGCCCATCACGCAAGCCAATAACGGAAGCGTTTTTATTTTTTTGACGCATTTTTCCGGGTCCGGCCCGTAGCCGATTAAATCCCCGCAGCAAATATACGCTTGCGCGCCTTCTTTTTTAAGCCGTTTTAAACACGCGTCCAAGGCTTCCCAATTGGCGTGCACGTCCGAAAATACGCCTACTTTCATTACGCCTCCGCAAGAGCCTCTATCGCCTCTTTCTTTTTTACGTCCTCCGGCGTGGAGCGTTCAGCCAGGTTGACGGACATCACCTTGGATACGCCGCTTTCTTCCATTGTAATGCCGTAGAGCATCCGCGCGGCCTCCATAGTGCGTTTATTGTGCGTTACCACAATAAACTGCGTGGTTTTGGAAAATTCTTTAATCAAGTTGACGTAGCGTTCCACGTTGGCTTCGTCCAAAGCGGCGTCGGCCTCGTCCATAATGCAGAACGGGGACGGGTTATGCGTAAAAAACGCAAACAGAAGAGACATAGCCGTCAGCGTTTTTTCCCCGCCAGACATGGACGTAATGTTTAAAAGTTTTTTACCCGGCGGCTGGGCGTAAATTTCAATGCCCGTTTCCAACAGGTTTTCGGGCTGGGTAAGCACCAAATCGCACTCGCCGCCGCGGAACAGCGTTTGATAAATGTTTTTAAAATGCATACGCACTTGCTCAAACGTATATTTAAAGTTTTCGCGCGTGGTTTGGTTGATTTTGTTAATGGCGGATTTTAAATCTTTCTTGGCGCCGTCCAAATCGGAAATTTGCGCACGCAGAAAATCGTTGCGCCCGGTCAGCGCGTCGTATTCTTCCGGCGCGGTCATATTAACGGCGCCCATATTTTCAATGCGTTTGCGCATCATTTTTACGCGTTCGTAGTCTACCGTTTTATCGCCGTAATTCATTTGGGCTTCTTCGGGCGTGATGTTCCAGCTTTCAAACAAGTTATTCGCCACCGTGGTGCGCTGGCGGCGCGCGTTGGAGAGGGCATTCTCCAAATCGTTGCGTTTGATGGCCAAGTCCGACATTTCTTTCTTACACGCGTTGAGCGAAGCGGTTTTGTCGCTAAAGTCTTTTTTGAGCGTTTCCAGCTCTTCGCGCATTTTGTGTTCGGCCAGTTCCAGTTGGGCCAAAACGTCGCGTTCGGAAGACAGTTTGGCCTGCGTGGACAGTTTTTCATCCGCGAGGCTCTTTAAACGCAAATTGGAAGAAGCGATTTTTTCGTTCCGCTTTCCCTCGCTTTCCGTCAGGCTGGTAAATTCAAACTCGGTGGATTTTAAATCCAGCTCCACATTGTTTTTTTTGATTTTTACTTCGTAAAGTTTCGCGCTGGTGGCGTTTAATTCGCCTTTTAACGTTTCGGCCTGCACGCGCAAGTCGGCCTGCGCTTTTTTAAGTTCTTCCCCGCGGGCCGTTTGGGCCGCGTGGCGGCTTTTCAATTCTTCCAAATTCTGTTTAAGCGTTTGTGCGTTCTTGCGGCGGTTTTCCACCCGCAGCGTAATTTCTTGTTTACGGGCCGCGGCGCGTTCCAACGCTTGCTTGGTGGAAGCAATCTCGCGCTCTTTATTGGCGCGCTCGTTCTGTACGGAGTTTAAAGAAACCACCGCTTCCTGCAATTTTGCACGCAGGTTTTTTAACGCCTCTTCCGCTTTTGACAATGCTTCATAATTGGCGATAATTTGCGCGGAAAGCGTTTCTTCTTCCGCCGCTTTGGCCGCAATCTCGCCGCCGACGGTTTCTTCTTCGCCCCAATAGGCTTCGGGCGCGCGCACGTTTTCCGCGCCGCCGCCCACAAAAAATCCGCCGCGGACCGCGCCGTCTTCATACGCATAACCGCCGACAATAAAGTTAATTAAATTTTCCAACTCCGGCTTATATGAAAGCTGTTCTTTTAGCGAACCGCCCCGCGCCGGCGTTTGCGGAACTTCGGACAATACAATAAATTTCGCACGCGCTTTGCCGTGTTTTTTTAAGAGGTCCAACGCCTGCGCAACGGTGTCTTTGTCCGCGCACAGCACCGCGTCCAAATACTTGCCGAAAGCTTCTTCCACCGCCACGCCAAGCGAGGCCGGATATTTTAATGCTTTTCTTAAGGTACCTTTTACGCCGGGCAGGCCGCTTTCTCCCACCAGTTTGGCGCCGACCCAGTAAGGGTCGTTCTTGCCTTGGGTTTGAATCATTTCCAGCTTGGCGGCCAAACCTGCGCGGGCCGATTTTACGGCGGAAAGTTTTTCGTTTAACGCCGAGCGTTCCGCCTGCAGTTTCTTTAAATTTTCTTCGCCGGAAACAATGGCTTGGCGCGCGGCGTCCGCTTCGGCGCGTTTTTGCTCCACGCGGGCGGAAATTCCCCGCAGGCTTTCTTCCAACCCGGCCAGCCCGGCGACTTGCGCCTGGCTTGTTTTTTCGGCGGTGATTAAATCTTCGTTTTCGCGCTGCATGGAGGACTCTTCCAGCGCAATGCGGTTGGAAAATTCCATCTGCTTTTGAACCAAGTTCATAAGTTCCGATGAAGCACGCTGCAGTTCGCTTTCCGCGTTTCTTAAATCGGTTTCCAGTTTTTGCGCCGCCGCGGTTTGCGCGTTATAATTTTCCTGCAAGGGCGAAAGCTCCGCCGATACGGCGGCAAGCTGTTCTTTCAAGCGGCCAATCGCCGGGGCCAGTTCTGCCAGGCGGCTTTGCCCGCGCTGCGCTTCCGCGCCGGAGGAGGCCACCTGCGCCGTCAGTTCGGCGGTTAAATTGTCGCAATTTTTAATGGCGCCTTCCAATAAACCGACTTGGTATTTGCTGGCGGAAATTTTTTCGTTAAATTCGGCGGCTTCTTTTTGTTTATGCGTTAAATTTAAATCCAACGCCGCGCACGCGCCTTCCTGCGCGGAAATGCGGTTTTCCAAATCGCCCTGTTTACGCACAACGGGTTCCAGTTCCGCAGAGTGTTTGGCGATTAAACCGTCCGCTTCTTTAATAGAGCAAACGGAAATGGCGATTTCGCTTTCCTTTAATTCTTCACGGTATTTTTGGTAGAGGCGTGCTTTTTTGGCTTCGCTGTCTAATTTTTTAATTTGTTCCTGGATAAGGGCCACCGTGTCGGCCAGGCGGGCCAAGTCCAAATCCACGCGTTCCAAACGCTTGATGCATTCTTCGCGTTTGGCTTTATATTTGGATACGCCGGCCACTTCTTCAAACATTTCCCGGCGCTGCTCGGGCGAGGCGGAAAGCACGCTTTCCACGCCGCCCTGGTCAATAATGGCGTAGCCTTCGCCGCCGATGCCGGTGTCTAAAAACAAATCGCGGATGTCGCGCAGGCGGCATTGCACTTTGTTTAAATAGTACTCGCTTTCGCCGGAACGGAAGATTTTGCGGCTGACGGTAATTTCGTTAAAATCCAAGGGGAGCTGGCGGGAGGCGTTGTCAAACACCATATTTACCTGCGCCATATTCAGGGGAGCGCGTTTAACGGTGCCGTTAAAAATAATATCCACCATAGAAGCAGAGCGGAGGGACTTCCAGCTCATTTCGCCAATGGCCCAGCGGACGGAGTCAATTACATTGGACTTGCCGCATCCGTTCGGCCCCACCACGCAGGTGATGCCGGGTTCAAAGTCCAGGCGGGATTTGTCCGCAAACGATTTAAAACCGATGATTTCTATAGCTTTTAAGTACATAGCGTCCCCTTAGGCAGATATAATCCAATTATACCATTTCCCTATACAATATATATACAAAAAACGTTTTTTTATTTCCTTACGCGTACGGAGAGTGCGGGCACGAAGAGCCTTAGACGGAAAAAAACGCTTGCAAAGTGCGGAAATTTTTATTAGACTTACCGAGTAAGACTGTTTTTCCTTAAAAGGAGGATTATCCACATGGCAGAAAAAGTACTGAAAGTTGGTATGGACCGCGAAGACGGCTTCCTCTACTACATTGATAAAGACGGCGATATCGCCCGCGTGCAAATGGCCAGAGGCGGCAAAAAAGGCGGCAAACCGAAAAAAGTAGAAAAATGCGGCATTAAAAAAGAAAAAGGATATCTCTATTTCTTGGACAAGAAAGGTGATATTTCCAGAGCCAAAATGGTTAACGCCAAATAACAACTAAATTTAACACCCCGCACGCTAACAAGCGGGGTGTTTTTCGCAGCATACAATCCCCGCGCAGGCATCTGTTTCCGTTTTTTTGCGCGGGGTGAAAACCTAACGCAAAAGGGGCGCAACCCGCATTGTACGACATCACGCAGTGCCTCAGCGTTTTGCGCCTCTTTGGTTTTATACTTCTTTCCTTTTTTCGTTTTCCAATTTGTTGTTTTCTCCCCACAGGCAGCACCGTCTTTGTACGGGGGCTTGATTTTTCCCCGCTTTGGACTAAACTATAATTATCCGACGTACCGGGAGGCGCATCAAATAATTCTTCTCTTTTTTCCGCCGCGCGCACACCGCCTGCGCGCAAGCTATTTTCTCCCCCTACGCGCGAACGCGCGAACGATTGACAGCAACCGCTTTTAATGGTTTAATAACTCTACGGGGGACTCTCTCGTAACCGACTTATACGGAGGAATTATGGATATCAAAATTACGGCCAAAGGCATTAAACTTACGCCGGCCATCAAAGAATTTATCAACACCCGCGTGGGCAAAATTGAAAACTTTTTTGACAACATCGTTTCCGCCCAAGTGCTTATCTCGGTAGAAAAGAAAATCAACCAAAAAGCGGAAATCATTCTGCACACCGGCGCCAAAACCACCATCAGCGCCAGCGCGGTGGAAGACAATTTGTACAAAGCCATTGACGCCGCAGCCGTAAAAGCCGAAGCGCAGGCTAAAAAAATTAAAAGCAAAGCCAAAGCCCGCAAAGTGGTCAAAAAAGACGACGATGAAGACTTGGGCGCCTTTGCTGGCCACGTGCTGTTGCCGCAGAACGACGTAAAATTTTCCGTCATCAAACAAGTGGAAGTGTCTCCCATGAACCCGGAAGACGCTGCCTACGAAATGGAACGCCTGGGGTATTCGTTCTGGATGTTCCTGGACGAAGATTCCAAACAAATCAACTTAATTTTTAAACGGTTGGACGGCACTTACGGCCTGCTCAAACCGGTTAAAAAGAAATAACGGTTTAGGGGCGGAAAGTGGAATTTTCCAAATCCATTACAGTCGCGGAACTGCTCCAGGTTAAACGCCTTAACCTGGAGCTGGTCTGCGGCAAACGTTATATCCACCGCGAGATTACGCTGGGCAGCGTCAACCGCCCCGGCCTGGCGCTCTGCGGCCATTTGGACAACTTCCGCGCCCACTCCGTGCAAGTTTTTGGACGCGGCGAACACGCTTTCTGCCAAAAAGAAAATAAAACGCGTTTGCGCGCCAACGTGGCAAAAATGCTCAGCGAAGGCGACGTGCCGTGCGTTATTATGTCCGCCGATTTGGACCCGCTTCCCGCCATCCGCAAAGCGTGTTTAAGCGCGGACGTGCCCGTTTTAAAAACGCCGATGGAATCCACCGCGTTCGTGGCGGAATTTTCCCGCTTTTTAGACGAAAAACTCGCGCCTGTTACCCATATGCACGGCGTACTGGTGGACGTAAACGGGATGGGGGTGCTGATCCGGGGAGAATCCGGCATCGGCAAAAGCGAATGCGCGCTGGAGCTTATTAAACGCGGACACATTTTAGTGGCCGACGACGTAGTGGAAATTCAAAAAAGCCGTGGCCGTTACCTGCTCGGTTCCTGCCCTACCATGTTAAAACACTATATGGAGGTGCGCGGACTGGGAATTTTGGACGTACCGCTTCTGTTTGGCGTAGGATCTACGCTGGATGAAACAAAGATTGATATGGAAGTAGTGTTAACGTCCCCCTCCGATAAACCGCTGGACAGATTGGGAGTGGAGCAGAAAACGACTAACATCCTGGGGGTGGAAATTCCTTCCCTGGGCCTGCCCGTTACGCCGGGACGCAACCTGGCGGTGCTGATTGAAGTGGCGTCCCTTAACCAACAATTAAAAAGCCAGGGCATTTTTTCCGCCAAGGAATTCAGCCAGCGCATTTTAGACAAAATGAAAAAAGGAGCCGGAAAACCCGATGCAACCCGATAAAAGACGCCTTTTCATCATTACCGGCATGAGCGGCGCCGGCAAAACCCAAGCCCTAAAAATTTTTGGGGACCTTGGTTTCTATTGCGTGGACAATTTGCCGCTTGCGCTGTTTGGCGAATTTATTAACTATGTGCGCACAAACGAGGCGATGCAAAATATCGCCCTCGGAATTGACGTGCGCGAAGGCGACCGCCTTAAAAAAATGCCGGAGTTGTTAAACTCTATGGCAAAAGAAGATTTTACCGTCAAAGTGATTTTTTTGGACGCGGGAGAAGAATGCCTGGTGCGCCGCTTCTCGGAAACCAAGCATAAACATCCCATTCATAAAAAACTGGCGGCGGCCATCGCGCACGAACGCGAAGTAATGGGCCCCATTAAAACACTGGCCGATAAAGTGATAGACACTTCCGACTTAAAATTGGGCGAACTGAAAGAAAAACTCTCCGCGCTCTTAAGCCTCACGCGCGAAGGAGATATGCAAATTTCGGTAATGTCTTTCGGGTTTAAACACGGCCTGCCCAAAGACTGCGACGTGGTAATGGACGTACGCTTCCTGCCCAACCCCTATTATATAGCGGGATTAAAAGAAAAAACAGGCTTGGACCCGGACGTACAGGCATATATTATGTCTTTTAAAGAATCGCAGGAATTTGCCGAAAAATTTGCGGACTTAATTAAGTATTTGATACCCAAATACATTCAAGAAGGCAAAAGTTACTTAACCATCGCTATGGGCTGCACGGGCGGTAAACATCGCAGCGTGTTTATGGCGCATAAGCTGGCGGAATATTTAAATAAATTGGGGCTGAGCGCCTCGGAATTTCACAGGGATATAGGACTCTAATTATGGTAAAAATCATTTTGGTAACCCACGGGCGTCTTGCCCAACAGATGCTGGAAACGGCGGCGCAGATCATCGGCAAACCCGCCGACGAAGGTTTTGCCGCGTTTTCCGTAACGGCGGCGGCTTCCGTAGAACAAGAAGCGGCCAAACTGAAAGAAACGCTGGCCGCCTGCCAAGACGGCGCCGTAGTGCTGACCGACATTTTCGGCGGCAGCGCCACCAACATCTCACTCACCGCCAGCAAAGACCTGGCCAACTGCCACGTTATTACCGGTTTAAATTTAAGTATGCTGCTTACCGCCATCAACAGCCGCAAAAAAATGACGGCCAAAGAACTGGCGGAAAAAATTGAAGCCGACGGCAAACGCGCCGTCATCAACGCAACGGAACTTTTGATTAAAGGATTTTAATGCCTATTATTTTCGCGCGGGTGGACGACCGCTTAATTCACGGCCAAATCGTACAAGCCTGGCTGCCGGAGCTGAACGTGGACGAGGTGCTTATTCCCTGCACTAAAGAGAAAGAAGAATGCCTCAACCGCGGCCTGCTGCGCCTGAGCCTGCCCTACGAATACGAATTGACGGTATTGGATACGGCCGAGGCCGTACGCTATGCGGCACAGTCCAACCGCCGGATTTTTTTGTTAATGGGCTCCCTGCGGGAAGCGGCGGACTTAATTAAAGACGGCCTGCAGCTAAAGTCCATCAATATAGGCGGGATGCACTTTAAAGACGGCGCGCAAAAACTGGAAGAACACGTTTTTTTAGATGACCAGGACAAACAATTCCTGCGCCTGATGCGGGATTTGGGCATAAGCATAGAAACCCGCGCCGTGCCGAATTCCTCCTCTATATCGGTATTGGGAGCAATTGAAAAATGACCCCGGAAATATTCTCGCTTTGCGTACTCGCCGCGCTCTTGGAGCTGGACACCACCTACGCATTCCAGTTAACATTTTCGCGCGGAATAATCGCCGGCCCGCTTTTGGGGCTGGTAACGGGTGACGTAATGGCGGGATTGCAAGCGGGCGTATTTACCGAACTTATCTTTGCCGACATTAACCCCTTAGGCGGCATTCTTCCGCCCAGCGCGGCCGTGTGCTGCGCCGTTACGCTTGCGTTAAAAGCAATGGGGGTGGATTTATATTTCGGTTTCTTTTTCGGCGTAACGGGGGCGGCTTTATTCGCTTTGACGGAAAAATTTATGCGCCGCAACCGCTTTAAATGGCTGGTGTTTTGGGAACAAAAAATCACCCAAAAAACCAGCGCAATCAACCGCACGATAGGGTTTGCGCTGGCGACGTCTTTCCTTACCAATTTTGCTTTTGTATTCGTGTTCGTGTGGCTGGCCGGCCCGCTTATGCTGGCTTTGGCGCCGCATATTCCCATGGAGGCGCACGCCGCGTGCAAATTCGCCTATATGGCAGTACCGTGGATCGGGCTGGCCGCCCTGATACCGGCTTTCCATTTAAAAACGAGGTAACGCGTGAACTTTTCAATGCGTCTTAAAATTTTTCTGCGTTCGTTTTTGCTTCAAACGGGATGGAATTCCATGAAGTTCCAAAACGTAGGGCTGACGTTTGTAATGCTGCCGTTTTTAAAAGAATTGTACGCCCAAGATAAAGATGCGCTTCCGTCCGTTTTGTCGCGCTATTTGGAAACATTCAACACACAGCCTATTATGGCCTCGTTTTGTTTTGGCGCGCTGGCGCAAAAAGAAGAAGCCGTCGCCCACGCCAAAACGCTGACCGCCTTTAAAGAAAAAGTAACGGAATGGGCCGGCGTACGCCGGACGCTTTCCATCACCACCGCCTCCATCGGGGACAGATTATTCTGGGGAACGTTAAAACCGCTGACGCTGCTGACGGCTCTTTTCATCTGGTTATGTTGGGGCATCAATTTTTTTGACGTTACCCTCCCGCAAGGAACTTCTGCGCTTTATGTTTTTTCCGCGGGCGCGGCGGCGTTTGTCATATTCAACGCGGTGGCGCTGTTTATTAAATGGGAAGGAATTAAACTCAGCTTCCGGGAAGATGAAAACGCCTGCTTCGGCCTGACGCGGTTTGACTGGAACAAAACCATTTATTACGCCAAAAAATTAGGCCTTGTAATGACGGTGGGCCTTATTTTATTCGGCGCGTACCATTACCTGAAAGATTTTCAAAATTTAGACGTTCATTTTTACGCGCGCGCGGGCATCGTATTATTTTTTGTATGCCTAAGCTTTATTACGCGCAAATTAAAAATAGCCAATATGTACCTTTATTTGGCGACGGTGCTGGCGCTCAACATCGTCTGCCTGTTTTAACCGGGGGATAAACGTGATAGAACAAGACCTTAAAATAGAAAACCAATTAGGGCTGCACGCCCGGCCCGCCGCGCTGATAGCGCAAACGGCCGCCGGCTTTAAAAGCGACGTCCGCCTGACAAAAGACGGCGTAGCCGTAAACGCAAAAAGCATTATGGGGGTAATGATGCTGGCGGCGGAACACGGCTCCAGCCTGCACCTGTGCGTGGAAGGCGAAGACGAACAAACCGCTTTTGACGCAATCAAACAGCTTTTTGAAAATAAATTTAACGAGGAGTTTTAATGCTTGTACTTAAGGGGGTGGCCGCCAGCCCCGGCGTGGCAATCGGCCCGGCGTTTTTACTGCCGGGGGACAACTTTGCCGTAGCCAAACAATACATAGAAGCGGGCGAAATAAAAAACGAAACGCAAAAGCTGCGCGCCGCTATGCAAAAAACACTGGCGGAGCTGGACGCTTGCGAACAAAAAGTACTGCACGAACTGGGAAGCGAATACGCCAACCTGATGTCCACCCATAAGCTGATTTTGCAGGATCCGGCGTTAACCGATTCCGTCACCAAAAAAATCCAACACGAACACCTCGGCGCGCAGGCGGCTATTTTTTTAACCCTGCAGGAGCTGGCCGCCTCGTTTGATAAAATCAAAGACCCTTTTTTTAAAGAACGCCGCAACGATATTTTTGACGTCGCCAAACGCCTTATTACCAATTTGGAAGGCGGAAAACGCGAATTTTTGGCCTCCATCAAAAAGCCGTCCCTGTTGGTGGCGCATAACTTATATCCGTCCGATACGATTAACCTGCAAGCCAACCAGGTAATCGGTTTTTGTACGGACGCGGGCGGAAAAACCAGCCACACCGCGCTTTTGGCGCAAAGCTTAAACATTCCGGCGGTGGTGGCGTTGGGAACGGCCTCCAAAGACGTACGCGACGGCGACACGTTAATTATTGACGGCGAAAACGGGCTACTCGTCATTAACCCGGACAAATACACCCTTTCCAATTACCGCAAAATCCAGCGGGAAATAAAAAAGACGGAATCTTTACTGAAAACCATTAACCATTTGCCGGTTATCACCAGCGACGGCCGCCCGGTAAAACTCTTCGTCAATTACGACCCGCGCACGGATAACAAAGAAAACAAACGGTTAATTACCGACGGCTTGGGCCTTTTGCGCACGGAGTTTCTGTTTATGAACACGCCCGTCCCGCCCTCCGAAGAAGAACAATACGCCACTTATTTGGCCGTAGCCAAACGCTTTGATATGCGCCCCGTTACCATCCGCCTGGCAGACCTGGGCGCGGATAAAATGCCCGATTTTCCGCTGGATGAATTTGATAAAGACGCCAACCCCTTTATGGGCTGCCGCGGCATCCGGCTGTTTTTAAAAAACCCGGAGCTTTTACACACCCAGCTGCGCGCCATTATCCGCACGGCGTGCGAAGTGCCCGCACAAGTGCGCATTATGATCCCGATGATTTCTTCCGTAGAAGAGGTGCGCCACGTGCGCGAAGCGTTCAACCGCGCGCTGGCGGAGTTTGAGGCCGATGGGAAAAAACCCGTTAACAAAATTGCTTTAGGCGGAATGATTGAGGTGCCCGCGGCGGCGATTGCGCTGGACGGAATGATTGGCGATTTAGATTTTATTTCCATCGGCACCAATGACTTGATACAATATTTAATAGCGGTGGACCGCGTGAACCAGGAAGTCGCCCATATGTACGACCCCTGCCACCCGGCGGTAGTGCGCACGCTGAACCTTATTTTGCAAACGGCGCATAAACGCGGTAAAAAAGCCACCATCTGCGGAGAATTGGCCTCAGACGCAAAAATGCTGCCCATATTGCTGGGCTTAAACGTGGACGGTTTATCCGTTACACCGCGTATGTATTTGCGCGTAAAAAACAATATCCGCAATTCCAATTTTGAACACTGCTCCGACCTCGCCCAAGCGGCGTTACTCATGGGCAGTTCGGCGGACATCCGCAATTTAATAGAGCAGAACGATAAACATGAAGATTCGTAACTTTTCCATCGTGGCGCATATTGACCACGGCAAAACAACCCTTTCGGACCGTATCCTGGAAGACACCGGCACCGTGCCGAAACGCAAAATGCAGGCCCAGCTGTTGGACGGAATGGACCTGGAACGCGAACGCGGCATTACCATTAAAGCAAAAGCGGTGCGCATCCAGTACAAAGACTACATTTTAAACTTAATTGACACTCCCGGCCACGTGGATTTTTCTTACGAAGTGGCCCGCTCTTTGCGCGCCTGCGAAGGGGTTCTCCTGTTGGTGGACGCTTCCCAAGGCGTGGAGGCGCAGACCGTCGCCCACGCGCATCTGGCGCAAAGCCTGGGGCTTAAAATCATCCCGGTGATGAACAAGGTGGATTTATCCCAATCCGACGCGGACTCCTCCGAAGAACAATTGTGGGACATCCTGCGCGACCCGATTGAAGCCGAACGCGTCAGTGCAAAAACGGGTATGGGCATTGAACATTTGCTGGACCGCATTATCGCGGACGTACCCGCCCCGCAAGGCGACCCGGAAGCGCCACTCCGCGCATTGATTTTTGACTCGTATTACGACCCGTTCCGCGGCGTAATTATGTATATCCGCATTGTGGACGGAGCCGTAAAACCGGGCCAAACCATTCAGTTTATGTCTTCCGGCGCCACGTATAAAACCGAAGAAATTGGGTTTATGACGCCCAAACAACTCCACAAGTGCGACAAACTTTCCGCCGGCGAAGTGGGATATCTCGTCGCCGGGATTAAAGACATCCATCAAGTAAAAGTGGGCGACACCGTCACCCTGGCCGAACGCCCGGCCAAGGACGCTCTCCCCGGGTACGAAGACGCAAAACCCGTGGTATTTGCCAGCATTTTCCCGGTGGAAACGACCGATTTCCCGTTGTTAAGAAAAGCGTTGGAAAAACTGAATTTGTCCGACTCGTCCTTCCATTACCAAAGCGAAACGTCCAAAGCCCTGGGCTTTGGGTTCCGCCTGGGATTTATGGGGATTTTACATATTGAAATTGTAAAAGAAAGGCTGGAGCGCGAGTTTAATTTGTCGCTCATCGCCACCAGCCCCAACGTGGTGTATCACGTTAAATTTACGCCGCGCAAATCCCACTCGCAGGAACTGGCCGCCTTGCCGGACGCACCGGACGACCCGGGGTACAAAATTATTGATAACCCGGCCAACTTCCCCCCGCACGGCGATATTATAGACATCAAAGAACCCGTCATCCACATTACGATTGTAACACCCGTGGAATTTATGGACGGCGTAATGACCCTCTTAAAAGACAAACGCGGCGTGTTTATGAATATGGATCACCTGTCCAACCAGCGCGTAATTATCAAGTACGAAATGCCGATGGGCGAAATGGTGATTGATTTTTACAACAAACTTAAATCCGTATCCAAAGGCTACGCTTCGTTTGATTATGAAGTGGCCGGTTTTAAGAGCTCCGACGTGGTGCTGATGGAAATCCTGCTGCACGGCACGCCGGTGGACGCTTTATCCGTCGTGGTGCATAAAGAAAAAGCGCAGACTATGGGCCGCGCGCTGTGCGCCAAGTTAAAAGAGTTAATCGGAAGACAGCAGTTTGAAGTGGCCGTACAGGCCGCCATTAACGGCAAAGTAATTGCGCGCGAAACCATCCCCGCGTTCCGCAAGGACGTTATCGCCAAATGTTACGGCGGCGATATTACGCGCAAACGCAAACTGCTTGAAAAACAGAAAGAAGGTAAAAAGCGCATGAAGTCTATCGGCAGCCTGAACATCCCGCAGGAAGCCTTTGTGGCCATGCTGAAGATTGATGAGGAGTAACCCCCCGGAACGAGGGAGGCTTCTCTGTTAAATTATTTGAGCGGCACCGCTTTTGCAAGTGCCGCTCTTTTTTGGCGAGAGCCTCGCCGCGCAGATTGTCCGCGCTCATTTGATTACTTGAGCAACACTGCTTTTGCAAGAGCCGCCCTTTTATAATTAGTTAAAATTGAAAGTTTTACATACGTCCGCACACTTTGGATGCGTCCCCGTACATTCTATCACTCCGGGCCTGGTGGAGTTATCCAGCCACACTTTAAATAAGCACCCGTTCTGCGCACCGCTGGAACATTGGGTGCCAATTCCGCCAAATATCACCCAGCCGGAAGCGGATGCAGGCGCTGAAAGGTTATCAATACAGGTACCGTTCTTATAATCCTCCTGCCCAACGGAGGAAGAAGATCTTTTGTCCCCTTTAGGGACGGAAATATCCAAATCGTTCAAATTATCCGTATACGTTCCGTTGGCCATAAAGTACGCTTCCTGTGCGTCTTTAATCCCCTTTAAAATGGGCCACATTGCGCTCATACGGCTTTTCATTACCGCTTTTTGGTACTGCGGCAGCGCAACAGCCGCCAAAACACCGATAATTAATACAACCACCAACAACTCTATCAACGTAAAACCCTTTTTCATAAAACACTCCTTACAGCCTTAATTTGCAAATCCAACGGGCAAACTAATTTTGCCGGCCTAAAAGAACAACAACCCTATGTTATCAAAAAAAAAAAAACGGCACAACCCTTTCCGCCTTTCCCGCAACCGCCCCC
>JAAGKN010000438.1_pt1 | contig 76554 bp, 82 predicted proteins | sample 6206371 | NCBI WGS metagenome assembly JAAGKN01 (sample SAMN11533720, study PRJNA540317) | gut metagenome | isolation source: fecal pellets from male and female animal of same cohort | host: Peromyscus leucopus | place: USA:CA | collected 2017 | reverse complement strand
ACACCGCAATTTACTTCGCCGAACCAGGTTTGAAAAACAACGTAACTCACAACGGACTTGAAGTTCCAAGCGAACAATACCAAAACTTCGAAGTCTATACCCCGATTTACAAATACAACGTTGCATACGATAATGAAAACCAATACGACGATAAAGGCGACGGTGGTTACTTCTTATTCACGAAAGGCGACAAATACGTTCGTCCAATCAAACCGGATCCAGAAAACCCAACCGTCCCCCCAACTGGTCCTTCAATAGGTTCAACTGGCAACCCGAGTGATGCGTTCAACCCTGCAGTATTAAGTGCACCTGTATCAGGTGTTGCTGCAGCTCAGGCAACAATCAATGAAACTTTCAAATATGTCTTTGAACACGCAGATGCTTTCACTCAACTTCCAAGTACAGAACGTATGGCACGCATCAATAGCAACAAATACGCGCTAAGCACAGACTTTCATGAAAACTTAGGCTCACTTTGCTACGATCACAATAACAAAGCTGGTTGGTTCCGTCCATATGCAACTTTTGAAAGTATGAACCTTAAAAACGGTCCAAAAGTAAACGCAACCACATACGGATCATTAGCAGGTTTTGATACAGATTTCCACGAACACAAAAACGGCTGGCACAGTGTCGGCACTGGTTACGTTGGCTACAACGGTTCTCAACTAAGCTACAAAGGTGTAGATACTACAATGAACGGCGGCATTTTGGGTTACACCCACACAATGTATAAAGGTAACTTCTGGTCAGCCCTCACACTTTCTGCCGGCGCAAGTGTAGGCGAAAGCCGAACAATGTATGGTAAAGAGGACTTCACTAGCTTGATGGCAGGTATAGGTTCTAAGACTGGTTATAACTTTGAGTTTAAGGAAGGCAAATACATTTTGCAGCCAATAATGTTTATGAGTTATACCTTTGTCAATACATTTGATTACACAAACGCTGCAGGAGTGAAGATCAATGCCGATCCTGCACACAGCATTCAACTGAACCCTAGTGTGAGATTCATAGCTAACTACTAAAAATGGCTGGCAGCCTTACGCAAGTGTTGGAATGGTTTGGAACGTAATGAATGAGAACAAAGTAACCGCAAACTCAGTCCGTCTGCCAGAAATGAGTATGAAACCATATGTTGAGTATGGTGTCGGTGTTCAACGCAATTGGAAGGATAAGTTTACAGCATTTGGTCAGGCAATGCTAAGAAACGGCGGTCGAAACGGTATAGCCTTAACCGCAGGATTCCGTTGGGCATTGGGTCATGATGATAAACCACACACCCACGACAAAGTTGAAGCACCAACCCAAAATCGTGCACTATCTTCTACCCGCGGACAGGATTTATCCTCAGTAGGTTCTGAACGCAAGGTTCTAAAACAACTCACCCCTCAGCAAAAAATGGCATTAACTGGCAACAAGAATACCACAATTACATCTAATAAAGCAGTCTTGAAACAGTTGTAAGAATAATAAAGAATAGGCGCAGCGCAACGTATATAATAAATAGTTCGCGAAGCTATGCTCCGCGAACTATTTATAAATTTATGATATTTTGTTGTCTCCAATTCGGTCGATACCAAGTGAGAAAAGTGATAGGATTATTGAACCCAGTAATGCGCTCAAAAATCCATCAACCTGGAAGCCTGGAGTGATTGCACCTGCCAGCATTAATAATAATGCGTTTATTACAAATGAAAATAACCCAAGTGTTAAAATGTTTATCGGGAACGATATAAACTGTAACAATGGTTTAATAAATGTGTTGATGAGGGCAAGTACAATACATACAAGCATAGCGCTTAAAAAGTTTTCTACTGTGATTCCGGGAATTATCCAGGAAACGAAGATTACTGCCAGTGCGTAGAGAATCCATCTGATTAGTAAGTTTAACATAAGTGACTCCTTTTGTTTGGTTATAATAAATTTTAAAAATATTTTTTGTTAATTTAATCCCCTGAAAAGGCAACTTTTTGTTTGATTTTTAATTTTTCTTTGAAGCTTTATTTTTAATGCTTTCCGGTAATTTAACTGATTGGGTAATATACTATAATAATTTTGTAAACTTATTGAAAGGAGTTTGGTATGACAAATAAGGATATGAATGAAAAAAAAGAAACAATGAAAGAAAAAATGCACGATACTGCTGACGAAGTTAAAGAAAAAGCAGCACATGTAAAAGAAGATGTCAAAAAAGGTGCAGCAACTGCTAAAGAAAAAGCAGGTGAATTAAAAGAAAATATTAAAGAAAAAGCCCATGATGTGAAAGAAAAAGTTACACAAAAGGGAAAAGAAATAAAACAGGAAGAAATGAAAAAGAAAAAGTCAGCATAAACCCATTCTAAGGACGGCTAATTAGCCGTCCTTTAATTTTCGTAACAAAATGTATATTATTACATTACAAATGTAGTTTTTTTTTATTTATTATGTATAATGTCTAGTGAATGTATATTAATACGTGTCAAAAATACAATTATTCATAATATGGGAGAAAAAAATGACAGAAGCAGTATTAGAAGAAAAAAAACTTTACCCTACCTCAGAATTTGTTTCAGGTAAATGGAATCAAGAAATCAATGTTAGGGACTTTATTCAACGTAACTACACTTTATATGAAGGTGATTCTAGCTTTTTAGCTGGTCCAACCGAAGCTACATCAAAATTATGGCAAGAATGCTGTGATTTATTCAAAAAAGAACGCGAAAACGGCGGTGTTGTTGATATGGATACAAAAATCGTATCTTCAATCGTATCACACGGTGCTGGTTATATCGATAAAGATTTAGAAACTATCGTTGGTTTGCAAACAGATGCTCCTTTGAAACGCTCTATGCAACCATTTGGTGGTATTAGAATGGCTGAAGGTGCTTGCAAATCTTACGGTTATGAAGTTGATCCTGAAGTTTCTGAAATCTTCACAAAATACAGAAAAACTCACAACCAAGGTGTATTCGATGCATATACTCCAGAAATGAGAAAAGCTCGTCACGCAGCTATTTTGACAGGTCTGCCTGATGCTTACGGCAGAGGACGTATCATAGGTGATTACAGAAGAATCGCTCTTTATGGTATCGACAGACTTATTGAAGATAAAAAAGAACAACACGCTTCTATCGATGGTGAAATGACTGCTGAAAAAATCCAATTGAAAGAAGAATTAGCAGAACAAATTAGAGCTCTTAACGAAATGGCTCAATTAGGTGAAATCTATGGTTTCGATATTAGAAAACCTGCTAGAAATGCTAAAGAAGCTATTCAATGGTTATACTTCGGTTACTTATCAGCTGTTAAAGAACAAAACGGTGCAGCTATGAGTATTGGTAGAACTTCTACATTCTTAGATATCTTTATCGAAAGAGACTTAAAAGAAGGTATTATCTCTGAATCTGAAGCTCAAGAAATGATCGACCATTTCATTATGAAATTGAGACTTGTAAAATTCGCAAGAACTCCTGAATATAACGCATTATTCTCAGGCGACCCTACATGGGTAACTGAATCTATCGGTGGTGTTGGTATTGATGGTCGCCCATTGGTTACTAAAAACTCTTTCAGATATTTGCATACTTTAGAAAACCTTGGTACTGCTCCTGAACCAAACTTGACTGTACTTTGGTCTAAAAATCTTCCGCATAACTTCAAAAAATATGCGGCTCATATTTCTATCACAACTTCATCAATTCAATATGAAAATGATGATATGATGAGAGTTACTCACGGTGATGATTATGCTATCGCTTGTTGTGTATCTTCAATGGTTGTTGGTAAAGAAATGCAATTCTTTGGAGCTCGTGCAAACTTAGCTAAATGTTTATTATATGCAATCAACGGTGGTGTTGATGAAAGATTAAAAGAACAAATCGGACCTCAATTTAGACCAATTACATCTGAATTCCTTAACTATGATGAAGTTATGGAAAGATTCGATTCTATGATGGAATGGTTAGCTGGATTGTATGTAAATACTCTAAACGTAATCCACTTTATGCACGATAAATACTGCTATGAAAGAGCTCAAATGGCACTTCATGATAGAGATGTAAAAAGATATTTTGCAACAGGTATTGCAGGTCTTTCAGTTGTTGCTGACTCTTTATCAGCTATTAAATATGCAAAAGTTAAAACTATCCGTGATGAAAACGGTATCGTAGTTGATTTTGAAACTGAAGGCGAATTCCCTAAATATGGTAACAATGATGATAGAGTTGACCAATTAGCTGTAGATTTGGTTAAAAACTTCATGAACAAAATCAGAAAACACCATACTTACAGAAATTCAATTCCTACAATGTCTATCCTTACTATTACATCAAACGTTGTTTATGGTAAGAAGACAGGTAACACTCCTGACGGAAGAAGAATGGGAGTTCCGCTTGCTCCTGGAGCAAATCCAATGCACGGAAGAGATACTCACGGCGCAGTTGCTTCACTTGCTTCTGTTGCAAAGCTTCCTTTCAGACACGCACAGGACGGTATTTCAAATACATTCTCTATCATCCCTAATGCATTAGGTAAAGATGAAGTATTTATGGGTGACTTGGCAGTAAGCTTTGACCCAGGATGCTGTGAAGCTAGCTTAAATTAGTCCTCGGCCGGACTGGGCACTATGTTGCAAACGGTCTTGGAAGTTGATTGATTCTCGCAATTTGCGAGGTTAAGAACAAAAATTATCGAAAGGAAAAATAAAATGACAACAACAATGCAAGAAGAAAATTTAATAAGCTTATTAGACGGATATGTTGAAAAAGGTGGACACCATCTTAATGTTAACGTATTTAATAGAGATACATTGTTAGATGCTCAAGCACACCCTGAAAAATATCCTCAACTAACAGTTAGAGTATCAGGTTATGCTGTTAACTTCATCAAATTGACAAAAGAACAACAAGATGACGTTATTTCAAGAACATTCCACTCTTCAATTTCTGGCAATTGCTAATTAAATAATATATAAAAGTTGAGAACCGCTTTGCATTTTGCAAAGCGGTTCTTTTTTGTGTAAAGAAATGCCTTGGCACGGTTAATTTTAACCGCGCCACTTCTGTTTGTGGTAGAATATTTTTATGACAGAAGAAATTTTAGGAAATATACATTCACTCGAAAGTTGTGGAACTGTTGATGGACCAGGAGTTCGTTTCGTTGTATTTGTTCAAGGGTGTCCTTTGAGATGCCAATATTGCCATAACCCTGATAGTTGGGCGGTAAATACTAATCAACAAATGTCTGTAGAACAAATTCTTCAAAAATATGACGGAGTAAAGGAATTTTGTAAAGGTGGAATTACTGTAACTGGTGGCGAGCCTTTAATGCAGATAGATTTTGTTACAGCCTTATTTCGGGCGGCAAAAGATCGTGGAATTCATACGGCTCTTGATACTTCGGGAGTCTTGTTTAAGCGTTCAAATACTGAAAAAATTGATGAACTTTTAAAATTTACAGATCTTGTATTGTTAGATATCAAGCATATTGACAATGAAGAACATAAGAAATTGACCGGTTTACCGAATGAGAATATTTTGGATTTTGCTAAGTATCTTTCAGAAACCGGAAAACCTATGTGGGTTCGTCACGTTGTCGTGCCTGAAATTACTTTTAATTCAGTGTATTTAAAGCAATTGGGACAATTTTTAGCCGGGTTGAAGAATATTACTGCTCTTGATGTTTTACCGTATCATGATATGGCTGTTCCAAAATATGAAAATCTGGGTATAACTTATCCTTTAGCAGGTGTACCTCCTTTGACGAAAGATCAGGCATTAGAGGCAAGAGGTTATATCTTGGAAGGTTATAAGGCTGCTAAAGATTCAGAGCATAAATAAATAAGTCTGCAACTTTGCGATTATATTCTCTGCCATCGTCTTTTGTAAAAAGGTTTTCCCAATGACTTAGCGGGCTCCCATCTGTGGAGTATGAAGGATTTGACATCATAAGATGATGAGTGTTTGTGTCATATCTTAGCGGGAACAGATCTTCCATCTGCATAAAACTTGGCAGTTTGTCGCTAGGGTATTCATATCCGAAAAGTGAGTTATTAATCCTATTCAGGCGGGCTTCATAACTTCTGCCACCAGTATCGTTATCGTTTGAGACTTCGACTCCGGGCGCGTAGTTTTGTTCATATTTTAATTTTTCTGACCAGTGTTTAACGTTTTCATAATTGTCAGGTTCAATAAATGCTGTGCCGCAGGTTAATCCGAGAGCTTCAAAACGTTTAAAATCACCTGTACTTTTTTCTCCAACAAAGCTAAGGGTTGTTTTTCCGGATCTGCTTCTAATTTCGTGCAGAATATATTGCATTTGTTCGTAACTTGGCAGGGCTCCTACTCCTGCATAGTGTTCCATTTCATATCCGCCTATGTGTTTAGCAGAATCAATAAATATGGCTTCAAAACCTAAGTTGATAAGTTTGACGTGTTCGCTTATAAAAAGTTCTTGATGTTGCGGGTTATTCCAATCAAATCCTATATCATCTTTATAATCTTGTGAAACCTTGATTTGATCGGCTGAAATTACAGTACGAAATCCTGTTTTAAGTCCGTGAAAATGTGCTAAATCGTTGAACACTTGGAATTGTTCATTGGGTGTTATTTTTTCGTTTATGTCAAAATTGATAATGTTTTTACTATATCCAATTCCAAGTTTGATGCCATAAATAGAATTTTCTTCATATGGAGGTTTGTTATACCCGTCGCCATAGATATTGGGGAAAATCTGAGATAATATAACGCAATTTGCCCAGCTTTTAGCTGAAGGCGGGATTGCAGGAAGCATTTTAATTGCGCTAAACAAACCGTTTTTAGTTTGATTACCATGCATTTCGGCAATAGCTCTATTATTGATTTCTATATAATTAGCTCTTTTACCCCATTTATCTCCATAATTTGGACTGTCAATTTGATCAGGGAAGTTTTGATAAAAGCTATAGCATTCGCAAAGTGTAACAATTGATTCTACAGCCTGCTTTATGCTGCGATTTAAAAGTTCTGCCGGCAAAATGTCGGCTATCCAACGTTTTATGCCTGATTCAAATTTGTGCTCAAGGCTCCATTGATCAGGGGTTAAAACTGGAATTTCATCTAATGCAGTTAGTAATTTATTTGTTAAATTCATAGCTTTTTTAGTATAAATTTTCAGGTTTGGAAAATTATTACCCGAAAGTTTTATCTAAATATGTATAAAAAATTACATTAGGGTTGAAAAATGTTATATTATTTGATTTGTTGTTTAAGTTCGTTTCTAACACCTGATAATGGTCCGTTGTTAGGATTACGTAAATTTTGGTAATACTTTTTGACGTAAACAAATGGATATTTAGGAATCCATGAACATCTGATTAATATATTAACCGTATCAGCACCTTGAGATAGCATTAATTCATCAATAGTATCTTCGTGCGCAGGTGAAATTGATGAGAAAACTTTTATTAAATAATCTGAAAAGGTTAAAACTGAATAACCGGACATTACACCTGTATTAACAACGATATTTCGCAAATCAAGATCTTCTTTTGTCGCTAGGTTATGTTTTGCGTCTGCCGGCAAGGTTAAAGTTTCTGCGTTTACCTGTTCAAGTTCGTACCACTTACCTTCAAATTGGATTCTCATAACATTTGGTTTTGGCATATATATATCGTCAAATTCGTTTTCTAATATAGTATTTCCGTCATATCCTACAATGCCGTATTTATAGTTTTTATATGTTAAAAACATTTGACCGTATAGTATGTCGATTTTTGAATATTTTGGTTCAACTAATGCTTTGCCAGTTTCGTCATATATGCCATAGTCATTACTGTTTCCAAATTTTGCAAATTTACTTACAAGTCTGTCTGCGTGACTGTATTTTATTGGTACTAATATGCTTCCATCATTTGCTATTAAACCGAATTTACTTTTTTTGTTTTGTACAATCCAGGAAGAATCTCCAAGTCGTATCATCTTTTTATAAATTGGCGCAACAATAATAGTGTCGTTTTTGTCTTTTAAGCCCCAGCGCTCATCCTGACTGAACGGAGTTAAGTTTTTACCAGACAAAATATTGTCCTCCAGTGCAAAAACCGGTGACATTGATAGTAAAATGAAACTTAATATAACCAAAATCTTTTTCATAATAGTATAATAGCATAAAATTTTTATTTAATTATGTTATAATATTTGTGGGAAATAAGATTTATGGCAAAGAAGAGTATCAAATCAGTATTTACATTTTTATCAGTATCGGCAATTTTTGTTGTTATATTGGCAGCATTGCCTTTTATTATATATTTAAAAGTTCTTCCTTGGGCTGTTTCAAATTCTAAGGTTATATCATATGTTGAGGATGTTGCTTCAAAATCTCTCGGGGTAGATGTTGATATTGAACAGCCGGTTTTGAAAACTGATATGACTACGGATTTATCTTTTGGTGTAAAAAAAGTTAAATTATCTCAAAAAAATACAACGTTACTTGATCTTGAAAACTTTGATACAACTGTATCTCTGGCTAAAATTTTTGATAAAAATGTTTTACTTAAAAAGGTAAATCTTTCTAGTGTGTACCTTGATACGAATAAGATTTTGGATCTTCCGTGTTTTAAAGCTCAACAAAAAACAGAACAGAAAAACGACTGGAATGTTGATGTTTTACAATCTGTTATGGGGGTTAAGAATGCGGTAGTTCTATATGATGTAGATAAAAATACTCATGTAAAAATTGATGCTAAAAATTTGAAAATTGATGATAATATTGATAAGAAAAAAGTTTCTTACGATGTTTATACTGTAATTTCAAAAGGCAAAAATAAGCTTACTATTCAAACAGCAGATGATGATAAAGTTTTTATCGTAAATAAAGAAAAGGTTGTTATAGATAATTCGAAAATTAAAGTTAATGATTCTAACATCTTCCTGAAAGGAAATGTTGATAGCAAAGCAAATTATGATATAAAACTTACGTCAAAATCTTTTGAAATCCCTGCAGTAATTGAGCTTTTGGATTCTCAAATTCTGGAAAATAATTTAACTGAGCAGCTTGTTTATTTTAAAGATATCAAAGGCGATTTCGATTTTGATATTAATGCTTCAAATACAGATCTTGGAGGTAGTGTAAATCTTAATAAGTTATCATTCAAGCTTATTCCGTTAATGGATTTGCCTGTACTATTGAATCACGGGAAGATTACTTTTGATGAAAATAATGTTAATTTAAAAGAATTTCGCGGTTATTATAATAACAAACCTAAAAATACAATGGATTTTGAAGGTATTGTTAAAGATTATATGAAGTCAGTTGATACTGATTTGGTTGGGAATGCGCTTGTGACAAATGATTTTGTTGAAAATTATATGTCAAAAATGCTGGGATATCCGGTGCAGTTAAAAGGTCAGGCGCAAACCCGTGTTAAATTGAAATCAGTTTATAATAAAATTGATTTAAAATGGCTTTACTGGTTCAAAAAAGGTAATGGGTTTGTTGTTGATGGTGAAGAATCCTTTATGAATGATGCGGCAAGTCGTGTGCTTGCGGCTGATATGCACTTTGAGGATACTCTTTTAAATATTAAATCGATAAATTATTATGCAGGAAATCCGGAAGATGACAGAACACAAGTTCGTATACCTATTGTCAGCTTATATGGAGATATAGATTTTGCAAACGGAGAAACTTTTGTAAAACGCTTTGGGCTGGAGCTTCCAAAACCAATGCCAAGTGGTTTTATAAATATGCTTGCAAAACAAAAATTATTCAAAAATGGAACCATCAGCGGTCATATTGATGTTTTAAATAAAAAAGGGCTTCCTCCAAAAATAAAAGCAGATCTTAAAGCCGAAAAAGTTGGAATTCCTAGTCAAAGATTGTTTATTAAAAACGGAGAATTCAAAACAGACAGAGATTTAATGCATATTTCTGCAAGCGGACGTTATCGTCGTTCGGCTTATGATTTGTCCGGTGCAATCGTAAATGAGTTGAAATTCCCTATTGTTGTTAAAAATATTACTCTCGGGGTTGATAGTATTGATGTCGAAAAATACTTAAGTATATTTAATGCCCAGCAGCCGACTGAAGCTTCAGCTGATGTTTCAAAAGCGGTGGCTGATTCTGTTGCACGCGGCGGGGAAGTCGATGATGAAGATGATGATGTTCAGACTTTTGATCTTGCTAATTTAATTATCGAAGAATGTATTTTAAAAGTTAAAAACGGCTTTTATAAAGATATAAAATTTGCTAATGTTGAAGCTAATATGACATTAGATAAAAATAGTCTGTTGAAAATTGAATCAAATAAATTCGATATTGCAGAAGGTACATCGTCTGCCAAAATTAATTGTGATTTGAAAAATCATAAGTATAATATCAGGCTTGGAATAAAAGAAGTTAATTCTGATATTATGGCAACTTCTTTGCTAAATCTATCAAAAGAAATTCAAGGTAAGGCAAGTGGTTTATTAGAACTTAATACGGATGATTCTTTGAAATTGAACGGACGTATTCAATTCCGTGTTTATAAAGGTATTATTGGAAAAGTCGGGTTGGTTGAATATGTTATGAAGGTTGCGGCATTATTCAGAAATCCGCTTACAATGGTTAGTCCTTCAACAGTTTCAGATCTTGTGAATATTCCTGAAGGTAAGTTCGATCAAATTGACGGGGATTTAATTTTGAAAGACAACGTTGTTATGCCAATGAAGATAAAATCCTTTGCACCTCAATTAAGCTCATATATTGTTGGAACTTATAACCTTGAAAATCAGGATGCTGCTTTGAGAATTTATACGAAATTTTCTAACCGTAGAAAAGGGTGTTGTACGGCTTGTTTAAGAAATATTTCTCTGAACTCTCTTGCTAACAGAATTCCTTTGAGCAGTCGAAATGACAGTGATTATTATGCTGCAGAAATTTCACAGCTGCCTGAAATTGATGCAGAAGAAAAGGATTGTCAGATATTTCTTAACTAAAGTTGACGGAGATGTTGAACATAATAACTTTATATCTTCATTGAAGAAAATTAAGTAGTTCTTTTTGAGGAAAGTTGCATAATGATTTTGAAAAACTCATCATTTCCAGTGAATAGTTCTTTGCTATGCGGAAATATGTCATCTAATAGCATTGTTTCAGCAAGGAATTCTTTTTTTGCTTTATCAGCGGCTATTCTTGCATCAATTTCCAGAAAATTGCTATAGTACTTCTTTTGATCAACTGTTGAAGATGTGTAGTTGTTTTTTGCATAAGCACATTTTTGTGAATAATTGTATTTAAACGGGTGGAATATTTTGTTTAATAATCCTTTAAAACCTTTAGTTTTAAACTTTTCAATTAAACTATCCTGATACTGGTGTCGGTGTTCGTGGTTAACTGTGTCTACTATGGTAGATTGTCTCAGAAGTTTATCCATATCGAATTTTATTGTTCCAAAACCTTCAACGGAGGTGCTGTTTGCTAAAACTTTTTCATGTAATGGGTCAAAAATATATTCTATATCTCGATTTTGAACTTTTTGTTTATTTCTTGAGTGGGGAATAATAGAGATTAAAAAATCTTTCAATGAATAACTTCTAAAATACAGATAGTGTTGTTTTTTTAACTGTTTTAATTTATCAATATTTCCTTCGATAGTTTTATTTGAAAGTTCTCCTTTTTTGTCCCTAATTGCACTTGTTTTTATATATTTTCGGTGTTTATGTGTGGATAATTCTTCGATTATTTGAGTTTCTTTTCTTGATTTATTTTTTATAGGATTTGTTGTAAATATTCTTCTTGTTAAAAATGGTTGGTTGTTTGTGTTTTGTAAAACTTCTGCTTTTATAATTGTTTGAACATATTTATTATTTATAAATTTGTTTATTTTTGTTTTTCTTCTTGCGCTATAATTTCCTTCATAAGTGAAAACAGTTTTTTCTTTTGTCTTGCCTTTTCTTTTTTCGATTATGCGTTTAAGAGGTTGCCCATTTTTATCAAAATCTGTCGTAATTGTAGTTAATCCTTTGCCAAAATTTGTTTCTATTTTGGCAATTTCAGTATTGGCTGCTGTTCTAATTTTTGAAATTAATCTGCTGCCGTTTGGTGTGTATAATTTTGCAGGAGTTATTGACATATGTGTTAAAAATCTCATAAATATATAATCTTGCTAAGTTGTTAAAAATATGTAACAAACGGGGGTTACAGATGTCAAATTATTGAAAAATTTTGTACTTTATAAGATAATTTTTCTGTGTAGCTTTTGGAAGTAAAAATGAAACACGAAAAATACAACTTAATAGTGGAGATCAAATAATGGATATTTTTTCAATATTTACCTTATGTGGAGGTTTGGCGTTCTTTTTATATGGAATGATTGTTATGTCAGCCGGTTTGGAGAAAATTTCAGGTGGTAAATTGGAAAAACTCTTGGCTCAGTTGACATCAAATCCGTTAAAAGGTTTCCTGTTAGGGGTTGGAATGACTATTGCAGTACAGAGTTCTTCAGCGGTTTCTGTAATGCTTGTAGGGTTTGTTAATTCCGGAATTATGAATTTATCTCAAACAATAGCAATTACACTGGGATCAAATATTGGTACGACAGCAACATCGTGGATTTTGAGTTTGTCCGGTATTCAAAGTACCAACTTTTTCTTAAGACTTTTAAAACCGGAATCCTTTTCGCCGATTCTTGCTTTGATTGGTGTAATTTTATTGATGACAACAAAGAATAATTATTCAAGAAGAAAACCGGTAGGCGCGTTTCTTGTCGGATTCGCTGTATTAATGTTTGGTATGGGGTTGATGTCGTCTTCTATGGCTCCACTTGCCCATGATCCGAACTTTGCAAATATATTAACTCTTTTTAAAAACCCTATTCTCGGGTTACTTGTTGGGTTAGTTGTAACTGCGATTATTCAAAGTTCTGCCGCTTCGGTTGGTATGCTGCAAGCTTTATCTATGACCGGTAGTATCCCTTACTATGTTGCTGCACCTATTGTTGCAGGGCAAAACATTGGAACATGTATTACTGCAATGCTTTCTAGTATCGGGGTTAATACTAATGCGAAAAAAGTTGCAGCTATGCATATTATATTTAATATAACTGGTGCAATTGCATTTTTGGTATTGTACGAAATCTGTATTCATTTTGTAAATAAGCTGGATATGATGTCTAATCCGTTCGGAATTGCGATGGTGCACACTGTTTATAACGTTGTCACTGTAGTCGTTTGTTTCCCGCTTAGCCGTCTTTTGCTTAAATTTGTTGATTCAATGATAAAAGATAAAGATGATGAAAATGAAGTTATTATTGATGAACGTTTGCTGTTAACTCCATCTATAGCTGTGGCACAGTGCTATAAAACAACCGGAACAATGGCAAAAATTACTAGAGAAACTCTTGTTTTATCTGTGCGAATGCTAAAACAGTATAACCCAAAAGTAGCGGAAGTTATTAATAAAAACGAAGTCTTTATTGATAAATATCAGGATACATTGGAATCATTCCTGCAAAAACTTTCAGCACGTGAACTTACAACAGAGGATAGTAATAAAATTTCTCAATTAATTCTTTCAATTTCTGATTTTGAAAAGATTGCAGATCATGCTATGAATATTCTAAATATTGCAAATAAAATGCATAGAAAAGAATGGAAATTATCTCCGGAAACTATTGAAGAATTAAAACATGTTGTTAATGCTGTTAAGGAAGTTTTTGATGTTACTGTAAATGCTTTTGTTGCACATGATTTAGAAATTGCGTATCGTGTTGAACCTTTGGAGCAGGTTGTTGATGATATTGCGTATGTTGCAAAGAAAAATCATATTAAACGTGTTAAAAAAGAAAAATCTCATATTAAACGCGGTTTTGTTTATGCAGAAGTCTTGAATGATTTGGAAAGAATTTCTGACCACTGTTCAAATATTGCAACAAATGTAATTCAATCTATTCATTCATCAATTCCAAAACATATTTTGAAAAACAGATTAAAAGAAGCGAAAAATGAAGATTTTCAAGATATGGTTGAAGAATTTCGTGCTAAATATGCCGTAGAGCCAATAAAATTTCAATAACGAGGTCGAAAAATGTCAATAATAATTGATGAAACTACTGAAAAAACAACTTTGCAAATGGTTTGCCCTGTATCAATTGCCGAGACGGATTGTTGTCATAAAGTAAAACCTGTTGTGATTTTTAATTATATGCAGGATCTGGCTGCAAAATCTATTGATAAATATGATAAAGACTTTAGCTGTGAAGAACTTTTAAAAAAAAGTCTCGGCTGGTTTTTAATCAGATATAGAATAGAATTCGATAGTTGTCCAAAAGATGTAAAAGAACTTCTGGTAAAAACTGAATGTCGTGGAGCTTCTAAGATGACAACTTTCAGGGATTTTGAAGTTTATGATAATTCGACCAAAGAAAGGATTTTGCGTGCCGGTTCAAGTTGGTTAATTGTGGATTTGAATAATAAATCCGTTGTAAATATTAGCCAAGCATATCCACAATTTCTAAGTTTTGAAAAAAGAGACGATGATTTAGTATTGCAGAAATTGCGTTCTATTGATTCTGTTGATTTTGAAAAAGAGTTTAGTGTCCGTTATGATGATATTGATATGAATAATCATGTTAATAATACTGTTTATATTACATGGGCGCTTGAAACTTTAGGATATGATTTTAGAACGTCCCACGATTTGAAGTCTCTTGATATTTATTTTAAACATGAAGTCAAATATGGTGATAAAGTCTTATCTCAGGTTTGTATTGATGAAGAAAATTTAATAAGCAGGCATGTTATAAAAAATGCATCTACAGGTGAAGAGTTGTGTTTATTAAAGGCACAATATGTTAAGATCTAGCCAGGTAGCTAAATTTATGTTATAATCCATTTAAGATATAAAATGTTTAGACAAAGGGAGAATATAATATTATGAAAGAGAATGTTTTATCACTCTTAGACAGAAATACAAAGTTGTACGGCGAAAGAATTGCTCTTGGGAAAAGAAATAAATATGGCTGGAAGGAATTAACTTATAAAGGTTTAAGCTTGCTGACAAAACAGCTTGCAAGCTACCTTATTACTGATTTGCAAATGCAAAAAGGTGAAAAATTAGCGCTTTTATCTGAGTCTAAACCTGAAATGGGGGCGTGTTTATTTGCATCAGTTATTTCCGGCATGGTAACTGTTCCATTAGATAATAAGCTTACTATTTATGAACTTGAGTCTATTTTGAGCAGCTGCCAGCCTGCAGTATTGGTACTTTCTCAGGCAAATATTGAAAAAGGGTTAGAACTTCAAAAAAGAATTCCATCAATAAAACATTTGATATTGTTAGATGAACCAAAATATAATGCTACAATTCCTAGTATTTATTCGCTTCCTTTTGGAAGAGAATGCAAATGGCGCCATCGCTCACTTCGTGATACTGCGTTAATTATTTATACATCAGGAACAACAGGTGCGCCAAAAGGTGTACAAACAACTTTCGGTAATATGATTACTCAGGTAATTGAAATGAATAAAATCCTTCCTGATATTATGCCGCATGAAACTGTTAATTTGTTGTCAATTTTGCCAATGAATCATTTATTTGAATTGACTGTAGGATTTTCTTGTTTCTTAAATCGCGGATCTTCAATTTTTTATCCGCAAAGCTTGAAGCCAAACGATGTTTTGGCAGATATGCGAGAAAAGAAAATTGACTTTATGATTGTAGTTCCTGCATTTTTGAAACTATTAAAATCAACTATTGAAAGTGATATCAGATCTTGGTCACAAGAAGAAAAGTTGTTATTTGAACGTTCATATGCAGCTGCAGAATATATTACAGATTATAATATCAGACGCCAATTATTTAGAAGTATTCTTTCAAAATTTGGTGGTAACTTCTACGGATTTATTTCCGGTGGTGCGCCATTAGATCCTTCAATCGGTGAATTCTTTGAAAGAATCGGTATTAAAATATTCCAAGGATACGGTTTATCTGAGACAAGTCCGGTTATTTCAATGGATAGAGGAGCTGATAGAAAACTTTTATCAGTTGGTCCGGTTTTGGATTCTTATGATGCTAAAATTGATCCTGAAACAGGTGAACTTCTTGTAAAAGGTCCGTCTGTTATGAAAGGTTATTATAATAATCCTGAAAAAACTGCAGAGGTTTTAGAACCGGATGGATGGCTGCATACAGGTGATATTGCAGAATTTGATGAAGATGGAAGATTATATATTACCGGTCGTATTAAAAATATGATTGTTTTATCCGGTGGTAAAAAAGTATTCCCTGAAGAAGTTGAAGCGGTATTAGAAAATAATCAGCATTTTGCAGAAATTTGTGTGTTTGGAGCAACAAGAACTTCTGGTGCAAAAGATGGTACAGAAGAAATTATGACAGTAATTGTTCCAACTCAGGAAGTTTTTGATAAATATACTGATGAAAATGAACTTCAAGCATTTATTGTTCAAGAAGTTAAAAATTTATCAATAAAACTTGCGGCATATAAACGCCCTGTAAATATTGTGGTAAGAAAAGAACCTTTACCAAGAACATCTACCAGAAAAGTAAAACGAAATGTAGTTAAAGAAGAAACTTTAGCTTCAAATTAATTTGATTAGCTTAGTAAACTAGGCGCGGAATTGATTTTCAATTCCGCGCCTAGTTTTATATTTGTTAAACATTATTTATTTTGTTGAGGTTGTTCATCTTTTGTCAGTCCGACAGCTTTCAGAATCGGGTGGATAAGTTTTGACGCTGCAAGTGGAGCTATAACAGCGAGTCCAATAATGGTTCCAACCAGTGAACTTGTTTCGATTACGCCATTTGCAAGATCAGCCCCCCCATTGTCTAGAATATTTTCTTTAGTGAAGGTGTCGCCTGTTTTTTTGCTGATTTCTTTTAATTTTTCAAGTTTTTCAGTTTCAGTTTCCAGTTTAAAGAATTTTTTGAAATCATCAGGGGTTTTGAATGCTTTAAATACCGCTTCATCTTTATACAGTTTATTTTTAGCAAGGCTGTATGTTGCGTGTTTAAACACCGGAATGATTACGCCTAAGTACATTGCGATACTCAATGCTTGGTATAAAAATTCTTTAGTTGCAGAGAATTTTTTAGTATGTGGATCAATGTCTTTATCCATAAGAATGAACCCTGGACGTGCGACTGCATTTAAGCTCGTTTTTATACCCATTTGGGTTGCTGTTCCCTGTGTAACATTATAGAATGTAGGGTTAGCTATGATATTTTGAATTCCGTTTATCATCTTAGCCACCTACCTTTAAGTTTGAATTTGCGAAATTTGCTAAATTAACCTGATATGCTGGAGAATATTTTGTTATATTTCCTGTTTGAGTGATTGGATTTTTTACAGGTTCAAGTTCAATTGAATTTGAAGTTACGTCTAATCTTGCCGGTTCTTCTTTTGAATTATTTTTTTTGTTGTAAATTTTATCTGTAAAAGGTTTAACTACAGCGGAGCAAAGTCCAGGGATAACTACTAATGCTGCGGTCCAGGTTCCTAGAATTTGCAAGTTGTGTTTTGCCATTTTTACGGTTTTTGGATCTGCATTTTTTAGAAGGTTACTGCCTTTTGCAGCTAGAATAGGAACAACAAGATAAGTCGGAGCTGCAATAAGTTCTGTTACAGCTTCTCTTAATGCGGTATATTTTTTAGTTTCTTCCGGGCTCTTTTTATCCATCATTGTAAAAAGAGGACGAAAAATAAGCTCAGCAGAAGCTACTGCAACTGTTGGCCAATATGGTTTGATATTTTTTCCAATATATTTAATACTATTAGTTATTTTTTCTGGTACCATTTGTATGAATCCTGCTATCTATAAATTAAACTTATTAAAAAGCTAAACTTTCCCATCGTTTATTGTAAAACAAAAGAAAAATAATTTTGCTATATATTATAAAATTTTTACAAAATTTAGAATGAGCGGTTTTCGTTTTGTTAAGGTTTTAATCTTTACCACTTGAAGCATTCTTTTTCGTGATCGTCAACAACGCCTGCGGCTTGGAGGTAGGAGTAAATAATTATAGTTCCTACAAATTTCATACCGCGTTTTTTCAGGTCTTTTGATATTTTATCTGAAAGCGGGCTTGAAACAATCATTTCTCCGGTTGTGTTTTTGATTATTTTATTATCTGTAAAACTCCATAGATAATTTGAAAAGCTTCCAAATTCTTTTTGGATTTCAGTGTAAATTTTTGCGTTATTGATTGTTGCGGTGATTTTTCTGCGGCATCTTATTATATCTGCGTTTGACATAAGTTCATTTATTTTGTTTTCGTCATAGTTTATTATTTTGTTTATGTCAAAATTATCAAACGCTTTGCGAAAGGCTTCGCGCTTTTTTAGTACTGTAATCCAGGATAATCCTGCTTGAAATGATTCAAGGATAAGAAGTTCAAATAATTCATGGTCATCGTATTTAGGAACTCCCCATTCTTCATCATGGTATTTTACATATATTTCTGATTTTTCGTCAACCCAGCTGCATCTTTTCATTGTTTTATTATAATATAAAAATTTCTTTACCCCTTCATTAATTTGCTTTTCTATAGTATAATTTTGTATGTAAATTGATTATTAAAATGGGGTAGGTATGAAAAATAAGAAGAGATTATGTTTATTGATGGCACTTGTAGTAATGGGTGCAGGTGTGACAGGTGTATCTGCATATGCTCAAAATTTGGATGATCAAAGTATTGATGCTATTCAAGACGATCAGGTGAAATCAAATAAAGATTCGTTTGATAAAGCTGTTGAATCAATGGCACGTAAAGATTATCAATCTGCGATTGTGTATTTGACCGGCTACATTTCGGCAAAACCTAAAAAGTATGAAGCTTATAAATTAAGAGGTCAGGCATTTTACGCTTTGCGCCAATATAAGCTTGCGGAAATGGATTTTCAAACTGCAGTAAATTTGAAACAGGCTGATGATAAATTTGCAACAGGTGCTAAAGTGATCACTGCAGTTGTGTTGGGTGTTGATAAGCAGGAACAGTATCAAAATCCTGAATTAGGAAATTTATACGCAGAGCTTATGTATGCTCAAAAGGCAATGAATCTTCCTGTTTATGAAACTTCTTATCAAAATGCAATAAAATACAATTCACATATTTATCTTCCTCAGCCTAAAAAAGAAGATATTCAAAAAATTAATTTCCCTCAAAAATATGGAAAACTCGTAAATCCGCAAGGGATTGACAAATATATTTATGGTGCAATTGAAGATATTGAGAATGAAAATTTCCTTGAAGCTTCCTATAAAACTCAATATATTTCTACTAACTATCCTAAATATTATCTTGGATATTATCTTTTGGGTGTTGCAATGAATGGACTGGAGAAAGATAAAGATGCTATTGATGCTTTCGAAACCGCACTAAAACTGAATCCTTATGATTTTGAATCAATGGCAAGTTTAGGGCAAATTTATTATCAAGAAGCACAAAAAACTTTCTCATCTGAAATTGCTCAAAAATCTGTTGATTATTTTGAAAACGCAATAAAATATAATCCTAATTGTTATCTTTATCATTATTATATAGGTTTAAATAATCTTCAGGTCGGAAATTATGATAATGCTATTTTAAGCTTTAATAAAGCTGTAAGATTTAATTCAAATGATTATAATAGCATGTATTATAAATTAATCGCTCAATATCTAAAAGGTGAGTACAATTCTGTGGTTGATGGATGTACAAATCTTTTGTATAAACATGTTTCAAATCTAAACTCTGTGTTATATTTAAGGGCTCTTGCAAATAACAAATTAAATAACGAAGCTTTTGCCCTTGCTGATATTGAAACAGTTCAAAATAATATGAATGATATTTATAATGCAGATTTACAAAGTACTTCTGCTAAAGAAAAAACTTTGGAAAATTATTTATATTATTTGAAGGCTCAGATTTTAAGCTCTAAGGGGTTTGGAGTAAAAGCTGATATGGCTAAAGCTTTTGCAAATCCTATTATACAAAATTTAAGCAAAAATGAGAATATTGAAAATTCTACATTCCGAATTTCTGCTGATGATGTAGAAAATCAGTATGATTATATTAGAACAACATTTGCAAACCGTAATCTAAGTTTTGAATATATGAACCCTGATTATAGATTTGTTTCTTTAAAATCCGAAGATACTAATGCAGTTTCTCAGAAAAACGAGGAAGGATTGAAGTTAAATCCTGATTCCCAAGATGTTTTGGTGCCGGAAAATACAACATCAATCGCGGAAATGCTTGCTGCAAATGCTTTGCACTCTCAAAGCTTTAAAACATCTGAGGTTAAAGCAAAGGAAGTTGGCAATGTCGCAGAATCGCTTCCTGTTGAGCCGGTTGATACCATACAAACTCAACAGCCAAAAGAAGAAGATGAGGTCATAGTTTTGGATCCTGATACAATTTTATTTAAGGCTCCTGTTCAGAAAGAATCAGAAACCTTTGAAATAAAATATGAAAATAAACTCCCGCAAGTTGTTGCACAACAACCTGCAGTACCGGAAGTTAAACCTGAAATCGTGGAAAATGTTCAGGAAAAAACAGATCAAGAACCGGTAAAAACAGTTGCACAGGAAATTAAAGAATCTCCGGATTTTACGATCGCTTATGAAAATAAGGTTGAAGAAGTTGTTCAAGCTGCTTCAGAAGAAAACATAAACAAAACTGAGGCAGAGCAAATGGTTGCCCAGGATAAAGAAGATCTGCAAAACACTGTAGAATCTGAAAAGGAAGAAGTTAAGGCAGAAGAAATCACTACTCAACCGCAAATCAGTGAAGTCGACGAAGTTAATGAAGCTGCAGCTCAACAACCAGAAGCCGAAAAAGTAGAACCGAAACAACATATTGCTAAAAATAATATAAATATCAAGCATACCAATATGAATTTGAACGGGTTTGGTGCAGTAGGTAATCCTTTGCCGGAAATAAAAGATGATGATGAAGTTATTGTTTTTGTGCCGGAACAAAAATCTTTTATAAAAGAAATAGAGCAAAATTTGGCAGCAGAATCTTTTGAGATAACTACTCCAAAAGCTATTACAGATGATTTTGCGGCGATAAAACAAGACGAAGAACAAAAAGTGGCGTCTGCAAATCCACAAGAACCTGAGCCAGCTTTGTTAGAACCTGAGGATGTAGATATTCCTGAAGAAATTTTGGCACAAGTACCTTCTCAAACTCCAATTGCTCAGGTAGAAGAGTCGATAGTTGTAGAACCGGAGATTCAAATAGAAGAACCAGTTAAAGAGGATATACTAAAGCCTGTAATAGACGAAGAAGAACAACAACCTCTTAAAAAAGATAAAAAGAAAAGAAATAAAAAAGTAAAAGTCAAAAAAGAAGTCGAATTGAAAGACTTTTTGGCAGAAGCTCCTGTTATTGATGAGGTAAAAGAAAAACCTGTTAAGACTAAAAAACAAAAAAATCTTAAAGAATTTTTGAGTGAGTCAGACGAAGTTGTTTCAAATCTTCCAGAAAAAACTGAAAAAAAAGAAGTTGATCTTAAAGAGTTTTTAAGTGAAGCGGAAGATGTTCAAACAAATCAGCCGGAAACAAATGTAAAAAAAGATATGGATCTTAAGGATTTCTTGAGTGAATCTGTAGAAACTCCTGATTCTGAAGTTAAAAAAGAAAAACGCTTCTGGTTTAAACGTAATAACAAAACTACAGAACTCGAAGAGCCGAAAGTTGAATCTGAGGTTCCTGTAGCACAAGAAGCTGTCGAAGAAACGCTGGAACAGGCTCCAGTGCAAATTGATGATAGTTCGAATGTAGATCAAGCAGAACAAAAAACTAAAAAATCCTGGTTTAGTTTCTTCAAACGTAATAAAAAATCTAAGACAGTTGAGGTTGAACAGGAACTTGATATTGTACCAATTCCTGGATTAGAAGATTTAAATAAAGATCTCCAGTCTCAACAATCAGAAGAAAAACCTGTTTATGATTTTAATGAGCCCAAAAATGAAAATGCAGCTCTTACAGAAAATGTTAAATCAGAAAAGAAAGTTATAAAGCATATTAAAAAGTCTAAACCAAAGCAAGATAATGAAGAATAATAACTTTTTATCGCCCGATTTCAAATTTGAAATCGGGCGATATTATTATTTTAACTTAACATCAACAATAGAGCTTAGTACTTTTCTAAATCTTTTTAAATACGAGATAAACTGTTTAATATCTTCCGGTGAAAATTCTTCATCCATTTTTTCTTGAATTTTTAATCCTTCAGCATATCCTTTTTCAAAGATTTCCATACCTTTTTGAGTTATTATATTTCTTTTTATAATTATATTATCTCTTGTATCTGCAATTCTTTTAATTAAATCGCGTTGTTCCATATCGTTGAGTATTTTACCGACGTGTGCTTTGCCTTTAAATAGAAATTTTGCAAGTTCTGATTGGGTTACATCCGGTTCAAATTTAATAATAAACAAAATTGCGACTTCATCGGCGGTTAATTCAGTGCTGATGAATTTCGCTTGATGTTCTCTTCTGAATGATTTATTGAAGTTCGCAGTATAGTCAATTTGGAATGGAAGGTGTTCTTCCAATTTTTCATAAGCGTCTTTACTAATCATACGTGTATCCTTTTCTACCTGTATGTTGAGATTGTACTATTTCTGGAGTATTATTGCAAGTTTTTATTGACAAAAATTTCAAATTTTCGTATTATTAGAGTAGAAAATTCTACCCTAAGATAAGTATGGAGAACATTATGAAATTTAAAATGACAAGAAAGCAAATGGCAATTGCCGTTTTATTAATAATTATTGTGCCTATTATTTGGAATAAAATTTCAGGAGCGGTTGGCGGATATATGATGATGCAGGCAATGAAAACGCCAAAAGAAGTTGTGGTTGATACCCCGCATAATGAAGAAACTTTTATTACTGCAGAATCAACAGGCCGTGTTGAGGCTAAGTATTCTGTCGAGGTAATTGCTAGAGTATCTGGCTGGCTTTTGAAAAAATACTTTAATGAAGGTGATTTTGTACATAAAGGTCAATTGTTATTCCAAATTGATCCTAAGGAATTCCAGATTGAGGTTAATAATTCAAAAGCTGCTATCAGCCAATACAGCGCTTTATTGAAAAATGCCCAACAGGAATTAGATAGAGCTAATGCACTTATCAAAGAAGATTTGATAAGTCATTCTGATGTAGATTCAAGTTTGGCTGCAAGAAATTCTAATCAGGCACTTTTGGATGCCGCAAGACAAAAATATGAATTAGCACGTGTAAATTTAGGTTACACTTCAATAAAATCTCCAATTGATGGTCGAATTGGTAAAATTAAGATTACAGAAGGAAATTATGTAAATGCTACATCAGGATCATTAGTTAATATTTCAAGTACAGATCCTGTTTATGTATCTTTTAGTTTGAGAAGTAATGATTTTATTAAATTACTTAAAGCCAGTGATAATTTCAAGGATGTAGAAGTAAAAATCCAATCAGATACAGGTAAAGTTTATCCTTATGTTGGAAAGATTGATTTTGTCGATAATCAAATAGATCAAAATTCCGGTTCTATTCCGATGAGAGCGACGTTTGAAAACCCTAACGGCTGGTTGGTTCCGGGGGATTATATGAAAGTTAGTTTAGTTGCTCCAAAACAAACTTCATTTATGACAGTTCCTCAATCTTGTACAAAAGGTGACGCGATGAGCGGTTATTATGTATGGGCAGTTAAGGATAACAAAGCTGTAAGAAAAGATATTAAAGTATCAGATACAATTGATACAAATTGGATCGTTACAGAAGGTTTGGATTTGAATGACACTATTGTTGTCGCAGGTATCCAAAGTGTTACTCAGGAAGGACAAAACCTTAAAATTTTAACAAATGAAGAATATATGAAAAAAGGTAAAAAATAATGAAGAAGATTTTTGATAAAGATAAATTGTTTTTTTTCATACAGAAACCTCGATTTGCGTTGGTAATATCCCTTTGTATAGTTATTGTAGGGCTTATTTCCTATCTTGGTTTAAAACAGGAAAGTTATCCAGATGTTACACCGCCGCAAATTCAAGTCACAGCTTCTTATTTAGGAGCTTCTGCTGAAGTTATTGAGTCGTCTGTAGCAACGGTTTTGGAAAACAAGTTAAATGGTGTTGAAAATCTTACATATATGACATCAACTTCTTATGATGGAAGTTATACATTAACTATGTATTTCAAGGTTGGTTCTGATAAAAATATTAATTTGATGAACGTAAACAACCGTATTCAACAGGTTCAAACTCAATTGCCTGAAGATGTTCAAAGAACAGGGGTTACGGCAGTCAGCCGAACTTCCGGTTCAGGTGCTTTGATTTTGACTTTATATCCTGAACATGGCAGTTGGAATCAGTTAGACTTGACCAATTACGGTTCAATTTATATTAAAGATGAATTGAAACGTGTTGATGGCGTTGCTGATGTTAACGTTTATGGTGCAGGTGATTATTCCATGAGAATATGGCTTGATCCTCAAAAAATGGCAGGATTAAATGTTTCATCAAGTGAAATTCGTGCAGCAATTGCTGCTCAAAACACTCAGGTAACTGCCGGTGCGTTAGGTGCATTACCAACAGATGATAATAATGCACTTCAACTAACTCTGAAAACAAAAGGCAGATTAGCTGATGTAAAAGAATTTGAAAATATTATAATTCGTTCCAATATGGACGGTTCTAATGTTAAAATGAAGGATGTTGCACGAGTAGAACTCGGGGCGCAGTCTTATTCAAATTTAGGTTTGGTAGATGGTAAACCTTCAGCGGTTGTTGTAATTTCTCAACAACCTGATGCCAATATTATTAATTTGTCAAAAGCAGTTCATGCTAAAGTTGATGAACTTAATGACAGAATGACTAATGGTATCAAAATTATTACAATTAAGGATGATGCTGATTATATTCATGAATCAATGAAGGAAGTAGAATTTACTATTTTATTGACTGGTATAATCGTTGTTCTTATTATTTTCTTATTTTTGGGCGATGGAATGGCAACTCTTGTTCCTTGTGCAACTATTCCTGTATCATTAATCGGTACGTTTGCAGTATTAAAAGCATTGAATATGTCAATAAATTTGTTGTCTTTATTTGCTCTTGTTCTTGCAGTCGGGGTCGTAGTAGACGATGCTATTGTAGTTATTGAAAACGTAAAACGTCATATGGAAGAAGGAAAATCGGCAATTATTGCAACGCAGCTTACAATGGAAGAAGTTGGAGCTTCTCTTGTTGCAATGGCAATGGTATTGATGGCTGTATTTGTACCTATTATATTTATGGGTGGTATGACCGGTGTTATGTATAAACAGTTTGCTGTTTGTATTGCTGTGTCAATTGCAATTTCTGCAATATGTGCACTTTCATTATCGCCGGCTATGTGTTCTCATTTCTTAGGGAGAGAAATGATTCAAAAACCGGAAGATATGAAACATCCTTTCTTTAATCGTTTTAAACACATATGGAAAAGAATGAATGCAAGAACTGATGTTATTGTAAAAAAATTCAATGAAGGTTTTGATAAAATAGAAGATTTCTATATGGAATTTGTTGAAAAATTCGTTTATAATAAAAAACTTGTTATAATAACTTATTTAGTGATAGTAGCCTTAACATTAGGTGCATTTAAATTTATCTCAACAGGTTTTATTCCAGATGAAGATCAAGGTGTATTAATTGCAAGTATTACCCTGCCAGATGGTGCATCATTAACAAGAACTGAGGAGGTCGCAAGGAAATTTGTTTCTCAAGTTCGTGAAATTGATGGTGTAGATTCAAAGAAATTAACTGTATTTAGTGGTATGGGGTCTGTAAACTCAGCATTTTCTATTATTTTGTTGGATGATTATGCTGACCGTCGTGTTGGTCCAATTGAATGGGTTATAAGAAAAGTTCAAGGTAAACCAACAGATCTGCGCCATACTGCGATTTTATCTAAGATTAGGCAAATTGCAGGAAATACAAAAGAAGCTTCAATAATCGTATTCTCTCCACCAGCAATCAACGGTATGAGTATGATGGGAGGTTTCGAGTTCCAAATGTTATCTCAAGGTGAATATACTTCTCAGGAAATGGAAGCGTGGGCTCAAAAATTGATTGCTGCAGCTAATCAAGATCCAAATTTGTCTAACGTTAATACAACTTTTCAGGCAAATGTACCTCAATATATTTTAGATATTGATTATGAAAAAGCTATGGCTCAAAATGTTGATTTGCAAGAGTTGTATTCAACCTTATCTTCAATGCTTGGTACATATTATGTTAACGACTTTAATAAGTATGGACGTGTATTTAAGGTTCAGATCCAGGCAGAAAGCAGATTTAGAGATAAGGCAACTGATTTAGAAGGTATTTATGTTAAAAACAGAAACGGTGTTCAAGTTCCTGTGTTATCAATAATAACTTTACGTCAAGCTGTAGGTACTGCTTCTATTACAAGATATAACCAATATGAATCTGTACAAATTAACGGTCAGCAAGCAGCAGGAAAAAGTTCCGGTGATGCTATGGCTGCAATGGAGGATGTTGCAAGAAAAACACTTCCGTCAGATATGACGTTTGATTGGTCAGGAACTTCCGCACAAGAAAGAGAAGCTTCAGGACAAACTGCGATGATTGTTGCATTTGCTCTTGTATTTGTATACTTATTCCTGGTAGCGCTTTATGAAAGTTATACAATTCCTGTAGCTGTTCTTTTAATTTCTCCTATTGCAGCATTGGGAGCTTTGCTCTTCCAGATGATGATTAATCAATCATTTGATATTTATTCTCAGGTTGGTATGATTACATTAATAGGTCTTGCTGCAAAACAATCAATTTTGATTGTCGAGTTTGCAAAAGAAGAACACGAAAAACACGGTTTATCTGTAAGAGAAGCTGCAGTTAAGGCTGCAAAACTTCGATTTAGAGCAATTATGATGACAGAATTAGCATTTATTATTGGGGTATTACCGATGATTTTTGCAACAGGTGCAGGTGCAAATTCTAGAATCTCTGTAGGCTCAACCGTATTTGGCGGTATGGTTGCTGCTTGTACGCTAGGTGCAGTTCTAACTCCTGCATTCTACGTTCTTGTTCAGGAATTTGTTGATAAGTTCCCGAAAAAAGAAATAACCGAAAAAGATTTGGAGATGTAAGATAATGAAAAAGATATTAAATACAATTTTAATAGCATCTGTTTTATCATTGAGTGCAAACTTTGCACTGGCAAAAAAATCTCAGGTGTCTGATGAAGCGTTACTTGCTAAAAAGCAAAAGGAAATTCAGATTATAGAACCTGAAAAAGAGGTTAAGGTAAATCATAAACGTGAAATAAAAAAGCTAAAATCAAATGCAACAACTAAAGGCAACTTCTTCAAAAGAAGCTGAAGGTATGTATGAAACGAAGTTTCCTATAATTAACAGCCAGATAGAGTACGCTGATATGAATGGTGAAGTTACTCTTTCTGATTGTATAAAATTGCCATTACTCATCATCCTGCTATTATGTCAGCAATAAGTAATGCTGAAATTTATAAAACCCGTGTGGGACAAGCATGGGCAAACTATTTCCCGACCCTAAGCGCAGGTGTTGATTATTCAAGAAATGATATGTTCATGACTATGGGTGGAAATATGGCAAGGCTTATCCCTCAAAAATATAACATGTTTTATATCCCAACAGTCTCTGCTAATATGCTTTTGTTCGATTTTGGGAAAACCAAAGCCGCAGCAGATTCTGCTAAAAGAACATATGAATCTTCAAGATATGATGCTGAAACCAGTATTGAAACCGTAATATACAATGTTAAAGTAGCTTATTATAATATGATTTTTGCAAAAATACAAAAAGAAGTTTACGAAACTACTGTGCAGGATTATGAACTTCAGTTAAAACAAGCAAGAGCGTATTATGAGATAGGTAAAAAAGCTAAAATAGATGTGACATTTGCTGAATATAATTTGGGAAATGCAAAATTAAATCTTATCAAAGCTAAAAATACCCTTGAATTAGCTTCAGTTCAACTTGCAAATGCTGTAGGTATTCCTGAACTTGCGGATGTTGTTCTGAAAGATGGATTAAATACCAAAGAATATGATGTGAATTTCCCTGACTTGATACAAATAGCAGAAGCTTCGCGTCCATCGCTTCTTGCAGCTAAAAAACGAATGGATGCTGCAGAATTAAACGTAAGAAGTGCAAAACGAGCATTTACTCCTGATATTGGAGCTTATGGCTCTTATCAATACGGGGGTAGAGAAATTAACTCAGACTACGGTTATGCTGTAGGGTTAAGAATGCAATATTCTAATTTGAATATGATGCTTTTGAAAAAACAAATAGATGAAGCTAATGCTACTTATAAAAAGTATGTAGCAGATTACGAACAAGAACGTCAAAATGTATATCTTGATGTAAAAAGTGCTTATATAAATCTTATGAATTCATACGACAGTTTACCGGTTTCAAGACTTGCTTTACAGCAGGCAAAAGAACAACAGTATCAAGCATTTAGACGCTACGAGGTTGGGCTTGGTGATGCTGTAGAATTTAAAGATTCTGAAAATACATATCTAAATGCTCAATTGAATTATTATCAAACTTTGCTGCAATATAATGTCAATGCAGCAGAAATTGAACGTGTAATCGGGGCGCCTATTAAAGAATCTGATAAGGAATTATAGTGTTTGAACAACTTTATCTAAAATGGTGTAAACTCCCTGATAAGCTTAGATTTATTTTTATAGGTGGAGTTAATGCAGCTATTTCATATATGATTTTTGCGCTTGCTATATGGATAATAGGGCAGGCGCATTATCAAGTATGTGTTATTTTGCAGTGGACAATTTCATCTGTATTCTCTTATTTTAATCAGAAATTTTTTGTATTCTGTACACAGGGCAATTACCTGAAAGAATATCTCAAATGTTGTTCAACCTGGGCCGTTAGTTATTTGCTAAATGTAGTGATCTTAGAGGCTTTGGTTCGTTTTGCCGTGAAAAATGTTTATTTGTCTCAATTCATTTCAATCTTTTTGGTATCTGTTGTAACATATGTTTTGTTTAAGTATTTTGCTTTTAAAGTGAAAAATTAGCTTAGTCTTTGTTCTCTTTTAACTCTTTAAGTTTCTTTTTTATTCCGTTTTTTATAGATTGAGGTAATCTGTTGATTTTAGCATTTATATAAAAACAACCAAAAAATAACCATCCAAGTGGATTATGTTTAATATCAAGATCAAATTCATTTTTTACATAATTTTCAATATTTTTAAGGATTTGCAGAGCTAGTAAAAGATGAATAATGTTCCAGATTACATCTGCTCCATTTATAATAAAACTTTCTTGTATGCCTTTAATATTCATATAAATTGATAGACATTCTGTTAAAATCAACGCCGCAAACCATTTGCATCTATGAATATATTTTGTAGGATATAATTTATTAATATCAGTAATGAGTTTCCACAGCCATACGTACCAGTAAAACCCTAAAGTTAGTATGCTGAGTAAAACCAGTTTTATTGTAGATGTTCTTCTGATTGCTATGTTTGAATTGTCAATATTTTTCTTAGCCATACTGTAATTATATGTTTTAAACTGAGAAATAAAATCCTTCAATTAATTTATAAAAAATCTCTTGACAATTAATCTTTAACTGCTACAATAGTTATACACGATAAGCAATTGCTTGGAGGAGTGCCAGAGCGGTTGATCGGAGCGGTCTTGAAAACCGTCGTACGTGCGAGCGTACCGTGGGTTCGAATCCCACCTCCTCCTCCATTTAGAAAGAGTCCGAAAGGACTCTTTTTTAGTGTTATTTTTTGTTTATGTAATTAATTTTATTTTTGAGTGATGATACAGTATTTCATATAATAAAAGATTGATGGGGAGAATTTGAATATGTTTTACTTATGTTCTTCGATATCTGCACTCATGAAGAATGAAAATGGGATTAAAATAAACGCAAGCATTGCGACAATTGCAAATGTATCAACATATGCAAATAAGGTTGATTGCGCAATCATTTGTTTATAAACATATGCATTTGCTTTTGTTTGTGCAAAAGTTGAAGATGCTCCGCTTATGAATGTATGCATTAATGAATTCATTTTATTTTGGAAAATAAGGCTGTAGTTTGAAAGGTTATCAACAAGATAATTTTGGTGCATTTGTGAATGTCTTGCAACAAGAGTTGATGACATTGATACCACAATAGCAACTCCTACTGTTTTACAGAAATTATGTAAGCTTGCGCCATTTGATAGTTGGTCTTTTGGTAATGTTCCCAGTGCAAGGGCGGAGATTGGGATAAATGTTAGGATAACTCCAACCCCTAATAAAACATTTGGTAATGAAACGTACAAAAAAGAAACAGATAAATTTACGTTTGTAAACATGAATGTTGCAAGTCCCAGAAATAAAAATCCGATAGCGATCAGCAGTCTGCTATCATATATTTTCATTAAATATGGAATGACTGCAAGCATGACAACGCAAGAAATTACTCTTGGAGCTATTGTAAAACCGCTCAGTAGTGCTGTATATCCTAATACATTTTGTAAAAATTGCGGTGCAAGAAACATTGTAGTGAAAACAACCATACTGACTGCTGTAGATATAATTGTTCCAATCAGGAAGTTTTTGTCTTTAAAAAGCCTTATTTTAATAAAAGAGTTTTTATTTTCAAGTTCCCAAACAATTAAAAATGTAAGTGTTACAAGCGAAAAACCTGCAAGCCAGCTTATCCAGGCGCAATCAAACCAGTTGTATTGCTGCCCTTTATCTAAGACGATTTGCATTGATAAAAGCCAGATTACGAGGGCACTCATGCCAACAACATCTATTTTTTGAGTTTGTTTTTCTGGTTTTTTATCTTCAATATTTCGGTTAATTAACAAAATGGATACGATTCCAATTGGAATATTTATAGAATATATATAATGCCAGTTAAAGTTATCGACAAGGAAGCCACCAAATGAAGGTCCTAATATTGCGCACACCATAACAGCCAGACCAAATAATGTCATTGCTAAACCTTTTCTTTCTGCGCCAAAAGCAGAGAGTAGAACTGTTTGCGAAATTGGGGTCATTGGTCCTCCGCCTACTCCTTGAATGAATCTACCAAGAACCATTATGTTTAATGAAGGTGCAATTGTGCAGATCAGTGCTCCGAGTGTAAAAATAGAAATACATATATTTATGAATTTTTTTCGTCCCAACATTTGTTCTAACCATCCGGAAAGCATCATAAGACAAGCATTTGCAACCATATATGAGGTAACAATCCATTTTGCTTCATCAGCTGTAGCTGCAAAGTAGCCTGAAATATGTGGGATTGCAACATTTGTTGCTGTTGTTGCCATTGCTGAAAAAGCTGTCGGCATCAATATAGATATTGCAACTAGCCATATTGGAGGTTTTCTTTTTGGGGTTGGGGTTAAATTGTTCATTTTTACTTACCTTTTACTTGCACGGTTGGAACAACGCTCATGCCGGGGATAATGTTATAACCTGTGATATCATCTGTGAATGTTATTTTTACAGGAATTCTTTGAACTATTTTTACGTAACTTCCTACCGCGTTTTCTGGTGGAAATAAACTGGCTTTAGCTCCTGATGCCATTTGTAAGCTGTCCACAACGCCATTGAATGTTTTGTTTCCGTATGCGTCAATTTTAATTTTAACAGGCTGACCTTTTTTCATGTTGGCAACTTGAGTTTCTTTGAAGTTAGCCACAACCCAAACGTTATCTTGTGCAATTGCAAATAGTGGTTGGGCTGTTTGAACATAGTTTCCTTGCTCTACTGTACGGTGAGTAATTCTGCCGTTTTCTGTGGCGTAGATTTTAGTGTAAGATAAATCTAATTTAGCCTGTTCAACTTCAGCTCCCAAACGTTTTATTGAAGCACTTATTTCATCTTGTTTTGATTTGGAAGAATTATCATTTGATCTAGCTGCAGTTAGGGTATTTTGGCTTGATTCATAATCTTGTTTTGAAGAAATTCCTTTGTTGTACATTAAAGAATATCTCTGGTGGTCTTTTTGGGCAAAATCTAAATCTGCGCTTGATTTTACTACCTGGTTTTTGGCGCTGTTTAGTGCAGCTTTTGCTTCTTCCAATTTTGCTTGTGTTTGTTTAAGCTTAACTTGATAATCATTTGGGTCAATTTCTAACAGTAAATCGCCTTTTTTTACGACCTGATTATCTTCTATATTTAATTTAATTACAGGTCCGGAAACTCGCGGGGCAACTGTTATAATATGTCCTTCCACAAATGCATCGTCTGTTGATTTATAGAATACTGAGTTTATCGAAATTATTGTTCCTAATATTAATATAACTAGTGCTGATATTGTCGGAACTACTACTCTTTTTTTCTGGTAAATGTGTCTGGTATCTGTCATATTTATTTCCTTTATATCTGTAATGTTACTAATTCTCTTGCATTTTCGTAAATCTTTTGCAGGGTGTTGAGAGTTGTTTCTAGCTCATTTTCTGAAATATTTTCAAGTAAGGTTTTTCTTACTTCTAATGTAGTTGGGCGAATTTTTTTATGCCATTCTTTTCCTTTTTCGGTGGCAATAAGTTTATATATTCTTCTGCCTTTTGCAGCTTCGATTTTTTGTAAGAGTTGTTTATCTTCAAGTATTTTGATGATTCTTGCGACATTTGCACGGTCTTTCATTGTGATTTCTGCGATCTGACGCTGGTAAAGCTCTCCGTTTTCAATGATCAAATCAAGGATCAAATATTGCTCGGGGGTTATCTCAAATCCTTTTTTAGTAAAGGTTTGCGTTGATAGTGCTCGAGTTACAACTCCTGTTGCAAAAAAGTTTGGGCCTAATCGTTTCCCTAGAGTTATTTTTTTCATGATTTGATTTTTCCTTATTCTTGTGATGTAATTATAGCACAAGAATATTTTTGAGGACAATAACATGAAAAAATTTTTAACAATAATGGTTATATTGATGGCTGTACCAGTGTTTGGTGCGCAGACTGAATATATGAATATTAGCTGGTGGGAAAGATTTAATGACGATTATTTGACTAAAAATCTTTTTACGTTGTATGAAAAGAATTATGATCTTCAAAATGCCGCTTTGAAGATTAAGGAAAATGAACAAATTGTAAAAATGCAGTTTGCAAGTGAACTTCCTTCAATGATTTTATCGGGTGAATTGTCACGTGATTTGCAGGCGCCAAGGCAGCAATTCGGAGCAATGCAGATTCCTAAATACTCGCAATATAATTATCACATCCCGATAACAGCGGGATATGAAATCGATATATGGGGTAAAAACAGACTTAAAACTAAGAGTAAAAAAGAGCAGTTAGAAATCATTAAGCAGGCACAACGTTCGACTTATATTTCTTTAAGTTCAGATTTCGCGGCTGATTATTTTAACTTAATAAAAGCGGATAAAATTATAGAAATTCAAGATGAATTGATTCGAACTCAGGAAGAAATTTTATCTAAAGTTACGGATAAATATAAAACAGGGCTTTGTTCTATTAATGAACTTTTAGCGCAGGAAAAAATATTAACTGCTTTTAAAGAAGAACACAATCTTCATTTGCAAGCGCGTGAAGTTTTAATAAACTCAATGCGTGTTTATTTATCTGAGACAAATGGAGAGATTAATCGTAACAGTTTTGATAATATAATTTTATTGAAGGACATTCCTCAGGAATATTCTACAAATATTATTGAAAATCGCCCTGATTACAAACAGGATGAGGCTAATTTAAAGCGTATAGGTTTTGATGTAAGAGTTGCAAAGAGAGAATTTTTGCCAACATTTACTATATTTGGACAAATTGGTCTAAATGCATATCATTTAAGTTCTCTATTTAATTCTCCGTCGCAATTTTTTAGTGCTGGAGTTTTGCCAAATTGGGATTTGTTTTCAGGGGGCAGAAAACGTGCAAATCTGAAAATTAAAAAATATCAGTATGAACAGGCACTTAATGATTTTCAAAAAACTTTCCTTGTTGCAGTTAAGGATATAAATTCTGGTCTTGTTGAGTATAAAACAGCTTTGAATAATTATGATGAAACGCAAAAAAGAATTGCAGTTGAGAAAAAAATATATAATCTTGTTGAAGATAAAAGACAAATTGGTGCAGCTTCTGATCTTGATGTTTTATATGCAAAAGAAATGTATCTAATGACGCAAAAAGAGGATGTATCAAATAAAGTTAATGCAATAATTTCTACGATTGGATTGTATAAAGTTACCGGCGGTGTGGATTTATATTCGTTAAATGATAATATATAATTATGCACGATATTTGGAATCCATGGCATGGGTGTAAAAAGAAAAGCGAAGGATGCGAAAACTGCTACATGTACTATCTCGATTCTCAGCGGGATAAATCCGGAGCAGATATTTATCGTGTGAAAAATAACTTTGATTATCCGCTTCACAAGGATAAATTCGGGAATTATAAAATAAAAAGCGGGGAATTTTTGCGTGTATGTATGACTTCCGATTTCTTTTTGGAAGAAGCTGATAGTTGGAGGGATGAAGCCTGGGAAATTATGAAAAAACGTCCTGATGTTGTTTTTATTCTAATAACCAAGCGCCCTGAACGAGTTCAAGAATGTTTACCAAAAGATTGGGATGGGTTTGAAAATATCTGGTTTCATGTAACTTGTGAAAACCAAATCAGGGCTGATGAAAGAATGCCTATACTTTTAGATTTGCCTTTTACTCATAAGGGTGTTATGGTTGCTCCTTTTATTGGAAGGGTTAGTATTGCAAAATATCTCCAAAGTGGAAGGATTGAAAATGTTTGGTGCGGCGGGGAAAATTATAATGGGGCAAGACCGTTATTTTATAACTGGGTTAAGTCTCTGGCAGAAGAATGTAAGGAAGCAGATGTTTCATTTAAGTTCTTTGAAACAGGAAATGTTTTTGTTAAAGATGGCAAAAAATTACCTTTGTCAAATAAATTTGAACAGGCAAAAGCAGCTTATGAATTTGGATTAAATTATACTAGTACAAAACCTCAGATTTTTAAAATCCCAAAATATGCAGATGATTCTCAGATTAAATTGTTTGATCCGGTCAATTCTCAACCATACTTCAAAGAACATTGCACCTATTGTTCTCAAAAGGAATATTGTATAGGCTGCTCAAATTGTGGGAAATGCGGGCAATAATTTTTTATAAGAACTTAGCAGTTTTTGATAATTTACATTTTTTTAATTCTTCAGGAGTACCGGTAAAAATAATTTCTCCACCTGCTTCTCCGCCATCCGGACCCATATCAATGATGTAATCAGCGTTTCTGATTATGTCTAAATCGTGTTCAATGACAACAACTGTGGCGCCGTTTTTTATTAGTGTTTCGAAAACATTCAGTAGTGTTTGAATATCTTGAGGATGTAGCCCGATTGTAGGTTCGTCAAATACAAATACAGATTCTGATTGGGTTTTGCGCATTTCACTTGCTAGTTTAAGTCTTTGAGCTTCCCCTCCGGATAGACTTGGAGTTTGTTCGCCAAGTGTTAAGTAGCCTAAGCCAAGTTCTTGTAAAACTTGTAATTTAGGATGAATACTTTTTAAATCTTTGCAAATATTTAAGACGGTATCAATATTCATAGACATTAATTCAGGAAGCGAGTATCCGTTGTATTTTATTGTTTGTGCATCTTTACAATATCTGGAGCCTGAGCATTGCGGGCATGGAATTTCTACATCAGGTAAAAATTGAACATCTAAACTTATAACACCTGTGCCATCGCAGGTTGGACAGCGAAGTTTACCTGTATTGTATGAAAAATCTCCTGCTTTGTAGTTGAATTCTTTTGCTTTTGGATTTTTTGCAAAAATTTTTCTTAGTTCATCGTGAATATTAGCATAAGTGGCAACAGTTGAACGAACATTTATTCCAATTGGTGTGGCATCAATGAGTTTTACCTGCTTGATTTTGCCTGATTCAATTTTTAGAACGTGTTGTGGTAATTTTTTACCTGAACTTATTGTTTCTAATGCCGGCACAAGACTTTCCAGTACCATGGTTGTTTTGCCTGAGCCCGAAACGCCTGTGACAACGGTTAATTTACCTATTGGAATATCAACTTCTAATGGTTTTACAGTGTGTATTGAATCTGTTGATAAATGGATTTTACCTTTCTCAAAAATATTATCAGAAGTTGTTTGTTCTTGTTTTGTTACCACGGATTTCCCGGATAAATAGCTGCCGATTATGGAATTTGAGTCCTTTGTAATATCATCAATAGTGCCTTCTGCTATAACATAACCACCATCAATACCGGCTTTTGGACCCATTTCAATAATCCAGTCTGATTCTGTTAAAATTTGAGTGTCATGATCTACTAGAATGACAGAGTTCCCGTCGTTGATTAGATCGTGGATAACTCCTTTTAGTCCTATTATATTTGATGGATGGAGCCCGATAGACGGTTCATCCAGTACGTACAAAACTCCAGTTGTTCTGTTTCTTACAGCACGTGCAAGCTGCATACGCTGTCTTTCTCCTGTTGAAAGAGTAGAGGCTGATCTATCAAGTGTAAGATAGCCCAATCCTAAGTCTAAAAGTCGTTTGGCAATATTTTGAAATGATTCGCAGATACTTTCTGCCATTGGCTGCATTTCTTCTGGCAGAGATGCAGGAACACCTTCAACCCATTGTGTTAGTTCTGAAAGTGTCATTTGGCAGGCTTGATCAAGTGAAATTCCTCTAATTTTCGGGGCTCTTGCTTTTGCAGATAAGCGGGTTCCGCGGCATTCAGGGCAAACGTCCTGTTTTAGAAATTTTTCAACACGTTTCATGCTTTTTTCGTCTTTTACTTTAGAAAGAGCGTTTTCTACAGTGTATGTTGCATTGTAATATGTAAAATCCAGTTCAGCTGCCTGATTAGTGTTTTTTGCTTTGTAAAGAATATGTTTTTTCTCAGCCGGTCCGTTGTAAACAATATCTTTTTCTTTGTCTGTAAGATCTTTAAATGGAATATTAGTTCGTACTCCCATTTCGCGGCAAACATCTGTCATCAATGACCACATCAGAGTTCCCCATGGGGCAACTGCACCTTCATCTATTGTTAAAGATTCATCGGGAACTAGTGTCGATTTATCAACTGTTCGCACAATTCCTGTACCGCTGCAATTTTTGCAGGCTCCCTGACTGTTAAATGCAAGTTCTTCTGCTGATGGTGCCCAAAAGTGTGTTCCGCATTCAGGACAAATAAGCTCTTGTTCGGCTGCAATCGCAGGTGTTGGCGCAATATAGTGACCGTTCGGGCAGCAATGACTTGCTAGCCTTGAATACATTAAGCGTAAACTGTTTAAAAGTTCTGTTCCTGTTCCAAAAGTACTACGGATTCCTGGAATTCCAGGCCGCTGATGCAGGGCTAAAGATGCCGGAACATATAAAACCTCATCGACTTGTGCTTTTTCTGCCTGTGTCATTCTGCGCCTTGTGTAGGTTGAAAGCGCGTCTAAATATCTTCTTGAGCCTTCCGAATATAACACTCCAATTGCAAGTGAAGATTTTCCTGAACCCGAAACACCTGCAATTCCGACAATTTTGTTCAAAGGAACCTCAACATTTATGTTTTTTAAATTGTGTACCCGTGCTCCTCTTACTATAATTTGGTCGACCATTATTGTTTAATCCCGTTTCTTGCAAGTTTTGTAATATCTAATAGGCTTTCATATCCATTGTACTTACAATTTTTACTCATACGAATCGGACAAATGTCTATTCCTCCGCGTCTTGTGTATAGAGCGCATACAAGTAACTCATCATCCTTATTAAGTAAGTCAGAAACTCTTTTATAAATCATTTCGCAGCATTCTTCATGGAAATGATATTCTGAACGAAAAGAGGTTAAATATTTGACTAAACTGTTTTCGTTAATGTGTTTTTTCGATTTGTAATATAAAAATAAATCGCCAAAATCCGGCTGGTGCGTAATTCTGCAATTTGAACGCAGGGAATCAAAGCTTAAATAATATGTGCTAAAATTTGTAGTAGTTTCACATTCTAGTAGCTCAGGACTCTCTTTAAAGCTTGTAATTTCTAACTTAGATTCATCTATAAGTTCCATTATATTTTGAAATCCTTTAAAAATTTCAACTTTTTCAGTGTTATTGTTCAAAAATTCTACTTTAACATTAGTTTGAAGTTTTTCACTCAGGTCATTTTCGATTTTTGATTTGCAAATCTCTAAGCATTCTTTTATATTAGTACCAAATCTGCTCATATTAAATGAATTTAAGTATAATTTTAAAGATTTTGATTCAATTAGATAGTCATTATCACAATTATATTTTAATTTTAAAACTCTTGTTACAGGAACTGAGTTTAAAGTCAAAACTGAAAATTCATAAGCGTGCCATATATCTTTACCGGCAAATGGCAGGTCTTGTGGATCTATAGCGTATTTTTTTCTGTTTTCAGCGCGTGGAACCGCAATAAGTAGTTCCGGCGCATAAGTTTCGCTGCCTGAAACTTTTTTACCTAAAAATGTAGACGCAATTAAATCAGTTTTGTCTTGCATATTTCTTCTCCTGTATGGATATTTTACCATAAAGGCAGTTAAATATTTGCATTAAGCTTTGCAAGTTTTTTTATTTTAATAGCTCTTTTTCTTATTGGTTGCAGGTGAATCAGATGTCTGAGTGCGTTTCCTAAAGCACCATATGTTGTAACTGCAAGTCCTGAAGTTATTCCCATATCACAAATATCCCAGACCGGCATCCTGAAAAGTTGCACGCCTGTCGCAATCCCGGAAATCGTCATAAGATCCATACTTCGATTATACTTTGCACGTGTTGTATTCTTCGATAGATATCTGTTTGCTTTTTTTTGAAAATTTTGGATTTTTGGACCAATTTTAAACATATTACCCCTTTTTTGTATTAATGCAGAATAAATATTTTTTTGCTAGTAAGCGGCGCGGGCGATTTTTAATCGCCCGCGCCCTAAATGTTATAACTGAACTCTTATTAAGCTGTTAACTTGGGTTATTGCCGGATCATTATTAAATATTTTTATGACATTTTGCATATCTTTTTCTTTTGAAAGTTCAGTAATTACCGTAATATGTAGCTGCATTATCGCCTGCAACTTCTTTTTGCACAATACTTGCAAGGCTTATGTTATTCTCTTCGCAAGCTTTACCGATACGTCCGATTACCCCTTTGCTGTTTTGCGCAGTAATTGATATATAATATTTATTTTCTGTTTCTGAAATATCCATCATCTGTGCATTTTCGTGGTGGTTACATCTCATCATCGGCAGAACGCAATCTGTTTTATCAATTTCAGAAGCTATTGCTAAAATATCTCCAACAACTGAGCTTGCAGTCGGGAATTCACCTGCCCCAGGTCCTGAAAGTGTTACATCGCCCACAGGATGCCCTGATAGACTTACTGCATTTGTTACGAAATCAATATGTGCTAAAGTTTTTGATATAGGAACAAGCATTGGATGAACTCGAACATCTGCACGCCCGTCTTTATTTAATTCTGCAGATGCAATAAGTTTTATTTTGTATCCCATTTCATTTGCAGCTTTCATGTCATCCGGGCTGATTTTTGTAATACCTTCACGGTAAACGTTTTCAATTTTAATTCTTTTCCCAAATGCAATTGTTGCAAGGGTTGTGATTTTATACGCAGCATCAAAACCTTCAACATCGCCTGTCGGGTCAGCTTCTGCGTAACCAAGTTCCTGCGATTCTTTTAGAACATCAGCGTATGATGCGCCTTGAACATCCATTTTTGTTAGAATGTAATTGGTTGTACCGTTTAAGATTGCTTTAATTTTTGATATTTTATTACCTGCAAGAATTGTTTTTATTGGCATAATCAACGGGATTCCACCCGCAATAGCCGCTTCATAAAGCACAACTTTATTATGAGCTTCTGCGAAATTAAATAATTCTTCCCCGTGTTTTGCAAGTAATTCTTTGTTTGCAGTAACAATGTGTTTGCCGTTTTTAATCGCTGTTTTTATAAGATCAAATGCAGGATCAAGTCCGCCGACAAGTTCTGCAACTATCTGAATATCAGGATGATTAACGACCTCATAAGGATCTTCTGTGATTATACTATCATCAAGATTTTCAATGTTTCTTTTTTTGTTTTTGCTGCGAACTGCAATTTTAACGATTTCAATATTACTAAAATGCTGAAGGGTTTTATAAACCCCGCTTCCGACTGTACCCAGTCCTATTAATCCGATTTTAATTTTCTTATCCATGCGTTAAGTATATCATAAAGGGATAAATATAGCTACTTATTGCTATCTAATTGTGGAAAATAATTGTGTGGCGTTAAATAATTTAACATGTTACTTGCAAAAATACATTTTTGGGGTAAACTTTTATTATAGAGTGAAAACTAGCTAGAAAAGGAAAATAAATCATGGCAAAACATTGTGAAATCTGTGGAAAGGCTCCAATTAAAGCAGCTAAATTGACTTTCTCACATAAACAAATCGTACATACTCAAGAACCTAACTTACAATCAGTAAAAGCTGTTGTGAACGGTGCTACAAAAAGAATTAGAGTTTGCACATCTTGTTTAAAAGCAGGAAAAGTTCAAAAAGCTATATAGTTGTAGTTACAAAGAATTAGAAACAGAACTCTTGACGTTTGTTGAGGGTTCTGTTTTTGTATATAGTAAATTTAAGTACGTGACTCTGCTCATTCTCACGCCCTCGCATAAAACGTCACCGCTCGGGCTAAAAAAAAGAGCCTTAGGAGTAAGGCTCTTGGAATAAAATTTCTTTCATTCCTCGTAATAGTGAAGTGTGAAGTGTGTGCTTAAGTCTGTGTTCGATTCCTCAAAAGCACTCCTCGTGTTTACATATTAATAAAGTCTTTTGAGTATATAAAATTGCTATATTTTAGATATCTAACTTAATATTACTTTACATAAGAATGTTTTTAAGGTATCTTTTATACTAAGTGTATCAATATAAATAGAGGCAGGAGATATATATGAATATTTTAATTTCCAACGACGATGGAATTGCAGCTAATGGAATTAGAGTGTTAACCGAGGAACTTTCAAAAAAGCATAATGTCTACGTTATTGCTCCCGATAGGGAACGAAGTGCAGCAGGACATTCATTGACTTTGCATACTCCTTTGAGAGTTGAGGAACTTGATGAAGGTAAAAATGGGGCGACAAGAACCTGGGTTACTACAGGAACTCCGGGGGATTGTGTAAAAATCGGTATTAGTGCAATCCTAGCAAAAGACGAACAACCTGATTTTGTGATCTCAGGAATCAATCATGGACCAAATTTAGGGGCTGATATTCTGTATTCCGGAACAGTAAGTTGCGCTATGGAAGGTGCAATGTTAGGAGTACCGAGTATTGCTGTATCGCTTGCTACAATGAAGGCCGATTATGAAGATTTTAAATTCCCTGCACGTTTTATTAGTTCTTTGCTAGATAAAATTAAAGAATTTCAATTTCCTAAAAAATGTATATTAAATGTTAATGTCCCAAAATTGGATGCAGATGATATAACCGGGGTTGCAATTACTGAACTTGGGCGGAAAATGTTCACAGATGCATATGAAAAACGTGTAGATCCGCGCGGGAAAGTTTATTACTGGATGGCAGGCGAGCTTATAAATGAACCTGATAATGCCCCGACAGATATTGCGGCGGTGCGTAATAATAAAATTTCAATAACTCCTGTAACTTATGAAATGACCCGTACTGAAACAATGGATGATTTAGATAACTTACTATGCGGCAGCGGTTCTTGTAACTGGTACTAAGCTGCAAGATACTGCTTATATGTATTATCTTAAATCTTAATATTTTATCCTTTTAGGGTTATATTTTGGCTCACCATAGTTTATAATATTAATAGGGAATAGGAAAACTATGGGATATATTAACACTAGCTCCAATACAACTATGCCGATAGGCAGTATTCAAGACTATAACAACACTAATCCTTCAAAAGGTGTTGCGGCTTATCGCGTTTTAACTGCAGCAAATCCTAATACTTTTACCTCATTTCAAGCTAAGCAAAAATCAGGATTCGCATCTGCAATTTATGGTAATGGACCATACAGTCTTTTACGTCCAAATTCTACATCCGAAGTTTTAGCCAGAAATATTGATTTAATGGCATAATTCGTTTTTTCATAAATTGGTTTGTTAAGAATTATTAATCTAGAATTTTCAAATTAAGCAATTCTCATAAAAAAAAATACTTTATATAAGAGTATATAGGAAAGAGGATAATCATTAAATGAAAGAACAAGAATTAAACACTTTGATGTCAGTAGTAGCAGATCCAATCGAAAATGTTTATAAAATTGAATCATATAAAGACTTAGCTGAAATTCAACGAATTATTAGAATTTTTAATATTTCAGATGAACAGCACAACAAACATACAATGTTATCTATCAAAAATTTAGCGACATTCCGCTTAGTTTTGAGTAATAATTAATTCTTGTTTGTAATAAAGATTTTCGGTAAAAGATAAAAAGCCCTTACTAGCACATCAGTAAGGGCTTTTCCATTGTTTAATCTGTTAATACTGAAATAATCGGCGGTGCAAATAAAAGTACCCCGATCATAATTGCAGTAATTGATATAAACATTACTGCGCCGGCCGCTATATCTTTCGCCATTCCTACCATTCTAGAGTATCTGTTGTGAAAAATTGCATCAAGTGAAAATTCTATTGCTGAATTGAACATTTCAGCACACACTACAGCCGAAATTGTTAATAGTAATATACAGAATTTTGTTATAGAAAAATTAAGGCAATATGCCGTAATCAATACCAGAATAGATATAAAAAAGTGAACGCGGATATTTCTTTCGCTTTTTAGGGTTAACCTCATTCCTTTTCTTGCATTTTTAAAGGTGTTAGAAAAATTTTGTTTTTTATATTTTGTCATACCTGATTCCCATACTTTCCAGTGCTTTCTTTTGATAATTGACGACAAATTCAAATTCTTCCATTGTTTGGTGGTCAAAACCCAGCAAATGCATTATACCGTGGCTTATCATAAACACCAATTCAGATTCTTTTGTAATTCCTTTTTTTTCTGCTTCCTCAATTATCTTATCTAATCCTATTATAATCTCTCCTAAATTAATTTCCAAATCCAAAATGAATCTTTCATCTTCAGGAGAGTCTGCAAACACTGCAAATGTAATGATATTTGCGGGATAATCTTTTTGTCTGTAATCTTTATTTATTTTATGTGTTTTACTGCTATCACATAATAAAAAATCAAATGCGATAGTATCATACTCATCTTCGTAATCTTTCAGGCAGCAATTTTCCCTGATTTCAGGGCAGCTCATGTAGAATTCGAAAATTTGTTCGATTGTTTTTGTTAGTTTTTCTATATCAATATTCCAATTTGGATATTCATTTTCTATAAATATATTAAAATTTATCATAAATTTTTATTCTCATTATTTGACCAATCCTGTTTTTCTTGTTCTAAAGGATTTGGTTGTTTTAGCGTCTTCAAGTTCTTTAATTTTTTTCTCAAAGTCTTCATCAAGAATTTTGTTAGGCATTTCGATTTTATTTTTAGCAAATTCTTCTGCAATGTTTTCTTGATATTTAATTCTGTTGTGCTGCATACCTCTCAAAATTCTGCTGAAGGTAGTGCAATAACTTTAATATCTTTAAGTGTTAACGGGCTGTCAGCAAGTTGACCGTCGTTTAATCTTTCTACAATAATTTTGTCAATTATGTTTTCAATTTCATCAACTGTAGCGCCTTTCATTGCTCTGACAGCTGATTCTACGGCATCTGCAATCATTAAAATAGCAGTTTCTTTTCTGTTTGGTTTTGGACCTGTGTAACGGAATTGTTCTTCTTTTACGTTTTCTGCACCTTCTTCAAGTACAGCTTGGTTGTAGAAGTATTTAGCGATACCTTCGCCGTGATGTTGTAGGATAAAGTCGCTAATGATACTTGGAAGTCCGTTTTTCTTAGCCAGTTCAACGCCGTCTTTTGGGTGAGCTGTTATTACCATTTTGCTTAATCTTGGATTAAGCTTGTTATGTGGATTTTCGATGCTGAAATAAGACTGGTTTTCAACAAAGAATAAAGGTCTTTTAAGTTTTCCGATATCGTGATAGAATGCTCCGACCCTTGCTAAAATTGGGTTTGCTCCGATAGCTTCTGCTGCAGCTTCACAAAGTGTTGAAACCATTAAACTGTGGTGATAAGTTCCCGGAGCTTCTATTTGTAAGCGTTTTAATAACGGTTGGTTATGGTCTCCAAGTTCTGCAAGTCCGTATGGTGTGATAATATGGAAAGTGCTTTCTAAAAGTGGAGATGCGCCAAGTACTATTATTGAGTCCAATATACCGTTGATGAAAATATAACCGCAATTTTTCAATATTAAATAATTACTTACATCAATAAGACATTTATCAATAAAGTAAAGGCTTAACATTATCAGAACCCCTGCAATGCTAAGGTTAAACCCTACTTTTATAAGGTCAAATCTTCTTGTATATCTGATTTTTGAAACAGTAATCATTCCGATCAGTGATAGAATTGCATAAACTATCATAAATTGAGCATCATACTGCATGCCTACTGTTAGAATTATTAGCAATAGGGTAGAAAGCAAAAATGCTATTCTCGGGTTTAAGAAAATTGCACCAATCATTATAACTGCAGGTATAGGAAGTATGTATGGTGAAGAACCTGTTGGAAGCACTACTGCAGTCAGGCAGGTGAGAGCTGTAATTATGCCGGCAAGAGACATAAATCTTGGTTCCAAAAAGCTTTTTTCAAATACTTTTAAATATGCAATAAAGATCAGTGTAATTAATAGTACTAATATATAAATAGATAGAACACCCTGCCAGTTGAGTTCATATACGTTGTAACCTGCTTCTCTTAAGGCATCTCGTTTTAGTCTTGTAACAGGTTCGCCTTCGAATACAATTTTTTCACCTTTTTGGAAGGTTACTTTGTATGGTTTAACTGAATCTTGAGCATTCATTTTTGCAATTTCTGTTGCAGCATCGTCAACAACGAGGTTAGGAACGATTACTTGTTCCAAAAGTGCTGGGATTACTGCAATCTGTCGTTTTGATACGTTTGTAACAAGGTTATCTTGAACTAATGATCTTATATTGTCTTTTTCGTAATCTTTTTCAGTTATACCTTTTTGTAAAATATTTGCCAAGAGACAATTGTTGCTTTGTCAAATGCTTCTCTGTAGGCTTGCATCATCTACGTTTAATAAAAAGTCTATTATAAAATCTCGTTTAGGATTATCAGATAAATCAAAAAGAATATTTAATTCATTGCTTTTTTCTTGTTGTGTTGTTTCTTTTTTTCTTATTTGGATAACAGAATTTTGAATGGTTTCAAGGTTTGATTTAATAAAATCATCTTCTGCCGGAACAAGTATTGGTTCAACTTTTTGTGCGATTTCGCGTTTGTGCTGCTCGGTTCGTTTAACATCTTCGACTGTCATTGTTTTTTGAGCGATAATGTCTCGTTTACTGATACCGTTTTCGATTATGCTCTGGAAAAAGAAATTCTGTGAGGCAATAATCGCGGTAATTAGTACTGTAAACGAAATTAAATAAACCATTTTTACAACAATTGACGATGTAAAAAAGTCTCTCAACTTATCCAAAAATTCATGTTTTATCATATAGTAATCCTATTTTTACTTCTAATTGATATATCAATTTTATAACTTATGTGAAAAGATTTCAAGTGCTTGTTTCTAAATACAAAAAGAGGCCGCATATGCGACCTCTCCTTAGATACAACTTTACTTATTCTTCATCGTCGTCATCATCATCAGTTTCTTCGTTTTCAGAATCATCTTCTTCTGAGTTAGATTTAGAATTTTTTTGTTTTTCAATTATATCTTTAATTTTTTCTTTAATTTCTTCGCCTTTTTTTTGAAGATCAGAAACTGCATCATCTGCTTTTACTTGAATTTGTTTAGCTGTTTCATCAGCGCGTCTAACCATGTCACCTGCTGTATCTGCTAAAATTTTTCTAGTTTCTTTTCCTGATTTAGGTGCAAGCAAAATTCCTGCAATAGCGCCTATAGCACCGCCTACAACGAATCCTGCTACAAATCTTGATACTGACATATTTATTCTCCTTTTAATTGGTCTCACATAATTATAAATCTGATTTTTCTGTTTTTCATTGCCTGAAAGTTTTATTTTCTTTTAAGTAATGAGAAAACTGTCATAAAACCTTTGAAGAAACCTCCTAAAAGGCTTTCTGAAAAAGATTTAGTTTTTGTAATTGCGTTTTCTAAGCTTGATTTAACGCTAACAACACCTTCATCTGTGCTTTGAACAATTGAATTAATAGAGCGCATTGTTTCGTTAAGCTCTTTTAATGTTGGTTTTAATTCTGTGTTCAGAAGTAAAGAAGTATCGTTTAAGTTTTTAGCAAGTTCTGACATGTCTTTTAAAAGCTGGATTAAAAAGTATGCCACAACTCCGATTACAATAGCGGAAGTAACAGCAAGAAGAGTTAATCCGTTATTTAGTATGATTTCTGATAATTCAATATTCATTGTTTTTTCCTTTTAGTTAATAATTAATAATCAAATTCGTTTTCGTTGTCTCTTCCGTTTTCAGAATCTTCAAGGGCTTTTGCTTTTTGCATTTTTTTTGATTTTACCGAATTGCTTAATTTTCTTATTTGTCTTTCAAGTTTATATTTCATTAAATCAACAGATTCAAGAGCTTGTTTTTTAGCTTCGGTAATTTGCGGAGCGTGTTTTTCGTATAAATCGCAAGCAGCATCTTTAAGTTCTTTTCTTGATTCTTCTCCTGGTTTTGGGGCAAAAAGAACACCTGCAACGATACCTCCGACGACACCTGCTATTACGCCCATTGAAAACATAAATGCTTTGTTTTTACTCATAGTTGTAAACCTCGTCTTTCAAATTTCTTCATAATTGTAACATATTTTTTAGCGAATTTCAATAATATTCAGGGTGAATTTTTTATTTTAATAAATTTTTCACTTTAAGAAATATTTCAAGACCTGTAATAATATGCTTAAATGGGATTTTGGTAATTGCACATAGTAATGAGGAAAACATGTTTTTGCAAATTAAGTCTTTGCATTGTCCTTTTTTATCTGCAACAAAGGTTACGAAGCTTTTTAAGCAGCATGTCATTGTACTTAAACAAGAATTTGCTTTTTTGATTTTTTCTTTGATGACCGAACGTGATGCTGTAACTTTTTCGTTAGTATCTATGATGACTTTTTCTAGTTTCATCATTTTTGAAATTAACCAGTCCGCAACAATAATCTCTGCTATAAACTACTATTGTAAAAAATACGAATAACATTTTTCAACTTTTCTTACTTTTGTATTATATTAAAGTATAATATATTATTGAAAATTTTTTGAATACGTCTAGAGGACTATTTATGAATAGAGTGAGATTTTATATAACAATATTAATTGCCAGAATAACTTATCTTGCTATCAGATTGCTTGGCAGGTCTTCGGGAACTTCTTTTGTGGGTATGCTTACATTAAAAATATGTCCTGATTTTTTAAAAAGCTGCAGAAGATATGTTAAAACTGCAATAACATTAACAGGCACGAACGGTAAAACAACAACCTCCGGACTTTTGGCTCATATTCTTGAAAATGATGGAAATGATCTTATTCACAATGTTAAGGGTGCAAATATGCTTACAGGCATTGCTAATGTTTTTGCTCTTAATATTAAGCCTTTCAAGCGTTTCGATTACGCAGTGTTAGAGTCTGATGAAGCGTATTTGACTAAATTATATGATGATTTTAAGGCTGATTATCTTGTTGTGACAAATTTGTTCAGAGATCAGTTGGATAGATATGGCGAACTGTCTACAACTGCAAGTTTTATTCAAAATGCGATTGATAAAAATGAAGAATTGCTTTTACTTTTGAATGCTGATGATCCGCTTGTAACAAATTTGGGGCAGGGTAAGGATGTTCTATATTATGGTTTGGAGGATGTTGAGTTTTGTTCTGATGTACATAATTCATCATCTAATGCTCCGACTGAAGTCTTTAATTGCATTTGCGGTAATCCGTTGAAATATACTAAACAGTTTTTTGCTCAACAAGGTCATTATTATTGCGAACATTGCGGCTATAAACGTCCTGAACTCGATTATAAAGGATATGTGAAAATATATTCTAATTATTCGGATTTGTTGGTAAAGACAAAAGATGGCGGAGAGTATAGTTTTAGAATAGATCTTGTTGGATTGTATAATGTTTATAATGCTTTGGCTGCAATTTCTCAGGCTCTTTTACTGGGGGTAGAATATGAGATTATTAAAAGAGCAGTATCATCTTACCGGTCAATTTTTGGACGTACAGAAAGACGGATTATAAAGGGGCATGATACTTTAATCCAATTAATTAAAAATCCGACCGGAGCAAGTGAAGTATTAAAAACTGTTGACTTATCTTCAAATATTGTTATTGCTATAAATGATAATTATGCCGATGGACGTGATATTTCGTGGCTTTGGGATAGTGATTTTGAACAATTGAAAGACGCTCAAAAACTTATTATAACATCCGGTATGCGTGCAAAAGATATGGCTGTAAGGCTTAAATATGCAGGAATTCCTCAGGATAAAATTATTGTGGAAGAAGATATAAAAAAGGCAGTAGAACTTGCAGCAAGTTCTGATAATAAAGAGGAAAATATTACTATTTTACCATCTTATACAGCGCTATTAAAAATTAGTAAAATGAAATTCTAAAAAGGAGGCATTATGCTTTTAGGAGTAAATATTGATCATGTGGCAACATTAAGAAATGCTCGCGGTGGTTTTGAGCCGGATCCAGTTCAGGCTGCTGAAATATGTGAAGCGCATGGGGCTGATTCTATAACAGCACATTTAAGAGAGGATAGACGTCATATAAAAGATCAGGATATTCGAACTTTGAAAAAAATTCTGAAAACAAAATTAAATCTTGAAATGGCAGTTACTGATGAAATGCAAAAGATTGCTTTAGAAGTCTTGCCTGATTCTGTTTGCCTTGTTCCGGAAAAAAGAGAAGAAGTTACAACGGAAGGCGGGTTGGACGTTGCATCACAGTTGAATAAAGTAACCGGTTTTGTTGTTCCTCTGATTGAAAAAGGGATTATGGTGAGTTTATTTATAGATCCTGATGAAGAACAAATCAGGGCTGCAGCAAAAACAGGGGCTCAATTTATTGAGCTTCACACCGGTCAATATTCAATAGCGTACGGTACAGACACAGAACAAGAAGAATTTGAAAAACTTAGAGAAGCTTCAAGACTTGCTCATGCCTTAGGTTTAAAGGTTAATGCAGGACACGGGTTAAATTATCAAAATGTTCACAGAATGCGTCAAATTGATGATTTGTATGAATTAAATATTGGGCACAGTATTATTTCAAAAGCTGTGTTTTCAGGTCTTGGAACAGCGGTTGAAAAAATGGCAGAATTAGTGAAGCAGGTGTAATAATGGAAAAAACAAACGAAGAAATTATTGAAGAAATGCAACAAGTTGCACATCAGATGGTTCTTGATGATCTTGAAGAAAATCCGGATTGTGGTGATGAATATTTTGACTGCGATTGCTGCGGGAAAAATAAGTGTCTTGCAGGATCAATTCAATACGGAGAATACAGGCTTTGTAACGATTGTGTGGTGCTTGCTGAAATAGGTTTTGCACTCGGTAAATTTACGCATATACAAACTCTAATAGATGCAATGGAGGATAACCGTCTTGAAGAATTGTGTCAATTTATCAAGGATGAAGAAAAACGTAAAAATACATTAGAAAATTAGTATGTTTATATAAAAAAGGCGCGATTGTTCCAAAACAATCGCGCCTTTTTTATTATTTCCATAAATTATTATTGTTGTTTGGAGGGGGAAGTAGAGGTTTATGCAAGATGTTTGGTGTACCTAATCCTTGAAATGGTGGACGAGCTTTGTGGTATCTTTCAAATCTTTCACGCCCTTCTGCTTTCATTTTTTCTAATTCAGCTCTTTGCTTTTTGTTTAGAATATTTTCAAATTCCTGAGAGTTTTTCTTTCTGATTTCTTGAGCTTGTTTTTCCAGTTCTTTGATTTCTGAATTCAGTTGATCGATTCTTTCTTTTTGTGCTCGTTCAGATATTCTTGTAAGTTTTACTGTTTGAATTTCCTGTCGCTTAGCTTCAATTTGCATTATTACCGGTCTAATTTCATCTCTGCCCTGTTTATGGATAGCTTTAGCTTTTTCTTTTTGCTTTTCTGTGAGGTTTAATCTTTCTTCAAATTGCTTTCTCATTTGTTCTTTTGAAGGGTGTTTATACATTACAGATTGAGCTGGAGCAGCCGGTTGCTGCGCGCATACAGGCAGAGTACCCGTAACTGTTATTATTGTAAGTATTAATAATAAAAATGTGTTTTTCATTGTTAACCTTTCTTATAGTAAATCTTGTAATTTCTCTGCTAATTCTTTTTTTGCGTTATAGATTCTTGATTTTATTGTACCTAGCGGGCATTTTAATTTTTGGGCGCATTGCTCGTAAGTATAACCATTAATTTCACACATAATAATTACTTCTTTAAATTTAGGTTTTAGTTTATTTATTGCAGTGATAATTTTTTTCTGTCTTTCCTGTTTTAAGATATTATCTTCCGGAGAAGTTTTTTGGTCTTTAATATTAGTAATAACTAAATCATCTGAAGTTGATGCCTGGTTTACTTTGTGATAGGAGGACTTTAAATAATCAAGTGATGTATTTCTAGTGATCGTAGAAATCCAGCTTTTTATAGAACCTTTTTCTTTGTATTTTTCTGAGTTTTTCCAGATTTTAACATATACTTCCTGTTCCAAATCTTCGTTATCTTCTTTGGTTATCAGGCGTATAATATTTTTTATATTCTGTTTGTTTGATTGAATTACTTTGTTAAAATCCATCTTTTTCTACTGCTGCTATAATTATTATTCTATATAAATTAGACCGTATGAATCTACGGGAAGTCCTAAATCTTCAGCACTCAGCGTTGTTCCATATTTTAATGTATCAGAAACATCGTGGTTAAGATTTATTACACCTAAAGTTGTACTACTTATCATTAGCATAAAAAGAGCGCAGGCAACTTTTACTTTAGCAAAATTTTTGCGTTTTTCTTTGTAATAAGGTTTTACCTCTTGAAGAAGTTTTGATACTTTTTGCATTTTTTCGTGTTCAAGTTTGCAATCTTCACATTCTTCAATGTGCTGCATAAGTTCTTCTTCTGTTCTGAAGGTAAAAAGTGCTTCGTATTTAGTACATTTTTCTTTCATTTTTGTAACCTCTATACTCTTATAACGATTGTAAACTAAAAAAGTTCATTTTATCAATAATAAGGTTAAAATATGTTTCAATTCCTTGAACTATCAAATTTTTTATAGTAAAATATCAGTTATATAAGGGGAGAAATTATGGAATTTTTCAGAAAACATCAGAAGGTTATTGTAGGGGTAATTTGTTTTACTTTTGTTGCTTGGACAGTTGGATTGATGTTGTTGCCGCTTTTGGTAAAATAATATAACAATGGAAATTAAAAATAGTTTAAAATACTTATTAATATGCTGGATAATGTTGGGGGCTTTAGGATTTGCTGGTGGAGGCTCATCTTATGCTGCTCCGACAAAGGCTTCTCTAGATCAAAAGTTAAAACAAACAAATAACAAAAGGCATTATTTTACAGAGAAGAAAAGGCAGGCTGATCTTAGGCTCAGAACTGAAAGAAATAAGTTGAATAATAATCAGCAAAAACTTGAAAAAGCCCAGAGTGATTTGCGTGCGACAACTCAACGATATAATTCTTTAATGTCTAATCTGACTTCTATGGAGCGTCAATTGAATGCCGCAGTTTACGAATTCAGAGCTATTGATGCCGAAATGAAAGCAAGAATCAGGCAGGTATATAAGCACCAGCGCTCAGGCATGTTTGAGTTGATTTTGTCAGCAAATGATGTTAATACTTTGATGGATATTTTTCACTATGAGAAAATAATTATTCAAGAAGATTATAAAAGAATGCAGGCAGTAAAAGCTAAGGCTAATGAAATTGCCGTGTTAAAATCTCAGGTGGAAAGCCAAAAACGAATGGTTGAAGCTTCAATTAGAGATATAAATAGCCAAAGGGCAAGTATTCAGGGCTCGATTGCCGAAAATAAAAGCATGATTGAACGTTTAAAGAAAGATAAAAGTTATTATGAACGTTCAGAACGTGAACTTGCCAGACAGTCTGCAAGTATTCAGAATATGATAGAAGGTTTGACCAGAAATAATTCAAAATCAGGATCTACACCTGTGAGAGTTTCTTCTACAGGATTTATATATCCTATTTCAGGGCGTATAACTTCACCATTTGGATGGCGTACGCACCCTATATTTAAAAGCCGTATTTTCCACTCTGGTATTGATATTGCCGGACCTAACGGAGGTGCAATAAAAGCGTCTAATGATGGCAGAGTTATCTATTCAGGCTGGTATGGAGGATATGGTAAAGTTGTCATTCTGGATCACGGTGTAATAAATGGTAAACCAATTACAACACTTTATGGTCACATGTCAGCAATAACCGTTTCAAATGGTCAAAATGTTAAAAAAGGTCAGCAAATTGGTAAAGAAGGTTCCACGGGTTATAGTACAGGACCGCACTGCCACTTTGAAGTCCGTGTAAATGGTAAGCCTACAAATCCGTTAAATTATATTTAAAATGAGGAAAGTTAAAATTGAAAAAGTTTTTAATTGCAATACTTTTAATAACAGCATTTTCAAATCCGTCACACGCATTTGGTCGTAAAGACGCTTTAGCAGATGCCGCACTTCCTGAAATTACAGAGGAAGATTTGGCTCCTACTAACTTTTTTACGTCTCCAATGCAAATGATGTTACAGGATGTGAATGGACCGGAATTTACTTATGCTTTTGACTATAAAGGCAGAAGTTATAAAGAAATTGATCCGGATAATATGCCTTTATTTAAGCAGTTAAGATTAAAAATGAGTAATCAGATTACTAAATTGACGACTGAGGAGTATTCTGAGGATTCACAGAAACCAAAATCTCCAATTCTTGAAAAAGTAAAGTTTTGGGATAAGAAGAAAAATCCAGAACAGCCGGTTGCCAATACTCAGTTAGCTCCGGAGGAGGGTTCTATTGTAGAATCAATAAATACGGAAGCCGGATTAGATATGCCGTCTTCTGAAACTCTTTCTTTAGAATCAGGTATTTCTGAACAGGTAACTCAAAAAGAACTAATGCTTGATGCAGATAACGTGCATTTTGATGAGGATACAGGTGAAATGGTAGCCACAGGTCGTCCTTTGCTTTTCCTTCCTCAACAAAATACGAAAGTTATTGCAGATAAAATGACTTATAATCAAGATTCTAATATTTTAAAAGGTGTTGGCAATGTCATTGTATTAAAAGATGGTATGCCAAGTAAAGCTGATTATATTGAAGTCGATATGAATGAAGAAACAATAATTTCAGATAATCTTGAGTCAATTTCTGATTCAATGATTATGAATGCTGAAAAAGCTCTTCAAAAAGATTCTAAACTTATATTTTTGAATGGTCATTTCCATTCTGAAGTTTCTCAAATTCACAGAATGTCATCAAGAATGGTCGGTCCAAGATTTGGCAATATGATGATTGACGAAGAAGATAAAGCTCTGTTTTTCGGTGACCCTACTGGAAATAAAATTCACTTGAACATAGAGAAAATTTTCGTGGATGCAGGTAAAAATCACGATAAATTTACTGCCAAAAATATTGAAATTACAAGAAAAGGAAAACACTGGTTCACATGGCCGAGTTTGACAGCTTATACAAATAAAGACAGAGATTATTTTGAAGCAAGTTATCCTGAATTCGGTTCAAGAAGAAAACTAGGTATGTTTATTGGTCCGGGCTTTGTGTTTGCGGGTCCTGGCGGTTCTGTAATGAAAGCAATTCCATTTTTGAATTATCAGCATGGTGATTTTGGCTTTGGTGGAGCTTTAAAATATAAAAATACATATAACACAACAGAATTCGGATATGGATCAGCTGCAGATGTGTTTTTCTTAAGAGGTTATCAACGTTTAGATGATCACTTGTTCTTGCAATATTCCGCAAATTCCTTCATGGATGAATGGTTTATGGGCGCAAGAATGCCAAAATATATGGCTGAAGTTTACTATGATAGAAAATATACTTTGCCTAATTTCTTGACTGAAAAAAGGGGATTGTCTTTCCGCCATAGAGCCGGTTTTGGTTTGATGGAAGATAATGATCGCAACTATTATGGTGAAAAATTTAACTCTAGTGGAACAACTACTACAAGACTTAGATATATGGCAGAAATTGCTCAAAAAATTTACTCTTATGAGAAACCTGAAAACAGATTTTATTTTGATTTCAGTGTAGCTTTGCAAGGTTCTGCTGCCGTATATGGAACCGGTGATACTCAGTTTATCGGTAGAATTGGTCCAAGAGCTCACATTCAATATAAAAACTGGATGCAGGATATTGGATATTTCCAATCAGGTTACGATGATGAAACTCCTATTCCAAGATATGATGCTTATAGATATGGTCATTCTTCAGTTTATATTTCTGAAATCGTCAGATTAAATAAATATATTTCTGTAGGTTGGTCTGGCATGGTTAATATGAGTGATGACTCTCCAAATGGCAAACTGTTCCAGGAAAACAGATTTGTTGTAGCGCTTGGTCCTGATGATTTGAAAGTTCGTCTTGGATATGACTTTGTTAGACAAACTACATATTTCGGATTTGATCTTGCTTTCGATACTAAAGGTACAAGTATCAATTATGGACGAATGGAAATTAAAAACCCTGAAAGGTTAGGTAAACGTCAAAAAGAAGATGAAAGAAAATTAGCTTTTGCGCCTGCTAAAGCTCAAGAAGTTAATGTCGCAAATAAAGAATCTTCTAAAAAAGCGAATAAAAAAACTAAACCTGCAGTGTTAGAATATGCACAGGTAATTGATATCGAAGATCCTGATAAGGAAACCGTTGAATAAAATGTTAAATGCGATAAAAGAAGAATTAATTAAATATGGAAAATTATCCGGGGAAAAAGGTTTTACCCCGGGGATTTCCGGTAATTTTTCTGCTCGCTTGGAAGATAATGTAGTAATTACATCTTCCGGATCCGCAAACGGTTATTTGGAAGATGCAGATTTTAGTGTTATTGATTTTGACGGCCAAGTTGTAAGTGGAAATTTAAAACCATCTAGTGAGAAGTTTTTGCATATTGATTATTATAAGCAAAGACCTGAAATGAATGCGGTTTTGCACGTTCATAGTCCATATTTAACAGCTTTTGCAGCATGTGGTGCCGGACTAGAGGATGGAATCTCACCTGAAATAATATATTGTTTTGGAAAAATCCCGCTTGCTGAATATGCACTACCGGGATCTGATGAATTGGTGGAAAAAACGTCAATTTATTTTAAAGATTTTGATGTTGTGCTTATGCAAAATCATGGTGTAATTGTTTGCGGAAAAAATGTAAAAGATGCTTATTTAAAGCTTGAACTTGCAGAAGAATACGCTAAAACAATACTTTTTGCAAAATTGCTTGGTGGTGCTAAAATATTACCAGAAGGTGAAATAAAAAAGATTTATTCATTAAAAACGAAGTAAAAGAGGAAAAACAAGTGTCAATAACTTTGGAAAATAAACAAGGATTAATTGCCGGTGATGGAATACTTACCTGTAAGAATGGCTCAATATGCTAAAGAAAACGGGTTTGAAGTGGTTTGTATTTCGCTTGGCAAAAGATAATGTTAGAGAACTAAAGAAATATTGTTCAAAAGTTTATCAATGCCACCCTGGTGAAGTTAATCGTATTGAATCAATTTTGAAAGATGAACAAATTAAACAGATGACTTTTTTGGGAAAAGTTCATAAAAAAGTTTTACTTCAATTACATAAATTTGATAAACGAGCAATAGATTTAATCAAGGAAGCTTCCAGATTAAATGATGATCAAGTAATGTTGATGATCGTTGAAGAACTTGGGAAAATCGGTATTGAGGTTTTAGATCAGACTATTTTCATTAAAAATTTGATGATACCTGCCGGAGTTTTAGGAAAGCATAAACCTACTCAAAGTCAGATGGAAGATGTAAATTATGGTTTCTGGCTTGCAAAAGAAATGGGCAAACTTGATGTTGGTCAATCTGTTGTAATTAAAGATAAAATGATTATGGCAGTTGAAGCAATTGAAGGTACTGATGTTTGCATCAAACGTGGTGCAAAACTTGCCAAAGATGGTGCTGTAGTTGTTAAAGTTGCAAAACCTAAACAGGATAAAAGATTTGATATTCCTGCAATCGGTATGAGAACATTAAGAACAATGAGCCATAAACATGCAAGTTTGATTGCTGTAGAAGCTAATGAAACAATTATTGTTGATCAGGAAAAAGTTATTGAATATGCAGATGATCACAATATTGTAATAATGGCAGTATAATGAAAAAAATATTTATTATAACAGGTGAATATTCAGGAGACATTCATGCATCAAATGTTGTCAGAGAATTGAAGGCATTGAATTCTGATCTTGCAAATTGAAGGTATTGGCGGTATAAATCTTGAAAAAGAAGGTGTTAAACTTTTTGAAAATCAGGAAAAAATGTCGGCAATGGGTATTTCGCCGCAAATTTTAATTAATCACTACAAATTGGGTAAAAGATTAGTTGATTATTTGAAAAATGATTATAAGCCGGATTTGTTTTATTAATTGATTATGGCGCATTTAACCTTTCTATAGCCAAATTTTTGAAAGCTGCTGGGATTAAGGTATTTTATTATATTCCGCCTCAGGTTTGGGCAAGCCGTAAGTATAGAATTAAGCTTATCAAAAAATTTGTTGATAAGGTTTTGTGTATATTCCCGTTTGAAAAACCTTTATATGCTCAATACGGTATAGATACCCATTATTGTGGACATCCGCTGGTAGCTCAATTACCGCCTGCAGCGGGAAAAAGAGAATTTTTAAGAAAGCACGGGTTCGATCCGGATAGAAAATTAGTTTCTGTATTCCCGGGTTCGCGTGTTTTTGAATTAAAAAATCTTATGGGTGTTTTTAAAGAAAGTGTAAAACGTTTAGAACAAAGACATCCTGATTTGCAGTTTTGTATGTCGCATGCTCCGAATTTATCAGATGAAATTTATAAAAAATATCTTGGAGATTGTGATATTAAAGTTATTAAAGGGTGAAAATCAAGCATTGTTAAGTGTTTCCGATGCATTAATTCTTGCATCCGGTACCGTTGCTCTTGAAGCTTGTTTGTATAAAACACCAATGATTATTGCGTATCGTGGACCAAAGATTTTATACTGGTTGTATTTGCTTGTAAGATGTATTGATAAAGTATGTTTGCCAAATATTATTGCGGATAAGTATATTGTTCCTGAAATTTTACAGGACAAAGCTACACCTATAAATATTACTTATGAAATTGAAGAATTGCTATATAATCAAGCTTTGCGTCAAGAAACTATCAAACAACTCGGTGAAGTTAAAGAATTACTTTCAAATAAAAATTCTGCACTGGAAGTTGCAAAAGTTATTGATACTGAACTTTTCTCGTAATATAACTTTATATAACTTCTAAAATAACGCAATTTGCTTTATGGCTCTATTTTTATAATAGTGTAGGTAGTAATTCATGATTAATTCAATCCCAAAAATTGAAGCTAAAACATTAAAAACTTTCGGACAGGTTACGCAAAAACAGTCTGTAAGTGATTATTGGCTGCCTGCCCCATCTCAAGATAAGTTTGAGAATTCTAATACTGATATTAAAAATGGAGAATTATCTGCCTCAAAAATCCGAATTATTACCCCTGAAGAAGCGAGAAAAACAAATAATTTAAAGGTTATTGGATTATCTATTGCCGGAACAGTTCTTCTTAGTGCTGCCGGAATCTTTTTTGTTATGAAAGGTGGTGGCAAAGGTTTAACGAAAAATTTCCAAAAATTAAGAGATAATCTGCAAAAGAAGATCCAGCACGCAAAATTAAACAATGAAAATAATGTATTTGAACCTAACAAGCTTTATATTTGTATGGTCAAGGTTTTAGACAGTATGCTTCAACGCAGTGAAGCGATAAATAATTTTACTTCATTTAAGGATATGCTATTCAAAAATCTGATGAATGTTACTAAAATTACGGGAAAAGTTCATGATAATATTACCAGATTGTTTGAAAAAATCGGACGTCAAACTGTTCTAAATGGCTATAAAAAAACTTCCGGATGTTTGGATGAAGCTATTAAACTTACAAAATCTTCATCACATGTAAGCGGCAGCAGAGCAAAAACTCAACTACTTGAACAAGCTCAACATATGACCGAGGAACTTGCACAGATTCATAATGGTTATTTTGAAACAAGTGCTCTAAATAAAAGATATTATAATTTCAAAAAGGCAGCGCAAGATTTGAAAGTTGCTTTTGAAAAGATGAAAGTCTTTTTGACAAAAGATTTGTTTACGAAATTTTTAGCAGATTCTAAGATTTCAAAAGAAAAGATTGCAATGCAGAATTCAGTTCATGGTTACCGTCGTGAGATATCTTATTCTGTTCAGGATTTAGCAAAGGATTCTGATGATTTAATTCTAAAATTATCCCAGTTGATACCGTTTAAAGATACTAACAAAATTAAGTTGTTGGCTAGTATTAGATCGAATATCAAGAAATATTCCAGAGATCCGGTGAAAAATATTTCAGCAAGAACAAAAGCCTTGAAGGAGATTGATAAATTCGTAAAAGAAATTAAAACTGTGACTTCACAAGATGCGGTTTTAGACAAACATGTCCGTTCGTTAACGGAAGGTATGGAGACTCTCAGAGTTGGAATTACAGACTTTAAACAAGGAAAAGTTCAAGATATTCTTGAAATTTATAAAAAAGCCTTGCCGGAAAAGGAATATAAGAAAATTGAAAAAGCCTTTAAGCATTATACAAAATCTCTAGATTCTTCAATTAAAGTAGAAACAGAAGATTTTATCAGTAAACTCAGAGATTTGTCATTAGGTTCAGCTCCTACAGATATTTTGTCACTTTTAGGCGGTTTAGGTGTTCTTGGATATCATCTTGGTAAATCCGAAGATAATGATCAACGGGTTTCTATTGCTTTGAAATATGGTATTCCAGCGCTTTCGTTGATCGGGGTATCGCTTTACTGTAATGCTAAATTATATGCAGGGACAAAAGGGTTGTTGATTGGTACTGTAGCTTCAGCTGTATTGAATCGTATAGGTTCGGCAGCAGATAGTATGTTGAAAAAACATAGAAAGTCAAAAGCTGAAGATTCAAAAAATCCTCCAAAAAATGTATAGCCCCCTGATAAATTTTTGATAAAATCACAACTATAGGGGAGAATTATGACCACATTAACTATAAGAGAGACATTAGAACAACGAGAATTCGATATATTAAGCGATATTGCCACAAAATCTGCAAATTCAAAAGGACGCAAAGTTTATGAAGATCCTTGTGCATTACGAACTTGTTTTCAGCGTGATAGGGATAGAATTTTACATTCAAAGGCTTTTAGGCGCTTGAAACATAAAACACAGGTTTTTCTTTCTCCATTTGATGATCATTTTAGAACAAGATTAACTCATACTCTTGAAGTATCTCAAATTGCAAGGACAATCGCGCGTGCGCTTAATTTGAATGAGGATTTGGTTGAAGCAATTTCACTGGGACATGATCTTGGGCATACTCCTTTCGGGCATTGCGGTGAAGGTGTTTTGAATGAACTTGTTGAGGGATGTTTTCATCATAATATTCAAAGTGTTAGAGTCGTTGAAGTATTAGAAGATTTGAACCTTTGCAAGGAAACAATTGACGGCATACGTAACTCATACCTGGGGATTTAAACCAACAACTCCTGAAGGAAAAGTTGTTCAACTTGCAGATAAGATTGCTTATATAAATCATGATATTGAAGATTCTATCAGAGCTGGTGTGATTTCTGAAAGTGATCTTCCAAAAGATTGTATTGAATATTTTTCTTCAAATCAGAGTAAACGTCTTAAATAAAATGATTACAGAAATTGTAAGCAATTCTATTGGCAAATCTGATATCTTAATGAGTGAAGAAGCGTGGGGGTATACAACAAAGCTTCGCGAGTGGATGTTTGTGAATGTCTATAACGATGAATCAATAGCTAAGCTTGAAGAACGTAAAGCAAGACGAGTTATAAAAGAATTGTTTTGTTTGTATTGTGATATGCTCAAACCTATTTGTCCGCAAGAAAGGATTGTGCGTGTGGTAACAGATTATATTTCAGGTATGACAGACAGATATGCGGTTGAAAGTTTTAAGGAAAACTTCATCCCAATGGGCTTAAAATGCAGTGCGCGGGATGATAATTTGTTTAAGCTCGCAAATTCTGCTGATTGATAAATTCTGAAAAAAGTGTATAATCAATTTTATGGATGTACAATTCTTAGCAGAATATTTGGATTTTTTGGAAATAGAAAAAGGACTTTCGCAAAATACGTTAGATGCTTATCGTAGAGATTTGACATCATTTTTGGAATTTTGCGGGGAGCGTAATGTCTCAGATATTGATAAAATCGAGCGTAAAGATCTTAATGCATTCATTTTAAGACTTCGGGAACAGGATTATGAACCTTCTAGTGTAATTCGAAAAATAGCTTCTCTGCGCGGATTTTTTAAGTGGTTTTGTGTAAATGATTATGGCAAACGAAATCCTGCTCAAACATTGGAACAGCCAAAGTTTCCGAAAAGGCTTCCTAAGGTGATGACTGTTCAAGAATTGAATGTTATTATAAATTCTGATTTGAACAAAGAAGAAGCTTTGATTGTGGAACTTCTTTATGGCTGCGGGTTACGCGTTTCTGAACTTGTAAATTTAAAGTTGAATAATATTGATATCAAGGCAAAATATATTCAGTGCTATGGTAAAGGTTCTAAAGAGCGCATTGTGCCTTTTGGAGAAAAAGCAAAAACAGCATTGAAAAAATATTTGAAGTATCGTGAGATGATTGTTTTGAAAAAAAATCTTCAAAATTCAAAGGTTCTTTTCTTGAAAGAGGATGGTAAACAGATAACCCGTCAAGATGTTTATAGTTTTATTAGAAAGCAAGGGGAAAAAATTCATAAACATATCTCACCTCACACGCTGCGGCACAGTTTTGCAACTCATTTGCTTGAGAATGGTGCGGATTTGAGGGTAGTTCAGGAACTTCTGGGGCATAGTGATGTTTCCACAACTCAACTTTACACTCATATAACTAAAAAACGTCTAAAAGAAGTTTACTTTGCAATAAATAAAAACTCGTGATAATATGAAATTATGCTAAACGTTTTTATTTCAGGACTTGAACCCAATACTGGTAAAACAATTGTAACTGCAGGACTTGCGGCTACAATGCAAAGTCTTTCGTATTCAACTTGTGTTTACAAGCCGATCCAAACCAAAGCTGAAATGTTAAATGGTTTCAAGGTTTCTCCTGATTTAGCATTGATAAAAAGAGTTGATTCAAATATTACAACAGGTTCTACGTATTTGCTTAAAAGTTCTGCATCTCCATTTGTCGGCGCATACGAAGATGGTGTAAAAATTGATCTTGATACGATATGTGTCGAATATCAGGGCGCTTCTCAACTTACTGATTGTAATATCGTAGAGGGTGCAAACAGTATTTCAACTCCTGTGGCTCAGTATATGACTGAGATTGATGTGGTTAAGGCTTTGAGATTACCGCTTGTTCTGGTTGTTAATCCTAAAAAAACACCGATTGATAATGTTATTGCCACTCTTAATTATGTGCAATCAGAAAAAGTTAATTTGTTGGGGATCATAATTAATCAGTATAATGAGGAATCTGACGTTTTGGAGGAAAAATATTTTCCTCAGATATTAAAAGAATATACGAATGTAAAAGTTTTGGGCATGCTTCCTGATTACGGAAAAATATCGCTTTTAAGTCCTGAAACTTTGATATCTGATATTTTGAATCGTGTTGAAATTGAAAGTATTTTCGGTCTTGAAATTGCCAAATTAAGAGGGTAGCTGCCCGTAACATTAAACTGGCATGATCTTTATTTTATATTTGAATAGGTGGTTTATAGCATTGAGGAGTTTTTCATCTTTTTAAATGATGTTTAATTTTTTATATATTATAGAATATAATGTAAGATACAAAGAGTTGGGCAGGTTAATGGAACAGAATTTCGATTTTTCCTCATATAACAATATAAAACGTTTATCAGAAGATGAACTTACTGCGTTATGGGAAAAATATTTTCAAACAAATCCGATAAACATTCAAGAGATACAATTATTGTTCAGTATATTTATCTGGTAAGATATGCTGTAGGACGTGTAAAAGTTTCTCTTCCTGCAACTATTTCAATAGAAGATATCGCGGGTTATGGTGTTGAGGGGCTTATTAATGCGATTGAACGTTTTTCTCCTCAGAAAAATTCAAGATTTGAAACATATGCACTAATTCGTGTTCGCGGCGCAATTCTGGATAAAATTAGATCTCAGGACTTTTTGCCAAGAAGCGTTCGTAAAAAAATTAAAGATATAAAACAGGCTTCTGAAATTCTTAAACAGCAGCTGGGAAGAGTTCCTACAACAACTGAAATTGCTAATTATCTTGATATGGATCCGGATAAAGTCAGCCAAATTATGTCTGAAGATGTTGTTGTAACATCAATTTATGACAAGCGCGGAACATCTGAAGATAGTATGGAAATCATTGATACGATTGAGGATTCTACTAAGTTGACACCTCAGGAACGTATGGAAGAAAAAAATGTTAAATCAGATTTGCAAAAGGCTTTACAGCGACTTCCGGAACGTGAGCGGGTTTTGATGGTTTTGTATTATCAGGAAAATATGACAATGAAGGAAATTGGTGAAACTTTGGGAATGTCAGAGTCTCGTGTGTGTCAACTTCATGCACAGGCTATAATGAAGCTTAAAAATATACTTAATGAAAATCGTACATCTCGCCTTCAGCAAGCGATTGTTTGATAAATTTTTATATTTCATTGAGGGTTTTTCTATACCAGTTATTATGAATATATGCAACAGTCTAAAGAGAAAATTTTGAAGTTTAAGGTGGCACTTGGAAAAGTTGCCAAAAAGATTCGTCTTGAATATGTGAATCTTTCTATGAATAAATTGGCTTACGGGTATGATATTAATAAAAGTACATTGAGCCGTTTAGAAAATGGTGAATTGGATAGTCATATCTCAACGCTTTGGAAGATTGCAGAGGCTGCAGGGTTTAAATTTACGGATTTTGCCAAAATGCTGGAGGAAGAACTCGGAGAAGATTTTAAATTCATGGATGAGTAATTCCACTATGGCGAACCGCTGTAGTTTAGTATTACAAAATCTATTCTGTCATTCATTATGTTTTCTTGCGTGTCGCTATCATATGGAACTAACTCTCCAAAACCTATTGCACGAATTTGTTCGTGGCTTAAGTTTGATGCTTTTAATAGGTAATCTGCAATTTTTTCAGCACGTACCATAGATATCTCCCAATCTGATCTGTAAATTGATGTTGAATACGCATCTTTGCTTGTATTACCTTCAATGATACATGGCTTGTTGATAAATTTTATAAGTTCTGCGATTTTGTTTAGTATTTCTTTAGAGCATTCTTTTATTTCATCTTGCCCGTCATCAAAAAATACAAGGCTATTAATACTTACAATTAAACCTCGCGGGACAGTAGAATAAAATATACACTCACCAAGATTTATGTGCTGCCTAAATAGTTTTTCTATATCTTCTGTTGATTCAATTTTTTTCTCTGTAAAGCTGGCACGAATTTGTAGATTTTGAGGTTCTGCTACGGCTTGAACTTCTCCATAGTACCCGAAAAGGATTGTCTGACAAATAAAATATATGTATATTGCGATTTTATTTCTCATTATGACAATCCTCTCAATGAAATTGTCATTGAAAGTTGTGCAAAAAACTATTAGACATCTTTCCTCATCCAGAGTCCGAATGGGTGAAGAATTATAGTTCCTTTGGGAGCCTCAGGGAGACTGGCAAAGAGTCGGGAATTTTGATGCCTAAATGACCAACTTCTAAACAGATCTATGGCTTGATTATTGAAAGTACGTATTTATCGTTAAAATACTTTTGTGCGCAAGCCAAAATTTGTTCCGGTGTAACTTTTTGAATTTGTTCTTTTATTTCGTCAATGTATTCAAATCCAAAATCAAGTACTGCATATTTTGCGCTCGCACAAGCCTGTTGAATATTGGTTTCTGCCAAGAATGCATATTTACCGATAAGATTATTTTTTGCATTATTTAATTCTTCTTCTGATACAAGAATTGTTTTTATTTTTTCAAGTTCTTCATCAAATCCTTTTAGAGAAACTTCAATATTTTTAGGTTCTGTTGCAATATAAATCAAGAAGTTTCCTGCAAGTTTATATGTCTCATAAGAGCTTCTTACAACGTAGGCTAAACCTTTCTTGTCGCGTAATTCAAGGAAAAGTCTTGATGAAAGTCCGCTTGCACCCAGAATTATATTTAGAAGCACTAATGGTGCATAATCTTCTTCGCCTATTGTAGCGGTTTGCCAGCCTTTTATTATATGCGCTTGATTCAGATCAGATTTTATGTTGATAATTTCTTTTTTCTCTTTTAATTCAGGTTGTTCAATTTGGAAGTTATTATCTACTGATTTTTCAATAGTCCCGATTGTTTGTTCAATTTGCGGCATAACTTCAGTTTTATCAAGAGAGCCTATGATTGTTAAAACTTTTTTACTGTCGTTAAGGATTGTATTATATGCATCAATAACATCTTCTCTAGTAATAGAATCAATATTTTCCATTACTTTTGTCATTGAATTGCCATAATAATGATTTTCGAACATCGCACTGCAGTATGCATCCATTGCGATTGCACGTGGAGAATCAAGTTCCGCGGTGATTTCGCCTTTTAATTTTATTCTTTCTTTTTCGAATTCTTCAAAAGTTGTCTCTGTAATAACTTCGTGCATTAATTCTATTGCTTTTGAAAAATCTTCATTAAGACAAACAAATTTTAGGCGAAGATAGTTTGGAAAAAGTTCGCTTGCAAAATCAATTGCGTATTTTTCAAACTCATTTGCAAGTTCTTCACTATTGTGTTTTTTTGTACCTTGCAATAAAAGTCTTGCCATTAGTGAATAAATACCAGCTTTTTTTTCAGGTTCGTTTACTGAAAAATTCAGAGCTGCTGCAATTCTTGGGGTATTTTCGTTCTTTTTATAAAAATATTCAATATTGTTGTTTAATTTAGAAATTTCTTTAATCATATTTACACTCTCCACGGTTTAATTTTATCATAGTTTTACATAAAAGACAAATAGAACTAATTATGCTATACTAGCCATATGGTTAATACAGTAAAAACAGCTACGGTTATCGGGATAAATGCATATGAGGTTTCTGTGGAAACGGATGTGACAAATTCTTTGCCGGGAATTGCAATTGTAGGTTTGCCTGATGCTTCCGTAAACGAGGCAAAAGATAGGGTTAAGTCTGCAATAAAAAACTCGGGTTATACTTTCCCTTCTAAGAAAGTTGTTATAAATCTTGCACCTGCAGATTTGAAGAAGGCGGGTACAAGTTTTGATTTGCCTATTGCTGTTGGAATATTAACAGAAGAAGAAGTTTTTGATTCTGAAAAATTAAAGGGATATGCTTTTATAGGTGAATTATCTTTAGATGGTACTTTGCGCGGGGTTAATGGAGTTTTGCCGCTAGTGTTAGGCTTAAAGGAAGCTGGAATTCGTAATGTTATAGTTCCGGCGGTTAATGCTAAAGAAGCGGCATTAAATGGTGAAGTTAATGTATATGGTGCTAAACATTTGAATGATGTTGTAAATCACTTTATTGAAACCAGGATTTCTCCAACGGTAGTAGATGTCAAGCAGTATTTAGGAGGGCAAACCAGTCAGGACTTTTTGTTTGATTTTAAGGATGTAAAAGGTCAGCAAAAAGCCAAAAAAGCTCTTGAAATTGCAGCTGCGGGTGGACATAATTTGCTAATGATTGGCTCTCCCGGTTCAGGTAAAACTCTTATGGCTAAATGCTTTTCATCTATTTTGCCTCCGCTGGAGTTAACCGAAGCTTTAGAATTAACTAAGATTTATAGTATTTGCGGACTTCTTGCATCTGATGAACCATTAATGACAAAACGCCCGTTTCGTCCTGTTCATCATACCGCATCGTCTTATGGTATAATCGGTGGCGGAGGAACTCCAAGGCCAGGTGAAATTACACTTGCTCACAGAGGGGTTTTATTCCTTGATGAAATGGTTGAGTTTCCGCGAAATGTGCTGGAAGTTTTGCGGCAACCGTTGGAGGATGGCGAAATCGTTATTTCCAGAACTAAGCATTCTGTTAAATATCCGGCGAAATTTATGCTGCTTGGTGCAATGAATCCTTGTCCGTGCGGTTTTTATGGAGATAAGGAAAAACAGTGCACCTGTTCAGATTATCAAATTAACAGGTATCTTGCAAAGTTATCAGGTCCGCTTCTTGATAGAATAGATATTCAAGTCGATGTTCCGCGTTTGACGCCTTCTGAACTTCTAACAGTTGAAGATGCTGAAGAAGATTCTGCAACTATTCGAAAACGTGTTATTAAAGCTCGTGAACTTCAAGCCCGGCGTTATAAAAATGAACCAATTTTGACAAATTCAGAATTAACCTCTGAACTTATAAAAAAATACTGTAAGCTTGATGAAAACTCCCGTGCGCTTTTAAAAACAGCAATTGTGAAATTTCAATTGTCTGGCAGACGTTATGATAGAATCCTAAAACTTGCAAGAACAATTGCAGATTTAGCAGAAAGCAAAGATATTACGCAGTTACATCTTACTCAGGCGCTTCAATATAAAGGGATGAGTATTCTAGATAATAATTAAGTTTTGTAGAAATTCTTTTAAAAGTCTGATTTTTTCAGAGCCGATTGCCGTGAATGATATTTGGCTGTTTGTAAGTCGAAGATGGAAAGTAGTTTCTTGAAATACAATCATTTTGTTGTTCATAAAAAATACCACTTGAGGTTTTTTATCTTCTGCCCTGAAATCTTTTATTTCTGAAAATGGAACCGCGTATCCGTTTATTAAAATAGAGTCATCAAGAATTTTGATTTCATCTTTTATTTGAAGCTTTTTTATTATTAAAAGGCGTGGAAAATATATTGCACTAAACGCTAGAGCAGAAATAATCGTTGAAGTTAGGCTTATTCTATGAAGTATGTACAGGTAAATTATAAATCCAAAAACTAGTCCGTAGAATGCAAGAATTCCTATGATTATCATCACAGGACTTTCATCTGTTACAGGTTTAAATTTTTCTTTCATTCATACTCCGTGATTAGTTTATTTTTTATATGGCATTTCTTTTACGTTATATTTATCCATCAAATTGCTTTTATTGTGGGACGAAATCATAGCACCAACTGCGCCGCCAGCAATAATTCCGGCAGGAATACTGAATATTTTCCACAGCCAGCTGCTTTTATGTCTGCTTGTTAACCAGCCCAGTGCTGCAAATACTGCAGATGTAATAATGGTAAAGTTTAAAAGTTTATTTTCCTGTTCATTGTATTCTCTTACAAAGTCATCAGCTTTTGATTTTTCGATTATATAGCTTGGTGTATAATCCGGTTTATCAGGACTTTTTCTAAAGTCCAGACGCACCATACTATTATCAATATTTGGTCCAACTTGTAATTTCATACTGTAAATATAACTCTTTTTATTTAAACTTTGAATTGTCTTATTTTCTTAAAATTTTTGCTGATAATCTATTAAACAACTCGCCTGCATATTCCATTTTAAATAATAAATTAAGCGGAATATATATACCTAAGCAGATAATTGCTATTAAAGATATTTTTATTATTTCAAACGGGATCTTTGTTAAGTGTACAAGTTTGTCGTATTCAAATGCGCACAAATAGCAAACCCCAAGTGTTATAATACCTGAAATTATCATTTTTAACAAGTTTTTGAACAAAGATTTATAATCCATTTTTATTTTTTTAGTTATTAAAAATCCTAAGACACAAGCATTAAATAGAGTTACGAGTGAAGTGGAAAGCGTAATCCCGCCGATTCCAAGATGCATTTTTATTATTAAAATCCAGTTAAGGAATAGCTTTAGAACTATAGATGAGAATGCTACGATAAATGGTGTTGCCGAGTCATTGAATGAATAATAAACTCTGGTGATTGAATCTCTGAATACATAAGGAATTATAGAAACTGACAAGAACCATAAGGCTTCTGTTACCATAAATGTTGCTGTTGAATCAAATGCTCCGTGTTCGAATACAAGTCTTACGGCATCCATACCAACAGTAAGTATTCCGATAATTATAGGAATTGCACCGAAAAATAATACTCCAACCCCTTTATTAAAGTAATTTTTTATTCCTTCAAAATCTTTATCTGCAACTAATTTTGCAAAAATTGGGAATAACGGAACTAAAAATGCCGTAACCAAAATCCCAACAGGGAACTGAAAAACTCTGTTCGCATAACCGATTGCAGTCCATGCACCTTCTGAAATTGAAGATGTGAAAAACATATCAACATAAATATGAATTTGTCCGACAGTTGAGCTTAAAACTGCAGGAAATAGAAGTTCGCAAATTTCTTTAAAATGAGGATTTGTTGTGAATTCAAAACTTGGACGAAGTTTATAACCTAGTTTTCTGATGTTTGGATACTGTATAATTAATTGTAATACTGCACCGATTGTTGTAGCCCAGGCTAATGCATAACCTTTTTGATCGTTTGGTACAGCAATAACCACCCCGATAATTGCAAGGCTCATAATAATTGGAGATAAATTAGGGAGCATAAATTGTCTGTATATAATTAAAATTCCATAGTAAATCCCGACAATTCCTCCAATAACAAGAAGCGGAGTCATTATTTTTAGATGTGCGGCTGCAAGGTTTATCATATCAGCAGAACCGCCTGAGATTATGAGTCCCATAATTTGTTTTGGAAATAGAAAAATTATTGCTGAGAGAATTAGGAAAAAGATAATTGTCGCATTCATAAAAGTTGAGTACAAACGATTAACTTCATCGGATGGTTTATCTTTCAGGTTTGGAATAAGTTTTGAAAAAATTGCCACAGTAGCACTGTGGAAAGGGCCGCCTACTCCGCCCAGTAATATTAGTGAAAGTGAAGGAATCTGGTAAGCATAGTAATATGCATCTGATACAAGCGATGCACCATAATAATTTGCAATAATTATGTCACGGATAAATCCGATAAGTTTGCTTACAATAGTTACTACAGCGATTAACCATGCGGCTTTTAGAACGCTTGGTGCTTTATCTTCTTTAATTACAGTTTCTGTCATTTTCTCCAGCCAATTCTATATATATTCTTATTCCTTTGTTTGCGCCTTGCTTTTCCGGATAATGGAATTTTATTGTGTTCATACCGGAGCGTAAATATTTTGATAAATCTATTTTTTCATATCTTTTTAATGTATTAAATTCTATTTTTTCGTCAATATTATTAATTGTTGCATCAATATAGTGTACTTTATATTTATTATCTACAACAAGATAAGCTTTTCCGTTTTTGGTCCAGAAGGTTTGAACAGCAAGATTTTGGATGCTGTTTGATGACATTATTACAGGTTCTGTACCGAGTGAAATTCCGGTATAGTAGTGTTTAAGAATCTCGTCAAAGTTTTTATCAAGTTCCGTTGCCATAAAACCTGCACCATATTGGCTTAGCCCAACTCCGTGTCCGAAGCCGCCCCCGTACGCTTTGATGTAGATTAGTTCTCCATTTTCATTATATTCGTGCTCAAATACTACATTTGCACTTGGCAGAGCTTTACCTTGACAGGTTAAAAGACGTCTTATGACAAGTTCTTTTTCTACAGTGTAAGTCTTTTCATCTGTAATAATTTCAAGTTCAATAATTTTGCCTGAATCGCCGCGTTTTTTTACTTTAATTTCTTTAATAATTCCGATAGTTTCGCCTTTTTTTACTTCAGGGAATACAAATCCTGCAGCACTTTGTGCGGCAATATTTGCTTGTACTGCGTTTTGAATTTCCTGTCCATTCCATTCTCTTTCCCATCGAAAATATCTTGATTTAGAATCGAAGGATTTAGGTTTTGATTTGTAGAATTTAGAGGCTTCTTCTTCAGTGTTAAGTGGTTTTATGTTCTCATAATCCGGTTTTGCAATTAAATATGGTTTTGAATCTGATGGGAATTTTTTAGTTATGGGATCAGAGAATGCGTTTTGGAAGCTTTCTGTGTATCCGCCTGCGGTTGATGAATATTGTGCAAGGATTAAATCCCAGTTGTAAATAGCAACTATTCCGGAGGTTTCGTTTACTGCACGGGTGGATAGGTCGCGTTCTGTGTTTGCGCCAAAATATACCTGACTTGCGACAGAATCTACAACATCATAATTTGGATTAGCTTTTACACGAGGTGATAAAACGTAGTTTCTAGCAGCAACAGCCTGAGCTTTTAAGGCTTCTAAACCAAAATGTACCGGCATTTCGTTAGGTACAACACCTTTTAGATATTCTTCTACAGGTAAAGTGTTTATAATATGGAATTTACCATTTGTTGTACAACTTACAAGTTCTAGCTGTCCTCGATAAATCGCATCCTTTCCTGCTCGTTTCAGATCTTTTATTCCCATATACCCAAAGTCTGTTTTGAAAATAATTGGACCTGAGACTTTTGCGATAACTTTGTCGTCGCTATCTTTCAGGATGAAAATTTTATCAGACATTGAAATCTTAATTAAATTTTCACTGTCAAAAGTATTTATGTAAGTTTTGTTGTTATACACTTCAAACTCACCGGTTCCATAGATGGCTGCATTTTGCCACTGGTATGAAGCAAAATTATTGGTACCGATTCCTACACGTACGATTTTAGAGTTCGGAGATTCTATATAGTTTCCTCCGGATTCGCGTGCTATTTGCAAGGTGGTTGCTGGAATATTCCCAAAATAAGCACTTTGCGCCGGTAGCGTGGTAAATAGTGTACTTATTAGTACTAAAGCTATAATAAATTTCTTCATTTTAACTCTAATGTTGTTCCGTCTTTTGTGTCTTTTACAAGAATTCCGCATTCATCAAGCGCAATTCTTATTTTGTCTGCAATTTCCCAGTTTTTATCTGCTCTTGCCTGTTTTCTCAGTTCCAGAACCTCATCCATAGATTTGAATTCCTGACCTAATACTTCAGAAACATGTTTTGCGGCTTTATCTAAATCATCTTCAGAAACAGAAGCTTTTTCAAATGTAAAGCCAAGTGCAGTTCCAAGTTTATAAAGAATTGTATATGCATTTTTTTCGTCTTTATTTGCGCGTGTTGCAAGATCAAAAAGAATTGCAAGGGCTTTTGAAGTATTTAAATCTTCATCCATAGCCTCTACAAATGCTTTATATTCATCTGTTGTACTAATATCCAAGTGTTCATTAATTGGAGCTTGTTTCGCATTAGTCAAACGTTTAGCGCCGGCTTGTGCAGCGGTTAGTGCTTCATCCGAAAACTCTACAGGCATTCTGTAGTGGTTTGTTAAAATGAATAATCTTAATGTATTTGCATCGTAATTTTTTAACATATCATCGATAGTTAAGAAATTACCTAAAGATTTTGACATTTTTTCTTTGTTAATAGTTACAAAACCGTTATGTAACCAGTAGTTTACGAATTTGCAGCCGTTAGCACATTCAGATTGAGCAATTTCGTTTTCGTGGTGAGGGAAGATTAAATCCGCACCGCCGGCATGAATATCAATTGTTTTACCTAAATATTTTCTGCTCATTGCTGAACATTCAATGTGCCAGCCCGGTCTGCCTACACCCCAAGGTGAGTTGTAGCCGAATTTTTCATCTTTTTTCCATAGTGCAAAATCCAACGGATCTTCTTTTAAGTCGCCGACTTCAATTCTCGCGCCACTTTCTAGTTGATCAATAGGCTGTTTTGAAAGGCTGCCGTATTGAGGGAATTTTTTTACTCTAAAATAAACATCTCCGCCAGCTTCATATGCATAGCCTTTTGAGATTAAGTCCTTTGTAATAGCTATCATTTCACCCAAAGTTTTTGTCGCAAAAGGTTCAATATCAGGCTTTAAAGTATTTAATGCTTTCATTGAATTTTCGAATTGGCGATACCAGAATTGGGAAACTTCAGTCGGAGTTTTTCCTTCTTTTTCTGCTTTTTTAAGGATCTTATCATCAACATCTGTTACGTTTCTGCAATATGTAACATCATAACCTCGGAATCTTAAATATCTGTATAAAACATCCCATGTAATATAACATCTGGCATGTCCAAGGTGTGCATAATCATATACGGTAGGACCGCAAACATACATTTTAACCTTGTTTCCGTCAATTGGTGTAAATTCTTCTGTTTTATTGGTGTAAGAGTTAAATAATCTCATAATAATCCCTCGTTTCTTATGTCGATTTTACTACAAAAAATATTAATTATTAATAAATGTAAATTATTATAAATATTTTATCAATTTTTGGATTTATAAATATTTTATAAGTATATACGGTATACATAAAAAAAGGGGATTTATTATGGGAGATTTAACAGTTGTATCTACAGCAAAAGATTACAATCCTACAAAATTTACAGTAAAATGTGAAGGTAATTTTACGATTAGTAATACAAAAAATAAAAATAATCTTGACAGACAACAATACAGAGTAGACGTAAAAAATGGTAATGCCAGCGTAAGTTTTTGTCGCCCTGCAGAATCCTGGATGAAATGCGGGGATAAATATGAAAGAAAAGAAGTCTCTTTAGGTGTTAGAGATAGAAATTACCAGGTTTTTGATGCTATTAGACAGGCTGATAAAAAAGATAAAGGTGGTAAAATTCTTAACCGTGCAGATCTTGATGCTCTTAGAAATGATAAAGAACTTCAGAAAAAATTAGGTGTACAGGTTAAATATGATCCTAACGAAAAAGTATATGGAATTTATCGCGATGGAAGTTTAATAATACATTTTGATTTTGAATAGAATTTTAATGTATGGAAAATAAATCAAATATTTCAAATACCGGTTGGATAAGTTTTTCGACCGGTATTTCTTCGTTTAATTCAAGAGTAATAGTCGGAATATTTCTTTCTACCCCGCAATAAGTCCCGAAGCTTCCCGGTGTTGGATAGCCAATACTTGCTTCGACTGGATAATTTATTATTTTTGAAATTTTTTTTGCAATATCTTCTGCCGGTCCATCATAGTTTACAATTTTGTATGGTGCATGAAGTGTTATTATTAGTCTTGGCTGATATTTCTCAATGACATCTACAACAAATTTTGTTTCAATTTCGCTTGCAGGAGATGAACCGCCGTGGTAATTAGCAGGATTGTCGCCAGCTTGACTTGTATCTTGGCCCCAGTTTTTGGTTGGAAAGTTTCTGTTTAAATCAACTCCATTAGCATTAGTTCTGGTGTCAGCAGCAAGTCCGTCAGGGTTTAAGCACGGGATAAAAAGGCTATTACCGTTATAGGTCTCTAAATATTTTTCAATTAAATATTTACCTTGCGGCTCATCTCCGTGAAATACGCCAATGATCAAAATCTGATTTTTTCCATCAGTGCCAAACAAGTTGATTGTATTTCCGGCTTGCGTTTTTATTGATTCTAATATTTTTTGCATTTTATCCCTCAAATAATGCATTGATAAAATCATCCGGATTAAATGCTTTTAGATCTTCCATTTTTTCTCCAACTCCGACAAGTTTAACAGGAAGCTTCATTTCTTTTGCTATAGCTATAATTATTGCACCTTTAGCGCTGCCATCCAATTTGGTTAGAGCAACAGATGTAAGATTAACAGCCTGAGTAAAAACTTTAGCCTGTTGAAGTCCATTTTGACCAGTATTGGCATCTATTACAAGAATACTTTCTCGTAAAGCTTCCGGAGCTTGTTTATCAATTACAGTTTTAATTTTCTTTAATTCTTCCATAAGGTTAAATTTATTTTGGAGTCTGCCGGCTGTATCAATTAAAATTACGTCATATTTTTCGTTTTTTGCTTTTTGAATAGCTTCATAAACAACAGATGCAGGATCCGCTTTATCACGTCTTACAATATCTGCGCCAGCTCTTTCTGACCAAATATTTAACTGTTCTTCAGCAGCAGCACGGAAAGTATCTCCTGCTGCAACTAGAACCCTTTTTCCTTCCTGCTTAAAACGATATGCCATTTTGGCTATAAGAGTTGTTTTTCCTGCACCGTTTACTCCGGCAATAAAATAGATATTAAGTTCGTTTTCTTTGTAATTTAATTCTGTAGAACCCGCTTCACATAATGTTTTTTTGAAATCATCTTTGAGATAATTTTTCAGCTCAGAAGGTTTTGCGTTCTTTTTTGAACGAAGATTATCTACAAGTTCACTTGCGTAATTTACTCCCAAATCTGCACTAATTAGGGTGTCTTCTATGTCATCCAATGCAAATTCAGAATATTCTTCTTCTGTTTGATCAACATTAGATAACACATCGCCAACAAGAGATTTGGCAGTATTGGAAACTGCTTCTTTAAGATCTTCAAATTTATTTTTAAAAAATCCGAACATAATTTGTGCCAGTTTTAAGAAATTCCGTTATCAACGATAACTTTTGCCAGTACTCCATTAATGAATGAAGAACTATCATCTGTTGAGTATTTTTTAGCAAGTTCAACAGCTTCATCAACAATAACTTTCATTGGAGCTTCTTTCACATATAATAGTTCTGAAATTGCAATTCTTAGGATGTCTTTATCCATTTTTACTAGTCTGTCAAAATCCCATCCTGTAGAATATTTTTTGATCATATTGTCGATTTCTTCGTTATTTTTGTGGAAAGTTTCAGCTATTTTTATAGCATAATGTTTTACTTCGTTTTGAGATTCTAGGGTTGTGAATTCTGCAATTTCTAATGCTAATAAAGCTTTTTCTGCAACATCGATCATTTCGTTTATTCTGCCAGTCATATCAGATGTTAAAGGCATTGGAACCGGAATATTTGCTGCTTCAAGTGGTCTGTTTAAATTGATTTCGTGTTCTGCTTCATAGTCATCAATTTTATTTTTCATATCAATCAATGAACCAAGTGATATTTTTAATTCATCATTTGCACTGCTTGAAAGAATTCTTACTGATTTAAGAATAATATCGTCTAAATTTTCTTTTGTATAATTTGTAATTTTCTTATCAAATTGAGAAAATAGTATAAATGCTAATTCTCTTGATGCTCTGCGGGCTTGCATATTATTTACCTCTTAAATTTTTCATATTTCACTTACAGATTATGCTATCATGAAAAATTCTTTGCGTAAAGGTTAATCAAAAACTATATTTTTTTTCCGCGAATTAAACGCCACATTGTTTTAAAAACTTGTTTTTGAAAATCATAATATTCTTTAAGCTTATACTTCATAATTTCAAGTCTGGATGCTTTATCAGGGCATTCATTTTTTTTGCCCGGTGCGGTTCCAAATTCACGGCATATTGTAGGGCGTTCAGAGTATACGCTGCAGCTTGCATCATTTTTAATAAATGGACAATAATTAAAAATTTTCTTTGCATCTAATTCTTCAATAAATTTAGATACATCTTTTTGATTTTTTAACTGCAATTGTTCCATAATATCAGGTCTGATTGCTGCAATAGTGTTGCCTTCCAGATCATATCCCATAAAAATTACTGGTCTTGTGCTGTAAATAATAGAGTTATAAGTATCTTGTTCTACATCATTTATTCCCATATTAAAACCGCCAAAAATTTGTCTTTGAATTTTGTCCTGGTGTTTTGGCAGAAATCCTTCAGGTAATGGAGCGTTTATACAGCAATGTGATTTACATTTTGGAATAAAGCATTTTGATGGTGTTGTTAAGTATGTTTTTAGGTTTGTTATTTTTATCATACATGTATTAAACCCGCGCAAAAATTTTTTTGCGCGGGTTTAATAATTTTTATTTTACTTTGGGTTTATTATTCATTTGCCCCATCGTTGCTGTTGATGTCTTTAATGCTCAATGCAATTCTGTGTTCTTGCGGTGTGAATTTCTTGATAAGAACTTCTACGCTGTCACCAACTTTGAATTTATTGAATGGATTGATGTTTTCTTCAGCCATTTCAGAAACAGGCAATAAAGCTTCAACACCAGGGAAGATGTTAATAAATGCACCAAAACCGGTTACTTTATTAACTGTACCTGTGATTACTTGACCTTCTGAGAATTGACCTTCAATTTGCTGCCATGGATCTTCGCCCATTCTTTTTAAAGATAATGAAATTCTTTTTAATTCGTTATCAATTTTAATAATTTTAACTTCTAAAGTTTCGCCTAAAGAAATTACATCTGAAGGATGTTTAATTCTTTGCCAAGAAATTTCAGAAATAGGAAGTAAACCGTCAATACCGTTGATGTCAACGAATGCACCAAAATCAGCAATTCTTACAACTTCACCTTTAACGATTTGGTCTTCTTCAAGTTCAGCTAAGATGTTATCAACAACTTGATCTCTTTGTTCAGCAACAGCTTGTCTTTGA